>Ga0315903_10004090_pt1 | contig 19675 bp, 18 predicted proteins | sample LakEriMetagenome_7_FD_203524 | JGI IMG/M metagenome (GOLD analysis project Ga0315903, IMG submission 203524) | Freshwater fungal communities from buoy surface, Lake Erie, Ohio, United States - Buoy 2 MA119 | ecosystem: Environmental > Aquatic > Freshwater > Lake | place: USA: Lake Erie, Ohio... | reverse complement strand
TATGCCGGAGGTTGGGCCTGACGGCAGAATGGGGAGATGGAACGCTCCCTCTACGACGACGAACACCTCGCGTTCGGCGAGAGTTTTCGTTCGTTCATCACCAAGGAAATCACCCCTGACTACTCCCGATGGGAGGACGAGGGGATCGCTCCGCGAGACCTGTACACCAAAGCCGGCGCCAGTGGGTTCCTCGGCATGGCGGTTCCCGAAGAATACGGTGGCGGAGGAAGTTCGGATTTCCGGTTCAATGCGATTATCGGCGAGGAGTTGGCGCTGGCCGGTATTGGCGGCGCGGGCAACGGGATCACGTTGCACAACGACATCACCACGCCCTACTTCACCGACATTTGTGACGACGATCAGAAGGCACGCTGGTTGCCCGGAATCGCGTCGGGGTCGCTGATCACTGCCATCGCCATGACCGAGCCGGGCACCGGCAGCGACCTCGCCAGCATCGCCACCACCGCGCGTCGCGACGGTGACCGCTACATCCTCAATGGCTCCAAGACGTTCATCACCAACGGCATCAACAGCGATCTCGTGATCGTCGCGGCCAAGACCGACCCGACGCAACGTCACACCGGAATGTCGTTGCTCGTCGTCGAGCGCGGGATGCCGGGCTTCGAACGCGGTCGAAATCTCGACAAGATCGGGCAAACGAGCGCCGACACGTCCGAACTGTTCTTCAATGACGTCGAGGTGCCCGTGGCGAATCGTCTCGGTGACGAGGGGCGTGCCTTCCATTATCTGACCTCCAACCTGGCCCAGGAACGGCTCTCGATCGCCGTGGCCAGCCTGGCCTCGGCGCGGGCCTGCGTACGGTGGACTCTCGAGTACGTCAAGGAGCGCAAGGCGTTCGGCACCACCATCGGGGCGTTCCAGAACACCAAGTTCGTGCTCGCCGAGCAAAACACCGAGGTCGAGGTGGCCCAGGCGTACGTCGACGCTTGCGTTCTGGCCCTCAACGCCTCACGACTCTCGGCGGCCGAAGCCGCCGCCGCCAAGTACTGGTGCACGGAACTGCTGAAGCGGGTCGCCGACAAGTGCCTGCAACTGTTCGGTGGTTACGGATACATGCGCGAATACCCGATCGCCCGGGCGTACGCCGATGCCCGGATCACAACCATTTACGGCGGCACGACCGAGGTCATGAAGAGCATCATCGCCAAGGATCTGGGTCTCTGACATGACTCTCGCCCTCGACGTCGCTCGCTATCGGGAACCCTCGTGGTACGAACGCGAACGCGCGACGGTGTGGTCCGACGAGTGGCTGATGTTCTGCGCCGAGTCCGAAGTGGCCGCCAACGGTGCCTATGTCTCGGCCGAGATGGCGGGATTTCCCCTGGTCGTCGCCCGCCGGCCCGATGGCGCTCTGGTCGCATTCGTCAACGTGTGCCCCCATCGCGCTGGCCCCATTCTTTGGCCGGGCGAGGGAATCACCGGCAACCTCGTCTGCCGCTATCACGGATGGGCTTTCGATTGGCGAGGTGAGCTCGTGTCGGCGCGCGATTTCGGGGACTCGACCGACCTCTGCCCGGAGTCGCGTTCTTTGCGCCTCGTCGACGTCGACACGTGGAGCGGAATGGTCTTCGTGCGACTCTCGCCCGGCGGACCGAGTCTCGGGCACTCTCTCGGTGGCTTGCCCGCCGTGGTCGCTCGACACTCGGTCGACCGATTCCGTTTCGTCCGGCGCATGACCCGCACTCTCGCCTGCAACTGGAAGACCTACGTCGACAATTACCTCGAGGGTTACCACGTGCAGCTGATCCATCCGTCGCTCAGTCGAGCTCTCGACATGCGCACGTATCGGGTGTCGGTGCCCGAGGACGGCTACTGTCACCACACCTGCGACACGACCGAGGGATCACCGTCGGGTGGCGCGTGGCTCTTCCGCTATCCGAATCTGGCGCTGAACATCTACGCCGACGGAATGAACGTGGAGCGCATCATCCCGGTGGACGTGGACACCACTCGTGTCGTGTACGACTACTACTCCACGTCCGACGACGCGGCTCTCATCGACGGCATGCTCGAAATGTCGAACGTGGTTCTCGACGAGGACCAGCGCATGTGCGAGCAGGTGCAACGCGGCATCGATTCGGGCTCCTATCGGCCGGGTCCGCTGAGTGACAAGCACGAGATCGCCGTGGCGTGGTTCCAGAATCGCCTCCGCCGAGAGGTCACCTCACCCGGCTGACCCCACCTCGATGACCTCCTCGGACGTCCAGGCGATCGGTGTACCGTCGGAGAGAAGAGCCCGCACCACCAGATACGCGACATCCGAGGGAAGATCGACGTCGATCGTCTGGATCTCGAAGGCTTGGCGGGTGACCACGAACAACCGATCGCCATCGGGCGTTTGCCGGACGAGACAGTCCTCCGTGACGCTCGCGTTCATCGGTACGAAACCCGAGAACCTTCCGAGTTCCAGTCCGGGATCCCACGTCGTGGCCGCCAGGAGATCGACGGCCCGGTCACGATCAGAACTGCCGAGAACCACGACGCTCATCGGCAAGGCCGCCGCACCGCCCGTCGAACCGGTACTCGAATAGAGCGAGGCACGACACTCGCTTTCGAGAAGGTCCGACAGGGGCCGAAGTCCGCCCGCGTAGGGGAACTCGGCCCGGTCACTCACTTCGACCTCGACGCGAACTGCTCCTTCGTCGCCACCTCCGCCGCTCAGCACACGGGCGGCAACGGAGGTGCTGATGTTTCCGCTGAAACGCGTCGCATCCGACCGGTACGCGAGAACCCCGATGCCATCGTTCGTGTACGGCGCGGGAGTCATGGTCGACTCGTCGGTCGGCTCGGTCGACTCGGGCGGCTCGGACCCGACGGATTCGAACCGCTGTTCGTCCGATCCCCACGATCGGCCGATCAGTGCCGACACGACGACGACAACGAGCGCGAGCGGTGCCTTCCACCACCAGGATCGACGACCGCCGAAACCCTTCCGCGGTGTTTCGAAAGAGTCACCCAAACTCTGTCGAAGCCGGCTCGCGGCGTCGTCGAAACGACGGGCCTTACCCTTCTTGCCGCGGCCCCGCAGAGTGGCGGCCTCTGATTCGATCCGCGCGGCCCGGCGCCGCACGCGGTACCGCGACGTTCCGATGATGGTGAGCGGTTCGTCCGTGACGTCGATGTACAACTCGCCCAACAGACCATCGTGGGGCACGATCGTTGATGCCGACGCCAGACCGACGGCATTCGACTCCGGCGGAGCGAGGGCGATGAGATCGCCCGATTCGCCGAGTGCCACCCGCACCCACATCTGGGTCCGGCGCCCCGACACCACGGAGAATTCCACCTTCATCTCGCCCGTCCTGGTGTTCCATGCGACTCGCGCCGTACGGGGTCGAGCGACGTCCTCGGCTCCGCCGACGTCTGGCAGCGCCACGAGCGCACCCTGTAGTTCACCATCGCCCGTCGCACCGAGGACTGATCGCGGAACTCCGTCGGCCAACAGTTCGTCCAGTGTCGGATCACTCACGCCCACCGGCGCCTCGAGATCCGGTCGCGGCGCACGTCTCACTAGGGACGCGTCACCGCCGTCGGGCCCCATCGCGGGTTCGACCTCGAACGTCAGAGTTGCGTCCTCGGTCGAGGCGGTGAGCAACCACGAGAGTCGATCCCAGTCGTCACCGAGAAGCAGGCGGCCCGTGGAGGCCGACCACCGCGCCAACGCGGCGATCTCGACGATCCCCTTCTCGTTCCGCCACAACGTCGCGTCGTCGGAGGTGTCCTCGACCTCGCACACGGAACCTGACGGCGCTCCGAATTCGATCACGTACCGATCCGAGGTCCGGGAGTAGGAAGCCACGATTCTCATCGCTTCGCCTCCATCACTTCGATCGCCGATCGCAAGAGCGCCACCACGCAACGACCGCATCTCGACTTGCGCTGACGAGCGGCATCACCGCGATTCTCCGGGAAAGCCGTGTCCACCGCCTGCAACGACTCGTAGAGCAGTTCCGAGAGCGTCCCGTTGTCCCCCTGGATCTGCGCGTTGATCACCCACAAGGCCGACGCGAGAACGACGTCGGCCGGACAACCGGCGCACGACACCCCATCGCGGGCGATCGTGACGACCGTCCGTCGCAGATCCTCCAACGCAAGCCGACTTTCCGCGAGAGGGATCGTCCGATTTTCCGCGACGATCTCGCCCTCGCCGTCCATCAGAGCCACCGCTTCGGCTCGTCGCCGCACCGAACGCCCGAAGTCGATCGCGGTGTTCTCACAGGCCCGGGCGGCGTAACGACGAGCCGCGTCGATGGTGGACATGTTCTCGAGCGGGCGCTGACGGCGTTCGAGGGCGCGCTGGAGTCGGATCCATGACGCCGACCGGACGTCACCGGCCATGTCGTCGGGCAAGCCGAATCGACGACAGCAACGGGCGCACCATCGAAGCGCCTCGTCTCCGCAGACCCACTGCAGAATCTGACCCGACTGCTCCCGCAAGGACCATTCCGCGGGCACCGGAAGGTTCTCAGGGTTGGACACGCCCGACCACCATGGCTCATCTCTACTACATCCATGGGTGTCGACGACGAGATCCGGTCCACGATCAACCAAGCGAATCCGAACCGTGCATCGTGACAATGACTTTCACCGGAGTCCGATGCCAGAATGGCCGGGTGAGCATCGCCCGGCAGCCCAGCCAGAATCTCGTGTGTCTCGATCTCGAGGGGGTCCTGGTCCCCGAGATATGGGTCGCCGTGGCCGAACGCACGGGCCTCCCGGAATTGCGCCGCACCACCCGTGAGGAGCCCGACTACGACAAGTTGATGCGCTACCGCATCGACATCCTCGATCGCGAGGGTCTCACCATGTCCTTGATCGAGGACGTCATCGGGGGTCTCGATCCCCTGCCCGGTGCCGTCGACTTCGTGGCGGCGATACGGGAACGGACCCAGTTGATCATCCTGTCCGACACGTTCGAGCAGTTCGCCCGCCCATTGATGCGAAAACTGGGTCTGCCGACCATCTTGTGCCATCGACTACTGGTCTCCGACGACCGCATCGTCGACTTCGAACTACGGCAGGCCAACCAGAAACAGAAGGCCGTCGAGGCGTTCCGGTCCCTCAATCTGAGGGTCGTGGCCGCGGGCGATTCGTACAACGACACCACGATGCTCGCGGCGGCGCACGCCGGCTTCCTCTTTCACGCACCGGACAATGTGATCGCCGAGTTCCCCCAGTTCCCCGCCCTCGAGACGTACGACGAGTTGCTGGGCGCTCTCATGGCCGCCCTCGACACCAACTGACCCCCCAAAAACCAAAATGCGACAATTTGTCGCTTTGTGTACGCGTCTCGTGTACACAAAGCGACAAATTGTCGCAATTCTGTTGGGTGTGGTGTCGAAGGGGGGACTTGAACCCCCACGATCTTACGATCACTAGCCCCTCAAGCTAGCGCGTCTGCCTATTCCGCCACTTCGACGTGGGACACCAAGATACCGGTGGACGAGTCGATCACCGAACCAGCAAAAAGCCGAGACTCAGGATCGACACCACCCACACGAGTGCGATGACGAACGTGATGCGGTTCAGGTTGCGTTCGGCGGCCGCTGAGCCGATACCGGCACCACTTCCTCCGCCGAACATGTCGGAGAGTCCCCCGCCTTTACCGCTGTGCATCAGAATGCCAGCCACCATACCGATGGTCGAAATCACATTGACCACCACCATGAAGTACATCACCAGGTCACGCACGAGGGACGAGCCTAACGGCGTCAGTCGGGGAAATGGCAGGCCACGCGGTGCTCGGTGTCCGAATCCCCGGGCCGAGCCAGCAAAACCGGCTCTTCCGTCGCGCAGCGAGCGTCGGCCTTCGGGCACCGGGTCCGAAAGCGACAACCCGACGGCGGATTGACCGGGCTTGGAACGTCACCCGTCAGAACGATTCGTTGCCGCCCCGCCGCCCGTCGCGGGTCCGCCACCGGAACCGCCGACAACAAGGCTTTGGTGTACGGGTGGGCGGTGCGTTCGTAGACCGCTGCCGGTTCGCCGATCTCGACGATCTTGCCCAGATACATCACGGCGACCTGATCCGCGATGTGCCGAACCACCGAAAGATCGTGGGCGATGAACACGTACGACAATCCCATCGACGCCTGCAGATCCTCCATCAGATTCAGGATCTGCGACTGGATGGATACGTCCAGCGCCGAGACCGGTTCGTCGGCGATGATCACCTTGGGCTGGAGAGCCAACGCGCGGGCAATGCCGGCACGTTGTCGCTGGCCCCCCGAGAACTCGTGAGGGAAACGGTTGTAGTGCTCCGGGTTCAGCCCGACCAACTGCATCAGTTCTCGCACTCGTTCCTTTTCGGCGGAGCGCGACAGGGTCTTCTGGATCCGGATGGGTGTGCCGATGCTCTGACCGATGCTGTGACGTGGATTCAGGCAGGCGTACGGATCCTGGAAAACGAGTTGTATGTCGCGACGCAACGCGAGCAACTCGCGTGGCGATGCCGCAGTGACGTCGACCCCCTCCAACGTGACGGACCCCGACGTCGGCTCGATCAAACGGGCCAACAGCCGGCCCAAGGTCGTCTTGCCACAACCCGATTCGCCCACGACCGCCAGGGTCGTGCCCCGCCGCAACCCGAACGAGACGTCATCGACTGCCTGCACGAGATCCGTCGGACGCTGCAGCATTCTCGACGCCCCCGTGGGAAAGTACTTGCGCAACGAGCGCGCCGCGAGAACGAACTCGTCGCTCACGACAGCCCTCCGAGCAATCCGAGCAGCCGGTCTTCGGGCAAGTGACACGCCGAACGACTCGCTCCCACCAGCCGAAGCTCGGGCACCTCGCGTTCGCACCGACCGGCAAGCGTTTCGGCGAAGCCGCATCGGGGATGGAACGGGCAACCCGATGGGAGATTGATCAACGAGGGCGGAATACCGGGAATCGACTCCAGACGCTCGTGGCGCTCGGAGTCGAGGCTCTTCACCGATTTGAGGAGTCCTCGCGTGTACGGATGGGTCGGGGTCGAAAAGGCGTCGGCAACCGAGGCCGACTCGACGACCCGGCCCGCGTACATGACCATGACACGCTCGGTGATCTCGGCCACGACACCGAGGTCGTGGGTGATGAGAATCACCGCCGACCCGTGCTCGGCCTGCATCTGAGCGATGAGTTCGAGAATCTGTGCTTGCACGGTGACGTCGAGCGCGGTCGTGGGCTCGTCGGCGATCAACAGTTTCGGACTGTTGACCAGTGCGATGGCGATCACGATGCGTTGACGCATCCCACCGGAGAATTCGTGGGGATACTGATCGATGCGCTTGGTGGGCTCGGGGATTCCCACTTTTTGCAACGAATCCAGGGCGATCTCGCGCAATTCCTTCTTCGACGTGCCGGGATGATGGATCGCGAAGGCTTCGGCGATCTGATACCCCACCGTGTAGAACGGATTGAGAGCCGTCAACGGATCCTGGAAGATCATCGCCACGTCCCGACCGCGCACGGAGCGCACCTCGTCCTCACTCATGGCGAGAACGTCGCGCCCGTCCAGGAGTATTCGACCGTCGATGCGAACGTCGGCCCCGAAGTTCAGTCGCAACAGGGAGTTGGCCGTCACCGACTTGCCCGAACCGCTCTCGCCCACGATGGCCACGGTCTCCCCCGCCGCCACGTCGAAGGAGACACCCTGCACCGCACGGACGGCCCCGTCGGCCGTGCCGAAGGTGACGTGAAGGTCCTGAACCGACAGCAGAGTCACTTCACCCTCACTCGCGGATCGAGATAGCCGTAGAGGATGTCGACCACGGTGTTGGCCACCACGATGAAGACCGCCGCCACCATGGTGGTCGCCACGAGGATGGGAAGGTCCGAGTTCACCACCGCGGCCAAGGTCAACTTACCCAGTCCCGGCAGGTTGAAAATGGACTCGGTGACCAGAGCTCCGCCGAGGAGAAACGCGAAATCGAGTCCGGCGATGGTCACGATGGGAACGAGGGCGGCCCGCAGGACGTATCTGACGATCAGACGACGTCGGGGCAACCCCTTGGCGATTCCCAGACGGACGAACTCCTCGTTCATCACCTCGAGGATTCCGTTGCGCGTCATGCGCACGTAGGTCGCCGCCGAGATGATCGCCAACACGAACCACGGCAGCAACAACGCCATGAACCATTCCACCGGATTGTCGGTGATGCCCGTGTAACGCGGGAACGGAAGCAAACCGGTCCAGATGACGAAAACCATGATGAAGATGAGACCGAGAAAGAACGTGGGCAGGCTGACACCGATCACGCTGAAGGCGGTGGCGACGCGGTCCTGCCATTTGCCACGTTTGAGTGCCGCCAGAGTTCCCAATCCGACTCCGATACCCATCCAGAGAACGAAGGCACCGAGAGCGATGGAGGCCGTCACCGGCAAGGTCGACGCGATGAGGGACGTGACGCACTCGTGCCGGTCGTAGGAATAGCCGAGCGAAGGTGCCGGGCAATGGATCGACGATCCCTCCTCGCCGTAGGTCCGACCGGTGAAAATCCCCTTCATGTACGCGCCGTACTGCTCGACCAACGGCTTGTCGTAACCCAACCGTTCGCGGTTCGCTTCGATCACCTCGGGCCGGCAGTTCTTGCCACAGGTGAGAGCCGCCGGATCGGAAGGTAGGGCGGAAAAAATCCAGAAAGTGAATGCACTGACGATCAGCAGAAGAACGACCGCGAAGATCGAACGACGAAGAACGAAATAGATCATGTCAATGCGTCCGGGACACGATGGTGGGTGGCCGCCGTCGGCGACCACCCACCTCGCGTGTCAATTCCCGATGTCAGCCGGCCAGGCCGATGCCACCGAGGTTGTACCAACCGAACGGGAGCCACTGGTAGGCGCCACGCACGTTCGAACCGACGAGGTTCTGCGACTTGGTCGCCGAACCGGGGATCGACCACACCTGATCGATCACGTACTGGTTCAGTTCCTTCCACAACTTGGACTGAGCACCGCGATCGGTCTCGGCCTTGGCCTCGTCGACCTTGGCCTGGAACTCGGCGAACGCCGCGTCTCCTTCGTTGTTGTGATAGTTGAATCCGCCGCCTTCTCCGAACAGTTCCGGAATGACCGTCGAGGCGTTCGCCCAGTCGGCCGCCCAACCGGCACGCATCAAGTCACCACGGTCACCGTTGATGGTGGCGTAGTACTTCGACGGCTCGATCGGGTTGTCGACGATCTTGATACCGGCGGCACCGAGCGACTCGATCCAGATGGCGATGTTCTTCTTCCACGTGTCGCTGTCCGGGTGATCGAAGCGCAGGCCGTCTTCGGTGGCCCTGGCGTGCACCTCCGGGCACTTGTTCTTGGCCTCTTCGAGCTTGGCCTTGGCGGCTTCCACGTTCGGGGTGCCGTCCTCGTTCAGACCATCGACCAACTTGGCCGGCTCGTAGTCCGCCGCCAACAGCGGAGCGACGAAGCTCTTGGCGAACTCGCCGGTGAACGGTCCGCCGGCGGCAGTGCGCAGGGCCTCGCGGTCGAGCGCCAACCACACGGCTTGACGAACCTCGACACAGGACACCAACTCCACGTTGAACATGGAGTAGGTGACGAAACCGTCGAAACCGTCGGTGCGACGGTCCTTCAGGGTGTCGTCACCGAACACGGTCTGCAGGTTCTCGGGCAGGATGCCGCCGTACACGATGGCGTTCTTGTCATCACCCGAATCGGCCAGCATGCGCTCGTCGATGACCGCTTCGTCGAGACCGAACTGCCACACGATCTTGTCGACCTTGGGCTCACGGATTTCGTCGGTGGACTCGTCCCAGTTCTCGTTGCGCACGAGGACCAGTTCCTTGCCTTCTTCGTAACTCTCCACCTTGAACGGTCCGTTCGAGAAGGGCTTCGAGCCGTACTGGTCGGCAGTGTCCTGGTCCTTGGGCACCGGAGCGAAAGCCAACAAACCAACGGTGTAATTGAAGTCGGCCACGGGCACTTTCAACCTAAATGTGATCGTCTTGCCGTCGCAGGACACTGCCTCGTCGAAGAGAGCCTGCTGATCGGCGTCGGCGAGCCACGGACCGGGGTACGCGCTACCGAAGTCCGAGTCACCCTCCGGAATGTCGAGATAACTCAACGCGTACATCGGACCCTCACCGGCGGTCACTTCGGCGGCAAAGGTACGCGACACGCCGTAGGCGATGTCGGCGCACGTCACTTCCGAGCCGTCCTCCCAAAGGATGCCGTCACGCAGCGTGAACGACCAGGTCTTGAGGTCGTCCGATGCGGTACCGAGATCGGTGGCCATGTCGGCGACCAGCGTGGTGCCGTCCTTGCCGGCCACCGGCTTGTACGAGGTCAAGGTACGGGTGAACGTGGAACCCCACGCGCCGAGTTCGGCACCGGTATACACACGCTGCGGGTCGAGTGTCGACGCGCCTTCCTGGTAGGTCAGCACGTACAACGTGCCGCCGTCCTTCACGCCGTCCATGGTGGCCGAACGACCGCCGGACTCCTCACCGCTTTGGGCACCACCAGAGTCCCCACCGCAGGCACTCGCGACGAGACCCAACAGGGCCGCGACCGCGAGGACTTTGCTTCGCTTCTTCATTTTCCCTCCCCTTTCGCCGACGACTTGTCGGACGCTAGTGACTTGTAGTGTACAACCACCGGAACGACCCTCTGACCGAGCATCCCTTGTCAGAGCTGCTGGCGGTCGCTGCGCGGGTCGAATGCGTCGCGCAACCCGTCCCCGAGCAGGTTGAAGGCCAGCACCAGGGCCATCAGGGTCAGACCGGGAATGAACAGATAGGTCGGATCGGCTCGGTAATAGCGGACCGAGTCCCCGAGCATGATGCCCCACGACGCCGCCGGGGCCAACAGACCGACTCCGAGGAACGACAAGGTCGCCTCCAGCGCGACGTAGCCCGGAAGGCTCAACGAGACGAAGACGATGATCTGGGGCCACAGGTTCGGAAGCAGTTGTTTGAACACCAGATGACCCGTGCCGGCACCGAAGGAACGGGCGGCCTCGACGAATTCACGCTCACGGAGCGACAGCACCTGGCCACGCACCAAGCGAGCCATGTACACCCATCCGAAGAACGTGAGGACCGTGAGGATGTAGGTGATCCGGGCGGTGTTACCCGCCGGGATCCCCAAGGACTCCAGACGTTGGGTCATCGGATTGGCCAGAGCGATGATCAACAACAACGACGGGAACGCCAGCGTCACGTCGCCGAGCCGGCTGATCAAGGAGTCCACGAAACCTCTCCGTAGCCCGGCGACGATTCCGAGGGTGACTCCCACCGTGGTGGTCAAGATGGTTCCGATGGTTCCGACCAGCAGCGAGATCCGCGCCCCGTACATGAGCCGACCCAGGATGTCGCGACCGGTCCCCGGCTCCACACCGAAGGGGTGATCCCACGAGATACCGCCCAGTGGGCCGGCCGGGAGACCGAAATCGTTGATGGCCTCGCGATCGAGGGCGTACGGGTCGATGTTGAGCAACTTCACCAGAACCGGAGCGAAGGCCGCGACGAAAACGTAGAAAACGACGATCCAGAACGCGATGATCGCGCCCCGATTGCGACGGATGCGGGCCAACCCCATCTGGAACGGCGACAGACCCACCGCCATCTCGACACCCGACACGCTCTGCGCTGTCTCCATCACCCCGGCCTCATCGGACATCCGTCACATCATAGGTCCGTCCCACGTGGGCTCGGACACGAACGTCAAGCGCTCGGAAACTGCACGATGCGAGCGAACTCGTCGGCGTCGAGACTCGCTCCGCCCACCAACGCGCCGTCGATATCGGCTTGGGCCATCAGTTCGGGCACGTTGCCGGCCTTCACAGAGCCGCCGTACTGGATGCGGACGGAATTGGCCGCGTCGGCACCCCACGTCGTCGCCACACAGCCACGTATGTGGGCGCACACCTCTTGGGCGTCGGCCGCCGTCGCGGTCAGTCCGGTACCGATGGCCCAGATGGGTTCGTACGCCACCACCAGATCCAGGAACTGCGTGGACTCGCGTCCCGCCAGCGAGCCCAGGATCTGCGCCGCGACGACATCGAGGGTCGAACCCGCCTCGCGTTGTTCGCGGGTCTCCCCCACGCAGACGATGGGGTGCATCTTGTGCTTCAGCACGGCCGACACCTTGGCCGCGACGAACTCGTCGGTCTCACCGAAGATCTGACGACGCTCACTGTGCCCGACGATCACGTAGCGGACGTTCAGTTTCGACAGGAACGCCGGCGACACCTCGCCGGTGAAGGCTCCGGCATCGTCGGAATGACAGTTCTGGGCGCCGAGGAAGAACGGGATCCGGTCGCTCTCGAGCGCCGTTTGCACCGTGCGGATGTCGGTGAAAGGGGGATGCACGGAAACATCGACTCGCTCGACATCGTCCTTGGTGACGAGGTAACTCAACTTCTGAACCAACTGGATGGCGTCGTAGTGATTCAGGTTCATCTTCCAGTTGCCACTAATCAGTGGACGACGGCTAGACGCGGGCATTGGGGGCCTCTCTCAACGCTCTCAGGCCCGGCAGGTCACCGAGCTCCAACAACTCCAGCGACGCTCCGCCACCGGTGGACACGTGGTCGACCTCGTCGTCCAAACCGAACTGAGCCAGCGCCGCTGCCGAATCACCACCACCCACCACGGTGAACGCCTTCGTGTCCGCCATCGCCTGCGCGACGGTGCGCGTGCCCTTGGCGAATCGCTCGTCCTCGAACATTCCCATGGGACCGTTCCAGAACACGGTACGCGCTTCCATGATGATGTCGCTGAACGCCGCCGCCGATCCGGGACCGATGTCGAAACCCTTGGCACCGGGCGGCAGGCGTCGCCCGTACGTGGCGTAGTTGCCGTCGGCATCGAGTCCGACGATGTCTTCGGGAATGTGGATCTCCTTGCCCAGTGCGAGGAGCCGTCGGCACGTGTCCACCTGATCGGGCTCGAACAAGGAATCTCCGATGGGAAAACCCCGGGCCGCGAGGAACGTGAAGCACATCGCCCCACCGATCACGAGTGCATCCACGGTCTCGAGAAGTGCCTCCACGACACCCAACTTGTCGGAGATCTTGGATCCGCCCAACACCGCGACGAAGGGGTGTCGCGGGTTCTTGCGCAGGTTCGAGAGCACGTCGACCTCGCGCTCGAGGAGCCGTCCCATGGCCGAGGGCAGCGTGCGCGGGGGGCCGACGATCGAGGCATGGGCACGGTGCGCGGCGCCGAAGGCGTCGTCCACGTAGAGATCGATCCCCTCGATCAGTCGCGCCACGAACGAGGGGTCATTGCCCTCTTCGCCGGCGTCGAATCGCAGGTTTTCCAGAAGTTCCACGCCGGGGGCGAGGGACGCCAGCAGTTCACGAACCGGAGCCATGGAGTACTTCTCCTCCGGCTTGCCCTTGGGGCGGCCCAGGTGGCTGGCGCACACGACGGTGGCTCCCCGGTCGGTCAGCCATTGGATGGTGGGCAAAGCGGCCCGCACACGGAACTCGTCGGTGATTCGCCGGGTTCCATCGGGCGCCGTCTCCATCGGAACGTTGAAGTCCGTACGGACGAGCACCTTCTTGCCCGCGACGTCGCCCAGATCCTCGAGCGTGGGGATTCCGTCGATCATCGAATCAGCGACGCTTGGCGGGAACCTTGGACCCGGCGTACAACGTCGTGTCCACGAGACGGTTGCTGTAACCCCACTCGTTGTCGTACCACGCCAGCACCTTGACCATCTTGCCCATGCTCGCGGTGAGGCCCGCGTCGAAGATGCTGCTGTGCGGATCACCGACGATGTCGCTGGACACGATGGGGTCCTCGGTGTAGGCGAGGATTCCCTTCAAGGGGCCGGCGGCGGCTTTCTTGAACGCGGCGTTGATCTGCTCGACGCTGGCGGCCTTCTTCAGGTTCGCGGTGAAGTCGACGATGGAGCCGGTCGGAATCGGAACGCGTAGCGACGTGCCGTCGAGCTTGCCCTTCATGCTGGCCAGAACGAGGCTCGTGGCGCGTGCCGCGCCGGTGCTGGTGGGGACGATGTTGATGGCGGCTCCACGCGCGCGACGCAGGTCCTTGTGCGGACCGTCCACCAGCATCTGGTCGCCGGTGTAGGCATGGACCGTCTGCATCAGGCCCTGCTCCACACCGAAGGCGTCGTCAAGCACCTTCACCAACGGCACGAAGCAGTTGGTGGTGCAACTGGCGTTCGAGATCACCTTGTGCTTCTTGAAATCGAAATCCTTGTGGTTCACGCCGTAGACGAAGGTGGCGTCGGCGTTGTCGCACGGTGCCGACACGATGACCAACGGTGCGCCTCCCTCGAGGTGGTACGCCGCGGTGTCGCGCTTGGTGAAGATGCCGGTGCTCTCGATCACGACATCCACCCCGAGATCGCCCCAGGGCAGGGCCTTGGGATCACGCTCACTCAACACGCGGAGAGTCTGACCGTCGACGCTGATGCCGTTCTTGACGGCCTTCACCGTTCCGGACATCTTGCCCATCACCGAGTCGTACTTCAGCAAATGCGCCATCGTGTCGAGAGAGCCCAGGTCGTTCACCGCCACGATCTCGATGTTCGCGCCACGCTCGCGAACCGCACGAAAGAAGTTTCGGCCGATACGTCCGAATCCGTTGATTCCGACGCGGACGGTCTTGGAGGGGCTCATGGTCATCCTTTCCTTGGTCGCCACCGGCGGGCGAACACGGTCAAAACTAGTCGGCGCGAACGCTACGAACCGTCTTTCCGAGCGTGGTCACGACGCTTCAGCATCGTGTTCGGGACTTAACGACCGATGTCCCGATGCCCCACCCGAACCGGCTGGCCCGAGGCCCGCATCCGCTCGGCGATCTCGTTGGCGATGGCCACGGACCGATGTCGTCCACCGGTGCACCCGACGGCGATCGTCAGATAGCTCTTGCCCTCGGCCGCGTACAGCGGGACGATCGTCCCGAGCAGCTCGACCAGCTTGGTCACGAAGGTCTCGGCCTCGGGTTGTCCGAGAACGAAGTCACGCACCGGTCCGTCGAGGCCCGACTGCGGACGAAGGTTCTCGTCCCAGTGCGGATTGGGAAGAAAACGCGCGTCGAGAACGATGTCGGCATCCAACGGAAGTCCGTGCTTGAACCCGAAGGACTCGACGGTGATCTGAAGGTGTTCGCGCGCGTCATCGAACAGACCGAGCAACTTCGTCTTGAGTTGATTCGTGTTCAGTTCGGTCGTGTCGATCACCAGATCGCAATCACCCTTCATGGGCTCCAACAGGGCGCGTTCCATCTCGATCGACTCCACGAGGCCGTCGGCTTCGGTTGACAAGGGATGACGTCGACGGGACGCTTCGTAACGCTTCACCAACTCCCGCGTCGACGCATCCAGGTACACCACGCGCACCCGGTGCCCCTCCGCGCGCAAACGAGCGACCTTGGGCATCAGTTCGAGATGTTGCCGACCCGCGACGAGGGCGAGCCGATCGATGCCCGAGCCGGGGGCACTGGCCAATTCGACGATGGTGTCGACCAAGGACGTCGGCAGATTGTCGACCACGTACCAGTCGAGATCCTCCAATACGGCGGCGGTGGCCGAGCGCCCCGCCCCGGAAAGCCCGGTGATCACGAGAATGTCGGCCATGAACAGAAACTAGCGAGCAACGGCGATGAGATGCCGTATGGGATCGAGATCGAAGTCACCGCGCCCGTCGGGACGCAGACTCCGGATCAGCCAATCCGCTCCCGACGTGCGCCACATCTCGTCGTCCACCGGAGCATCATTCGGAGTCAACAGGACACTGGTCTCCGTACCGGGTCTCGTTCCCGCGGATTCCAACAACTCCTTCCGAGTCCGCCAACGCTCGTACGGAGCGAAACCACTCCAACCGTCGGCCAAGCGGGACGCCAAGGGAATCGTGACCTTCGGTCCGTCTCCCCCGACCCAGATCCTGATGTCGACACCATGACGACGGTTCTGATCGTCCACGACCTCGCGAAGCGTTTCGAGACGACGGCCGAACTCGGCCATGCGTTGGCCGCGCGTACGGTGATCGTCGAAGAGTCGGTCGTCGTGAACGAAACCTCCCGCGCCGACTCCCAGCACGAATCGACCACCTCCGAGGCGCGCCACCGTGGCGGCGCTACGGGCCAGGATCTGCGGATGTCGAAACGAGAGCGGCGACACCAGGACCCCCAGGTCCACGCCGAGGGCCGGTGACGCACCGACCATGGTCCCCAACAAGGTCCAGGTTTCCCACGCCGAATCCCCGGCCGAACCGACGAACGGGATCATGTGATCCCACAAGAAGACGCCATCGACGCCGAGATCGACTGCCGCGCGGGCGACCGACACAAAGCGTGACGGCTCCACGCCGTGCGTCTGGAACTGGACTCCGACCTTGGGCAACGAGTCGACCTCTCAGGCCTTGACCGTGCGCAGATACAACAGTCGTGGAATGGTCGACGCCGCCTCGTATTCGGCGGCCCGGGCCAGGAATCCGGCCGGCGGTGCGGGCTCACTGATGCGATGGAGGAGCAATCCGTTGGAGATCAGTGCGTTCAGATAACGACTGATCGGCCGATGGATGAACGGAATGAAGACGTCCTTCTCGACCTCCTCGATGGATTCCTCCTCCACGAGGTAGGGACCGATTCTCCAGTACTGCTCCGGCGGATCGAGAATCTGATCGTCGATCCAGCCACTCCCGGGCGTTTGGAGCAAGGGATGGTTGAGAAAGAAACAGAACCGACCACCGCGACGCAGCACCCGGGACACCTCGGCGATGGCCGCGTCGACCTCGCGGATGTGCTCGAAGACCAGACACGCGACCACCACGTCGAACGTCTCGTCGCCGAAAGGCAGGCCGTCGGCCCCGGCCCGGGCCACGTGTATCCCGCCCGCGCGATCCGACGCGATTCGGATCTGATTCCACGTCGGATCGATTCCGACGACCAAGTCGGCCCCGATCCGCTTGGCGAGGCGCGCCACTTGTCCTTCGCCACAACCGATGTCCAACACCCGCGTCGCACCGGCCAACTCCTCGGCGGCCAGCGGGAGGATCTGCTCCTCGTACTCCGCGTCGACTCCGTCGGTGAAACCGTCGATCCACCATCTTGCATTGGCTTCCCAAAGATCCTCGGGTGCATCGGAATCATCGGCCACGAGCCGAGGCTAGGTGCTCGGTAACCTTCCCACGTGAGCAGCGTTCGATTCTCGGTGTGGCCGACACCCCAACGCGACTGGTCAGAGGTGCGCGACCTGGCCGTCGAGGCCGACCGCGGTCCGTGGCACGGCATCTGGTACGCGGATCATTTCATGCCCAACACCGAGGACGGCTCCACCGCCTCGGGGCCGGTGAACGAGTGTTGGTCCATGATCGCGGCCATCGCCGCGGTCACCGAGCGACTCCGAATCGGCTCGCTCGTCTCTCCGACGACGTTTCGGCATCCGGCGGTGCTCGCCAACACCGCGGCGTCGATCGATCAGATCTCCGCCGGACGACTGATCCTCGGAATCGGCGCCGGATGGCAGGAGAACGAGCACCGTGCCTACGGCGTCGACATGCTCGAGCCGGCCGCGCGTGTCGACCGGTTCGAAGAAGCCATCGGAATCATCTCCGGCCTGCTGTCGGCGGAGCGCACGACGATGCACGGCCGTCACTTCCGTGTCGACGACGCCCCGTGCGAACCCAAACCTGTCCAGGACCCGCTTCCGATCCTGGTCGGAACGGGCGGTCCGCGCATGACCGCCATCACCGCGCGACACGCCCACGAATGGAACACGTGGGGCACACCCGAAACCGCGTCCGAGCGAATCACGGTGTTGCATCGCGCGTGCGAGAAGATCGGCCGTGATCCCGGAACGATCCGCTGCTCGGTCCAGGCGATGTTCTTCGTCGTCGATGATGCGGCCAAGGCCGAACGACTGACCCGTAACGCGCCGGCCGATCGTGCGCTGATCGGCAGCCTCGACCAGATCGGTGAGCGGATCGCGGGATACGTCGAAGCGGGATTCGACGAGGTGATCATTCCCGACTTCACGCTCGGCCCGACGCCGCCCGCCCGCCGGGAGATGTATCAGCGATTCGCCGAGGAAGTGCTGCCCCGCTTCTCGTGACCCGGCTTCTCGGGGATCGTCACGTACCGGGATTGAATTTCTCGTGAATCGCGCGGGCGACCGCCTCGGGCAACCAAGAGAGCGCCGTGAGATCCTCGATCGTCGCGCGTTTGACGGCGTTGACGCCGCCGAATGCCTGTATCAGCCGTTTCTTGCGGGCCTCACCGAGACCGTCGATGCCGTCGAGGGCGCTGGCAACCATCCGTTTCGCCCGCACCTCTCGGTGGAAGGTGTTGGCGAATCGGTGCGCCTCGTCCCGAATTCGCTGCAACATGAAAAGTGCTTCGCTTCCCCGAGGCACGTCGACCGGATCCGGTCGACCCGGCACGTACACCTCCTCGAATCTCTTGGCCAACGAGGCGATCGGGATCTCGGTTTCGAGACCGAGTGACCGCACCACCCGCTCGGCCACCGCCAACTGACCCTTGCCGCCGTCGACCAGGAGCAGCTGCGGTGGGTACGCGAACTTGCGAGGCCGGCGACGAGAGTCGGCGGAGTCGTCGACCATCGCTTCGTCCCGCTCTTCCAGATACGCCTTCAGACGACGGGTGAGCACCTCTTCCATCGCCGCGAAGTCGTCGTTGCCCGGCACCTCCTTCACCCGGAATCGCCGGTACTCGCGCTTCGCCGGAAGTCCGTCTTCGAGCACCACCATCGAACCGACGTAATCGGTTCCCTGCAGATGGGCCATGTCGTAGCACTCGATGCGCAAAGGCGCCTCGGGCAGGCCCAGCAGATCTTGCAACTCGCTCAGAGCGCGACTGCGACTGTTGTGATCGCTCGATCTCCGCAGACGATGCCGGTGGAAATCCTCCTTGGCGTTGCGGTCGACCATCTCCAGTAGGTCCCGCTTGTCACCGCGGGCGGGCACGCGAATCTCGACGCGACTGCCACGTTCGGTCGACAACCATTCCTCGAGGGTTCCCACCGACGACGGCCGCACCGACGCCAGGACCATCTTCGGGACCCCCAAGGGTGGATCTTCTCCGTACAAACCTTCCACGATGCGGTCCATCAGATCCTCACTCACGAGCTGCTCGACCTTGTCCATGATGAAACCCTTGCGCCCCACCACTCTTCCCTTGCGAACGAAGAAAACCTGAACCGCGGCCTCCAATTCGTCCTGTGCGACGCCGATCACGTCGATGTCCTCGGAACGCTCGCCCACGATCTGCTGTTTCTCGATCGCTTTGGACACCGCCGACAATCGGTCTCGCAATCGAGCCGCACGCTCGAATTCCAGAGCTTTCGATGCCTCGTCCATGTCCTGCTGCAGGCGCCGAACGATCTCGTCGGTGTCGCCGTCGAGGAACGCGCACAGTTCCTCGACCATCGCGGCGTAACGCTCGGTGCTCACCTCTCCGACGCACGGCCCGCTGCATTTCTCGATGTGGTACAGCAGGCACGGTCGACCCAACCGCTGATGCTGCCCGAACTTTCCCGCACTGCACGTTCGAACCGGAAACGTGCGCAACAGCAGGTCCAGGGTCTCACGGATCGCGTAGGCGTGCGGATACGGCCCGAAGTACCGAGCACCTTTCTTCTTCGTCCCTCTCATGACGACCGCGCGGGGCCACTCCTCGTCCGTGGTGACCGCCAGGAAGGGGTAGCTCTTGTCGTCGCGCAGACG
>Ga0315903_10004088_pt1 | contig 19694 bp, 7 predicted proteins | sample LakEriMetagenome_7_FD_203524 | JGI IMG/M metagenome (GOLD analysis project Ga0315903, IMG submission 203524) | Freshwater fungal communities from buoy surface, Lake Erie, Ohio, United States - Buoy 2 MA119 | ecosystem: Environmental > Aquatic > Freshwater > Lake | place: USA: Lake Erie, Ohio... | reverse complement strand
GGATTTAAAAACTATACATTTCAATTATTAATTGCTGATGTTTTATTGTTATTTGAACACTTAATTAATTTATTTACTTTTTTCTTAACAAATACGTTGGCTAAAATTTTTCACGGATTAGCAGACGCTGTTGATTTTTGGCCAATTAGAAAACTATCCAAAGTGATTAGAAAATTTGCCTATAGATTCCAAGACGCAACACAAAGAGAACTTTATCTAATAAATTATCCGGAATGTGAAGAATGTAATGGTGAATCGGAATTCGGAACCTCACAAGGAACCTCGACAGATTTAATTTACTGTAAAGTTGGTACAATCACCATACAGGGTTCAAGTGCGGAATCCCCAAGAACGGACTTTGCGACATCTAATGATGTTTATTATAGTACAAATACATATCCTACTCCGATATGTGCTGGTATGACCTTATTATGGAACACTGACCAATGTACCAGTGCTCAAGATTTCGTAACTAACCAATCAAACTATGTTTTAACATTTACAACAACAGGAGGAACTACAAACATTATTCCATTAGGTGGTAGTACTGGTTTTGATATATTAGTTGATTACGACCCTAACCCACCCTATGGATGTATTGATTATACTTTAACATTTAATGACCCTAATGGATATTTTAATGAATCAATAGCGTATAATTGTGAAATTAGAGACAAAAATGAAGTTGAGAATCCCGAATCAAACGTAATCCCACCCGAGGGAGGATGTGACATCTATGATGTACCATATAATGAAAGTATTGTGTCAAGATATTATGTTGGGACGGGTAGAACTCAATATACACTAGGTACCCTCCCTTTAAACGCCGACATTGTTTCCACAAGATTATCTGATGAATCTGAATATGGTTTAGTAACAATATATGAGGGGGAAACATACAACCCAATCAGACCCGCTGACGGATGGAATGCCGGTGGAGGAAGAGCATATACTGAATTTAGTAATGGTGTATTTTACTATATACCAGGTACACAAAGTTCGAGTAGAATATTTGCGATTTTAAAAGAATACAGAAGAAGGAAACGTGTAGGAACTATGTTCTGCGGTGGAATTGTGAATTATGGTTTCATCGATAACTGGTTAAGTGGGGCATTATATTTTTTCCAATTCAAAGCAAAGGTTAGATGGGATAATGAAGAAGAATTAGATTTAAATTTTGCTCGTACAAACTATTGTGAAGATTTAGTTTATTATAAAGTAAAAGAAACAAGTAGTGGAGATGCGGTTAAAAGATTTTATTACAGAGGAACTAAATCATCATTTTCAGGAGTCTTCATAGGTGACACATATGGTAGTGGGATTAGATTAGGACGACCAACAACAATGGTTGATTTGGGACCAAGAGATGAGTTTATTAAAGAAATTTGTACAGACCCCACTCTCGACCCAAACTGTTCGGTTGTTAGGTCAATAGGTCCATCATCATTCCAAAGTTTTGGTGAATTACTCGGATTGGTTATAAATTATAGAATGGATACCGAAGCCAATGAAAATTTTAGTTTAAATGAATTTTTTGATAACGACGGTTTCCAATCATCTGGATTTGGTAAAAAAGTTTTAGATGGAGATATATTACAATTGATATCAATTAATAATGAGGTGGGTATTGAAGAATTCAATCTTCAAAGTCCAAAATACCTTGGTTATTCATATCAAATTCTTGACCCTGAAAGATTTCCTAATGTTTTTAAAAGTGGTACTACTATTTGGGGACCAACACCAATAACCATGGAATTGGATACTGACGGTCAACGAGTACGAGCTTGTTTAAATGAACCCGGAAGATTAACCGAATCATCTCAAACGGTTCCATTCTATTTATGGGAAAAAAATGGAACAGGATTTGGACCATATAATGACCTTGAAAAAGACGACCAGTCATGGGATTATACCACCTTTGAGTCACAACCATTACAAGGAATGACGTATGGGTATAATATAACAGGTGGAACCAACGACCCATCAGACCCTTACTTGTTATTACCAATGACATATACCTTTAGTGGTTTATCTATTTCGGGATTGAACATAACCAATGCAGTTGAATTTGATGCAATTGAGGACGGTACCGATAACCACACCACATATGATACACAATATCCCGGTTTCACTTACTTATTTGTAACAACAACGAGTGGTAGTGTCCCATTAAGTAACGGTGGTTCACCATTAACAGGTATTCTTTATACAAGATATGGTCCTGCTGGTACATGGCACACGTTATCGTGGGATTACACCATGGATTTCATTATAAGAAGAACACAAGATTACTATTCGGGTACCAAACAGATATTATCGACACCATTCCAATTCTACTTTGGTTTGAGACCGGGTAACACGGGAGTGGATAAATTTATAAAACGATTTGGTCCTTTAGGGGCTTTCCCATCTGCTGAATAATGGAGAAGAAAAAGCTGATATTACCATCTAAGAAATTCTTCGGAGCAATCGATGAAGATTTAAATCTAAAAATAAATTTAGATGAATCTAAAAATTTGCTTAGAGAAGGAGATAGAACAATTCTATTAGATACCTCAATACTTTTTGCGAAAGAAAGAAATGAAAGTCCACACTATAAAATTCATGGGAAACTAAAAATGGTTTTCCGTAATATGTTTAGCGGTACAACGGGATATCAACCACTAAAAAAGAATCTTTATTTGTTATATGATGACGGTAATCGTTTTGATGGTTATTTACCATACAACGAATTCGCTTTTTTAAGAGACGATGTTGTAAGGGAAAAGAATGACCCAATATCAACAGGAGTTCTTTCTGCGTTTACACAAAATATCGTAATGACAGGTCAAACGGACCATGTAGAAATTACATCAATCACCGCACCATTTCATAATTGGAATATTTGTTTATCATATGTTTATTCTGGAGATACGTCATATCCCATGAAATATACTTTATCGGGTAATACTGTATATAGTTTCACCGCACAAGATGGTATACCTTTTAGAGTAACAGAAAATAAATCATCTTATTTTTTAACGAGTCCTGTTGAACATGGAATCAGTAAAGGTGAATATGTGGTTATTTCAGGAGGAACGTTAAATAATACCGTATCACAATCGGGGAGAACATTCTCAGTTATATCTGTCGGAGATGAGTTATTTAATTCAGAAAAGTATGTTTTAGAAATTAGTAAATCTGAAGTACCATCCGGCACAACTTTATCAACTGTTGTGTTTGGTAAGAGGTGTATTAATAGAAATAGATTAGATGAAACTATTTCAACATATTATGTTCACAAACACAAAGTGTTGACCATGGGAGACGGATTTATACTTGATAAGATTGGATTTGAATCATCAATTTGGGAAAACGAAAAGAAATTAGTTTTTGAAAATAGTGTGGGTGATAATGATGTATTGGTTGTTAGAAATAGAATGGAATCTTTAGTTTATGATTTTAAAGAACCATTTACACTAACAGGGTTGACAAATAATTTAGGATATCTACCAACCGAGGTATACGTTTCAGTTGTATTCAAAAACAAAAATGGGTACTTTGATTATCCATATAAAGTTGGTTATAGGTTTAATTTTCACGATTCATGGATTGACCAACATTTTAGCGGAACAACTTCTGTTGAAACTACAGTACCATATGGCTCTTTTACCAAATCGGGTAACACATTTATTTCGGGAGGGACAATAACAACAGGAACAACATTAATAGGTGCATTTATTGAATACAATAAATCAGAATTAAAAGAGAGAGTTGTAAGTGAAGCGTTTCATAAACTAACATCTCCATTAACTGTATTTGACCATAATCAAGACCAACCAACAACATATTCGGGAGCATCTGTAAATAATAAAGTTGGGTTATACTATCAACCACACCATAGAGTTAAATTAAGACAATTGTCCCCATATGTTGAGAGTTCTAACACCAGTCAGGTTTATGGATTACCACAGAACGCAAAATATTTTGAAGATGAATTATTATGGAAGTGGAGAGATTTGTATGACCATGGTTTTATTGACCCTGAAGGTTTTGGTACAAGTTATCCTTTCATAAACAATATTCATTATGTAAAAAATGATATTAATTTCTATTTACGTAATGAACAACAGTTCACAAATAAACAAGACGGAATTAAGATTATAAAAAGATTCAAGTGTTAAAGTGGAATTACTAAGAAAAGATACGGACCAAAATATAATAGTTAACTCAAATCAAACATTCAAAATGGATTTGGGATGGACGGAGAATGCGGAAATGATGGAGAAAGAAGTGCTCTATGAAATCATTAATCCAACTGAAAACTATGAAACAGTAAGATACATTCACAAACCATACACGAATTCAAGTGGTTTCACACAAACAGATATTTGGTTTTATTTTTATTTTGGTGATTATCAATATAATACATCAAATCCTGCAAACCCAATAATTACAGGTGTAACATTTAAACAAGATTATCAGTTGATGGATATAACATTACAAGAAAATGCTTTGATGTTAAAACAATCAACCGAAAGTTTCTTCAGATTGGAATTCTACAAAACACCAAATGATGAAGCACCTACAAGTATTAATAGAAGAATGGTTTTTGCTAAAAATTTGGCATTACCAATCGGAGAAAAGGTATTTTACACAGGAACAACTTCGGGGTCAACTATACCCATGAATGACTATATATATTTCCCTGTTTTTATGGGTTCAAACTACAGAAATAAAGAAAATATGTATTTCTTTTGGTTTACTGATGATACCCCTTTTGACGAAACAACTTTGACAGGAAATACATTTTACATGACTGCAAAATTTTATAATGCAAAAACAGGAGAAGTTTTTGATTTTACAAATAAAACAAAAACACCGAGTGGTACAATCGTAGAACAAAATGATATGTATTATAAGGTGATTATTGATAGAAGTGATTATTCATATCAGGTGTTCAGATTTAATGGTTCTGTTGGAACCAGAATAGGTGAATCAAACGACCCGATAGTTTTTTATGAAAAGTTCTTATAATGGAAAAAGGAACATACAAAATACTGAGAAAAAATATCCCAAATGTGAGATTACACTCATTATCGGGTCAGTATTGGTATGACTATTTTGAAAATTTGATTCCGTGGTCGGGTTCAACCACCTTACCACCCGAAACGGGAGATGTGGTTTATAACGTCACAGGAAGTGTTCCTGTGGGGTATTATAAGTGGTCAGGTAGTGTATGGTCATCTATCAGTCAATCGACTGCTATGGGTAGTTATGACGTTCCATTGTTTTTAGAATCTTCAGTAGATGAAATGGGTGTTATGGTTGGTTTTGACGGTAACATCGAACAAGTTGAACAGATTTGTAACTTTTCATATACTCAAACCGGAAACACGGTACAAGTTTACAATACCGTAGATACAAGTAAAGTATCTGAAATTCATACAGTTAATTTTACTGTTGATTGGGGAGATTCAACAACAAGTACCCTAACAACACATACGGGAACCACCCTAAATTCTGTAAGTAAAACATACTCAACTACAGGAGTAAAAACGATTTCAATATCACTTAATACCCCATGGTTAGATTTTAAATTAGAAAAACAGGTTACAGTACCTAAAAATACAACAGTATCTGACCCTCTCGGTACATTCAGTGGATTTACAATTCCTTATTCAACAATCACGGGTCAAACCGTTAATTATTTAAATAACTTGGAATATTCAACCACAGGTACCACAGGAAATACGACGTTTAGTTATGCGGCAATTGGAAAAAGTAGAATTGATGAGAAAAAATTATACGGTTCAAACACATATTCGGGAGTAACAACTGGTACAACCTCAGGAATGGATTATAGTGGATATACGATTGATAATTTATATTACAGAGATTTCGAAGATGGTATAACCACAATAACAGGTAGTACCTCAGGATTTACAAAGGAAGAGGTCATGAATTTCGCAATTACTCGTAATGAACACTTTTTAGGGTTTATCGACGAACCGACAATTTTCTCAGACATTTTTGTTGAAAGGGGTAAGCAGGGGGTTTTAGAAAAAACATTAAGATTAACAGAAATTGATAATACGGGTGAATTAGATATCTACGGAAATGGATATTTTAACATCAGAAAACAATAAAAATTATATTTATTAATAAAAAATCATGGCAGTAGGTAGTTACGGAATTATAAGACCAGCGGATGTTTCTCCTGAAGATGTGGAAATTTACTATCACTATGTTTCGGGAAGAACAAGTGACGCGACTGCAACTTTAAAAAGATTGAGTCCGAGTGACGTTTTGACACCGGTTTTTCATAACTCAGATACAACGGATGATACCGCAGCACCTGATGTTGAAATATTGGGAGGAATGTACAACTTAAAATTGGCCGCGGGAGATTTCTCAGAATTAGGAATTTACACATTACACATTAGACCAAAACAAATTCGTACAACAATTACGGATTGTGGTATTTTGGCTTCATTACCTTCTGTAAGAGGATTGGTTATTGATTTGAGTAATGTTCCCGCAGCAGACAGAAACAAATTTACACCACAAGGTTTGGTTGGATACAGGGTAGAATACATCAATACCTCTGACAATAAAAAAATTCCCAATTTTTATAGAGTTGTCACTTCTTCGTTTTACTGTACTCCAATTGTTTCAAACTTAACAAGTACCTCACAAAAGGCGGTTCGTTATCAGTACAGTGAACAAGCAACAAATTTGATGTTTTTGACGGTTACACCATCATCTGCACCATCTAACAAACCGAATACAGTACCTTTTATTGGTACCCCATCACAGAAAATAATATTAACAAATACGTACTTCAACCCAACTACAATTGAGGTTGAAATGGTAGAACACGATTCAACTACATTGGCACACGCACTGTATGGTAATCAAAGTAAAGCTGTTTCTCAGGGTATCTACACAATTTACGATAACAACAATAACATATACAGACAGTACAATCTTTACGAGGTTAAGGATGAGTTTAATGAAACTCTATACGAAGTTCGTGAGGAAAGAACTGATATTGATGAAACATTAAACTTTGATACTATTACAGAATAATGGCGAGAAGAAAGGTACCAAGTCAAGCAGCTAGTGGGGCAGAAACATTTAGTGATAATTTAGTTGGAAGACAAATCACTACGGGTAGTCCTGCTCTTGCCAATACTACCTTTGATATCGACAGAACAATTCCTGATAAGGATTCAAAAACATTCAGAAACAATCCGTTCTCTGAGTTTTTAACTCTTGATTCATTAAAAAAAGAAACATCAGCAGTTACCACCACTCAAACAACAACTTCGGGTGGTGCACAAAAAAAGAGTGGAATAAGATTTAAGAGTAATAAGAGAAACGCGGACAAATCTATGTTTGGTTCTCTAAAAGAAAGAATCTTAGTATCAATTACTCGAATTATTAATAAATTTCCGGGAGCAATATCCGTAAGTGCAGAAAGTCCCATTAGTAGTAACAACTATTCGGCCTATAACATTGTACATGATTATAGTTTGAATAGAACCACTTTTTATGTTCAAGAAAGTAAACTCTTCAATCCATTTGAATTAGTTTTAGTAGAACCTAATAGTGTTGTTAAACCTGCCACGGAAAACGAGATTAGAAATCTTTACTCGTCATATAACAAATACGTTATTAATTTTAATAACGAAAGTTACCCAATTATACAATACAATCAACCCAATTCCGCGAATGAATTGGTATTTGTAGTGGTTGGTAATCCTTTTAGTGGTGCCACCACATTCTCAACTAATTTTATTATTCGTCCGAATGATGGGGTTGTTGAAGAGTTTTTTAATGGATTAGATGATGTTGAAGAATCTCTTTTAAATAGAGAAACTAAACCAATTTACACCGCTAATTTTCAGATACCACAAGACAGTGCGGACGGAAGTAGAACCACATTACAAAATGTACAATATAGTTGGCCATTATTGAGTGATGGTTGGAATATTCAAATCGGTGGACTTGATTTTGAATCTTATATTCAAAATTTAAGTGACATATCTGAACAAATAGATAACTACAAATCTAACTTAATGGTTAGATTTTTAGCGTCACCACAACTATTTGAATTTGATACCGAAGACCACAGAGCGCAAAGTGTGTTTCAACTATACGGTCAAAGCTTTGACTCAGTAAAAAAATTCATTGATAATATTGTTTACATGAGAAATGTAAGCTATGACGGTATCAATAATTTACCTGACATATTATTAAAGAATTTATCAGAAAATCTTGGTTTGTCAACTACAAACCTGTTTGATGAAAAATCGTTAGATGATGTTTTATACTCTCGTTTATCATCAACTTACGGTGGTGTATCAACGGGATTTAATCAAACTGAAGCAGAGTATGAATTTTACAGAAGATTATTGGTAAATCTGGCTTACATCTTTAAATCAAAGGGTACAAGAGCATCGATTGAGTTCTTCTTAAAGTTTTTAGGGACACCTGAACCATTAATTAAAATAAACGAGTATGTTTATAAAGTAACATCGATGCCGGCGAGTTTCGACTTGGAACAAGACATTTACGATGTTATTGCGGGCGAAAAGAAATTTATCACCGCAGTATTCAATACTACGGGTTATACATACACAACTACGGTAATAACAGGAACAACCGGTTTTGATAGAGATGGATTCCCCGTTGACCCCGATACAGGATTACCAAGAAGAGCATTCAGTGAAACTGAAGAGATTTTCTTCGAAAAAGGTGCGGGATGGTACGATATTACTTTGGACCACCGCTCACCAACAATATTAGATAATGAAAACTCTAATTTAACGGGTAGAATTAAAACAATCAAAACTAAAAATAAACCATACACATATGGTGAAGATTATTTTGATGTATTTAGAACTCTACCGGGTTTAGATACGGGATATGGTTTACAAGCAGATATTGATAATGTAAAAGCTCATGATGTTGAAAATGGTTCTTCGTTAATATTAAACAGAAAAAATATTAACATCCATATTTCACCATCAAACTCAATCAACTATGATATATTCAGAAAGAGTAGGGATTTAGAAATTTCATTTGGGTCAACTAATTTATTGTCACCACAAACGGGAATTACCTTTGCTCAATTTGTGGATAATTTCATACACAAAGTAATAAAGAATTCACACACAATAAGATACAGAAAGAATTACATTGTTCTTGAAGATATCTACAGAGATTATATTTCACAAAGTGGATTTACGGCATTTACATTTATTGATTCAGCAGAATTCGTAAATCGTATCAGTCCTTATTGGGTTCAATTAGTAGAACAATTAGTTCCGGCAACAACACTATGGACGGGTGGTAATTTAATTGAGAACAACTTATTTGGTAGACCAAAATACCCATATGTATTTGATTGTCAACCAATGGAATTTGTTGAAGATTTATATCCTGATTTTGAGGTTGCGATTGAAGAAGACCTTGAGACGCTACTCGGTGAAGAAGATAACTTCAGAGGTTTAATTAATTTAACAGGTGTAACATATTACCCTGTGATTGAAATTGACGGAGTAATATACGGAGGACCGACATACACAGGTTTAACAACAGGAATGACAGTTGTTGTTAGTGGTACAACAAATACAACTAATAGTGCACAACTATTCAATCCATTCCCAATGACGGGTTGTACCGATTTAATAAACAACGACCCGATTAATCTGGCGTTAATCTGTGATTACAAGGATTATTTAGAACCTGATGTCGTAAAAATTAAACAGTTATGGTTAAGTGCGTTAGTTAACTTAATTGGCTCAATCACCATATCAAGATATAGTGCGGGATATGAACCATACGCACCATTTACGGGTGCAACAGGACATTCATATACCGTAGAAACATTACCTGTCGTCAACTATGAAATCTTCACTGATGAAAATGGTGAAGAGATGATTAAATTCTCATCAATAAAATATGGTATTGGAGATTGTTCTGTAAAAGATTATTTTGATTACAGATTTGAGGCGGATTATAGAACCTCAAAAATCAATGATAGATTAAGTGTACAAGTTAGTGGTGATGGTGAATATTACTGTGAAGAACCTGCTGGTTGTGTTATGGTTAGTGATATCTATATTGATGTCATAGGTGCACAATTTGGTGTTCAGAAAAATCACACATGGCCGTTCTACATTTATGCAAACTGTATAAGTGGACATAGTCAAAATGCTGACGTTTATATTGAAAAGGTTGCGGGATATGATTGTAAATTCAAACTAACGGGAGTTACAGAATTTGATGTTATTGATTTTAATATAATTGATGCTGCAAACAACGAAGTTAAATTTAAAATTGAAGGTTTACAAACAAAAATCGAACACGACCCATGCCCACTCCCAAGTGGAAAGAGTCATACTGAAATTTTTGTAATCGAAGGTTATCAAGGATTAACCGGAAATACAATATCAACAATTTCAGGAGCAACTTTCTGTGACAATTACACAGGATACACAATACAACCAAAAGTTGAATACAAGTCAAACTTTAATTATGGTTTGAAAGATAGTTCAATAGTATTGGTTGTTCCATCGGGTTTAACGATTAATAACACAACAACAAGTACCGTTATAGAATCTTATATAACAGGAGGTACAATAGTAGAAAAAACAGTTTACGAACTACAAGTTGGTGAATACATTTTATCTGCGGATTATCTTCCATGTTCAGGGATGACAAACCAATCGTTTCAAAATGCAGGACAAAGTGGATACTCATTCACATATTCATATGAAAAACTTTTAGTTACAGATAAAGAATGTCTTGGTTCTGTTAAAAAGAATTTAATTACAGGTGAGACAAGCACGGGAGATATTGAAATATTTGAGGTTCTACCAACAACACAATTAAGAGTTTATACAAATAGATTTATAGAAGATTTCGGAGCGGTTACTAATGGAACATATCACTTTGATGATAGATTCCCCGAGGAGTTACAAGTAAGACCTGTTCCATTTATTGAACCTTGCTGTGACCATCCAGAAGAATTATATGATAAGGGCGACTTTTTAATTAACCAATACGGTTTCCCAATTGAGGTTTTATCGGTTGATTTAAATTACTGTGATACTGGTTTATACTTTAATTTAAATGTTCAGAAAGATGGTTCACCATTAACTGAGGAATTTATGGTAGTATTTGACGGTAATTCAAACCATCAAATTTTAATGAAACACCAATATGATAAACACCCCAACATTGATTTCAATTTAGGTCAATATTATATTGACCCTGTTCATTGTCCAACGGTTCCAACAAATGAGGACTTAGAAGAGTCGCCATTTGATTGTATACCGGGTGCAACTCCGACACCCACTCCGACATCCACAACAACGTTAACCCCAACGCCAACAACCACATCAACGAGTACCCCCACACTTACGAGTACAAATACTCCGACATTAACGGAGACACCCACACAGACGGTAACAAGCACACCTACTTTAACAAGTACGAGTACGCCGACATTAACAAGTACAAGCACTCCTACTTTAACAAGTACAAATACTCCAACAATAACGTCAACGAGTACGCCTACAACTACTTCAACAAGTACACCAACTTTAACTCAGACACCAACTATTGAGAGCACTAATACTGCAACACCAACATTAACTGAAACACCAACTCTTACTGCTACGAGTACACCTACGATTACTTCGACAAGTACTCCTACATTAACAGCAACTAATACACCTACTCAAACGAGTACACCCACATTAACCCCAACCCCAAGTTGTGCAAAACCTGTGGGGTTAAATACATACGTATTGGCTAGTCAAGTTCTAATAAATGGAACTTCATATAATTTCATCACCGGAACAACCGCAGAGGCGGGGGCGGTATTTGACTTATTTAAATTATACGGTGCTCAAGGAATATCGTATGATAGTTATAATGCTGCATCAACAACGGCAGGAGATAGAATCTACAACGAATCTCAAACAAATTGCCAATGTTTAATGCTTGACGGAACATATTGGGTTTTTGACCAATCTTTTAATAACCCAAATGACCCTAATATGTTAATTATCGAGGTTGTTAATTGTATTATCACTCTGTCAACGTTATATGTTCCGACACCAACACCAACTCCAACATTAACAAGTACAAGTACTCCCACATTAACGAGTACAAATACACCAACGTTAACAGCGACAAATACCCCTACTTTAACAAGTACAAATACTCCTACTCAAACGAGTACACCTACAGTTACAACAACTGCGGGAGAAACGTCAACACCAACACCAACCCAAACGCTCACACCTACATTAACTGAGACACCTACTTTAACGAGTACCAATACTCCTACTCAAACGGAGACACCTACGTTAACGGCAACTAACACGCCAACGTTAACAGAGACACCTACTTTAACAAGCACCAATACACCAACGTTAACTGAAACTCCGACATTGACGGCAACTCAGACACCGACACTGACTGAGACACCGACATTAACACCAACTAACACTCCAACGTTAACTAGTACACCAACACTGACCCCCACAATAACTGAAGCAATTGCTCCGAGCGACCCCACACTTGAAATCTATTATAAATCAGATTTAGCTTTATATTTTGACCCGCAACCATCTTCGGGTGATACATTTAATCAGTGGACGGACTCATCATCAAGTGCACACAATGCCAATGCTGTGGGTGGTGGCAATAAACCGGAATGGTGGGCAAATGCTCAATGTGGTTTAGGTGGTGTTTATTTCAACGGTGTTAATGATGGATTGAGTGTAAACCCAATCACGGATTTGGCGAGTAAATCGGGAACAACAGTTGTAATGGTGGCAAAAACATTAAACACCACATTAACTGGACAATACATTCAGGCGGGTGAAGATGGTAATACGGGTTTAGATGCTGTTTATGTAAGACAAAGTGGGGGTACATATAATTTGGCTTTTGGTGGTGGATACGCAACGGGTGGAGTGGTTGATGGAGGACCACATATCTTATCATTAACATTTAATGGTCAATTAAGTGGTAACGATAATAGATTAAAATTTAGAATAGATGGTTCGGACCAAACCTTAACATTTACAAGTAATGTTGGTACAACCTCAAGTTCCCTAATCAATTACATATTTTTAGGTGTATCATATTCTAATCAACCTGCGGGAGTTACACAGTATTGGTACAATGGTTTACTGTTTGATATTTTAGTATATAGTAGAGCATTAACCGATAGTGAATTACAAACTATTGAAAATTACCTAAGTAATAAATGGTGTATAACATTGGGTTCATTTACCCCAACATCAACCGCAACTCAAACATTGACGGCAACGCCAACTAATACGCCAACGTTAACAGAAACGCCAACTCTTACTGCAACTAATACGCCAACGTTAACAGAAACGCCAACTCTTACTGCAACTAATACGCCAACGTTAACAGAAACGCCAACTCTTACGAGTACAAATACCCCGACATTAACAGAAACGCCAACTCTTACTGCAACTAATACGCCAACGTTAACAGAAACCCCGACATTAACAGCAACTCAGACGCCAACATTAACAGCGACCAATACACCTACGTTGACTGCAACTCAAACACCAACGTTAACATCAACAAGTACCCCTACACCAACACCAACTGAAGCACAATTTGCACAGTTGTATAAAATAGCAAGTACTCTTGATGAGTTATGTAATGGTAATCCTGCAACGATATTAATATTCGATAATGACCACCCACTTGTGGATGGAGAATATCTGTATTCGGGGTCAAGTTTAGAAATTTATAGTTTTGCATACCTTCAATCATATGTTGGTGGAGGTAATGTATATATCGCACCGGTGAGTAACCCAAGTGATGTACATATAGTTAATCTGTTACCAAATGACGAATCAATTACAGGAGCATCTGAAATTTGTCCAACACCAACCCCGACACCTACTTTAACAAGCACCAATACACCTACTTTAACAAGTACGAGTACTCCGACATTAACAGCGACTCAAACTCCTACACTTACTGCGACCAATACTCCAACATTAACGGAAACACCAACGTTAACGGCAACCAATACGCCAACATTAACGGAAACACCAACACTTACGGCCACGAATACTCCCACTTTAACTGAAACACCTACGTTAACCGCAACCAATACGCCAACATTGACGGAAACGCCAACATTAACGGCTACGAATACCCCAACTTTAACATCAACAAGTACAAGTACTCAAACGCCAACATTAACGGCTACGAATACTCCCACTTTAACAAGTACGAGTACCTCAACTCAAACGCCGACGTTAACCGCAACAAACACTCCTACTTTAACAGAGACCCCTACACTTACAGCAACAAGTACTCCTACTCTAACAAGTACTAGTACTCCAACGTTAACTGCGACAAATACTCCTACTTTAACAGAGACCCCGACACTTACGGCTACTAATACTCCTACTTTAACTCAAACTCCGACGTTGACCGCAACCAACACTCCGACACTAACGAGTACGAGCACTGCAACTAATACACCAACACTTACGGCTACTAATACTCCTACTTTAACCGCGACAAATACACCTACGTTAACCGCAACAAACACTCCTACTTTAACATCAACAAGTACGGCGACAAATACACCTACGTTAACATCAACAAGTACCCCCACATTAACAGCGACTCAAACTCCGACGTTGACCGCAACCAACACTCCGACACTAACAGAAACGCCAACGTTGACTGCAACAAGTACCCCTACTCTAACAAGTACGAGTACCGCAACACCCACACCAACGTTAACATCAACAAGTACTCCTACACTTACATCAACAAGTACCCCTACTTTAACAAGTACGAGTACCGCAACACCCACACCAACGTTGACAGAAACACCTACGTTAACTCCAACAACAACATTACCGGCATGTTTAGATAATGTATATATTCTTACATCGGAAGGTGCAACGATATCATATATTGACTGTTGTGGTGGTGATAGTACTCAAGTAGTAGTAACACCTAATGCACCTGATGGTATTACTTTTAAAGAATGTATACAAACAGGTTCAATAGTAATAGTTGAAGGTACTGTGGACTTGATAGATTATACTCAAGGAAATTCATGTAATTGCCCAACTCAAACACCGACCCCAACACAGACTCAAACACCGACGTTAACATCTACAAATACACCTACGTTAACATCTACGGCAACCTCTAATACTGGAGGAGGAGGCGGCGGAGGCGGCGGCGGTGGTTCATATTTTCCATCTTCAGTGTACTATGACTCTGCTAGTACTGTTGGTACGGACCTATCGTATTTAACAACCCAATTTGCACCCACCATACGTATTGATGATGTAAGTAAAGAGTTCACATTCTCAACATGGATTAAACCGAACTGGCAAGCAGGGGGTAGTTATGCACCAACATCATTTGTGGAAATGAGAGCACCCTCAACATCTATTGGATGTGGTCCAGATTCTACGGATAGAATACAATTCCATTATGACAGTGAATCTCATGGAAATAATTTATGGGTAACCATAGTTTGGTGTCAAGCGGACACATATAAAGTACATACATTCGAAGCTCCGGTTAATGATGGTAATAACTCAAATATAACAGGATTAGCACCAGGAGGAACAAACGCATGGAACAGTTTCTCAACACCGGGGTTTGTAAACATAACATTTACAATTAACGGAACCGCTGGATTTGCTACTAATTTTGGAGCCCCATCACCTGCGGGAACATTCTATTGGAATGGACAACCATTGGATACATTTGATAATTACATACCAACAGGTGTTACCACATCATATTTAACGGCATTTAACAATGGTTGTGAGATTAAACTTGGAGGATTTACATGGGCTCAGGGACATTGGCAAGACCAAACGTTATTCTATAATGGTTTAGTAACACCGCAAGATATTAATGGGGTAATATATGCCGGTGGAGCACCTCTCCCTGATTTGACGACATACTTCGGTATGGGTACAGTAATGTTTAATTACAACGAACCATATAATAATGCTTGGTTAGATGACACATCTGGAATAATTACATTGGCTCCGGCTAGTGTAGGTTCTATCGCCCAACCTATAAAAGATAGTACAACATATGTTGTGTAAGTAAAATATTTATAAAATAACATGGGATTAAATGTAAGAATATATGATATAGTTTCGGACGGACCTTATTCAATAAGATATAAGAGTGGTGCAAATCCGTATCCTGAGTATGATAATACAACTTTCACACTTTACGGTACAGGATTAACTGCAACTTCTATTGAATTAACGGGTTTAACATTCGATACTCAATATTGGATTAAAATGACTGACCAAACAACAGGTCGTTATATTATTAAAAACATTTATACTCACGATAGTAAAGCATTCCCATGTTATGACACTATTTGTTTTAGTGTAGATGTGGTTTGTGAGGATGTTGTGGTTGCTACACAAACACCAACCCCAACACCCACTAGAACTTCCACACCAACACCAACAAATACTCCTACGTTAACGAGAACTCCAACACTCACAACAACAACCCCATCACAGGGTAATTGTGTTACGATATATATGTTTAACGGAATCCTACAAGATACATTAGTAAGAGACCTTAGAGTAATCTATTACCCCGTAAGTGGTGGAACTGCAATTAGTGTTGAATATGATGTATTAAATTTTGAGTATTATGGTGGAGGTGTGAATGTGTACATATGTACAACAAATACAAATGACATATCTTATCAATACGGAGGAGATACTCCATTTATAAAAGAAGAATATCCACTTGGATATATAACCGAAACAATTGGAGGTTTATGTGAATCTAACACAGATTGTGTTCCCACACCAACTGCCACTCCGACAAGAACACCAACGGCCACTCCGACAAGAACACCAACGGCCACTCCAACGAGAACCCCCACAAATACCCCTACTTGTTTTTACAAAACTTGGATAATTCAAGATTGTCCGGGAGGAACCGCAAGCGGACCAATTTGTACATGTGTTGACCAAGTATCAAAAACAGTATATACAGATTGTAATGTTACAGATTTAACAGACTCATTTACTGAAATTTTTGAAAATACAGGATTATTTAACCCATATACCGGTGATTTTTCAAGGAACGGAAGCATTTGGAACTCATTTGGTTCAGGTGTCTCTCTGGTGTGTGTAGTAGGTGGTCCAGTTTAATAAAATTATCATATTTAGAATAAATGCCGAATTTACAATATCAAATATCAATATCAAATTTTACAGGGTCAACCCCGTGTAATTCATATGAAATATACACAGGTATCACTCATAATATTAATTTGGCAACAAATGTTGATACGGTATCATCATCTTCAATTTCAAGTTATACACTTAGTTTAAGTGTTGATAGTTCATACACACATGTTTATTTATTTATAGAACATTGTGATGGACATGTAAATTCGGTCCCAAGCTCTACTCCTAAATTACAAGGAGGATATCAAGTTGTTTTACTTGATTTAAGGTGTGACGATTGTGTATCATCAGGACCTTTTGAGGGAGTCACACCAACACTCACACCAACCGCCACTGCGACCCCAACAATAAACCCAACTTCAACGCCAACAGCAACAAGTACCCCTACTTTAACGAGTACACCAACATTAACACCAACAAACCCATCAGATTGCGTTGAATCTGTATTTATTTTTATACCGAATTTATAATATATGGATATTAATAATATTAGTACAATAACCAATGAAATTTTCGAATCAACACCGGAAAGTGTTGTTGCGGTTGGTTATGGTAAAAAAATGGTGGATGGTAAATTAACCTCAGAATTATCCATAATTTACGGTGTAATAGAAAAAAAACCATTATCCGAAATACCCGAGAATGAAAGAATCCCATCAACAATTTTAATTGATGGTGAAAGAGTAAAGACGGACGTTGTGGAGTGGGAAATCCCAAAACTTTTACAATCGTGTCCTCCCGATTTTTATGATTGGATAAGTACTCCGCCACCAAACAGAGGGTTGATTAGACCATTAGTTGGAGGTGTGTCAATTACGAATCATACGAAATTATCGAACTACGCGGGAACTATGGGATTTGTTGCGGTTGATAACCAAACAAATTCATTGGTCGGAGTTTCTAATGCTCACGTACTAATTGATGACGCGTTTTTAGATAGTGATAGAACAAATAATACAATTTATACAAATGTTGCCGATAACGACGTAACACAACCAAGTTCAGGTGAGGTGGGATATGTTGGACAAAACAACAAACTTGGTATTGTAAAAAGATATTATCCGATTACCGAATCGGGATATAATATAGTCGATTGTTCAATTTTTACAATAAGTGAAACTGAAGTTGATACAAGTACAATGTATCAACAGTTAGGATTGACAGGGTGGACACAACCAATGGAATTCGCCACACAAAATGAAATTTTAAATTTGGTTATTAATGATACACCTCTTTATTCTTCGGGAAGAACAACCGGTGCAAAGGGTGAGGGGGATATGAAACTCATACCTTGGGCTATTGCTGTGTCAACCAATGTTGCGGGAAATTCAAAACAAGGAGTACCAACAACAGTAACATTCCAAAATTCTATTGTTTTTGTTGCCAGTGGTGCAACAACACCAAGCGGTGGTATTTGTCAGTACCCGATTTATGCTGGTGACTCAGGTTCAGCACTGATTGGTGAATTTGACGGTGTTAGAAAAATTGTTGGGTTAAATTTTGCGGGAAGCGAATACTTTGCCATCTCAAACTACATCACAAATGTCTCTACATTAATGGATATTTCTCCTTATACAGGACAAACTGTTAATTATTCAGATATTGACAACATTCAGTACCACTATGTTTCGGGAAAAAGCTCAGATATTACATTAAATCTTAGTGGTAACACGTTTTGGCAAGTTGGTTTAAGAGATTGTATCCCCGGACCGACACCAACATTAACAAGTACACCAACATTAACACCATCTCAACAAGTTTGTAGTTTAATAAGAAACGGGTCATTTGAGGAATTTGCCACTTGTGGTGGTGATTGTGTGGGGATTTACTGTGCTCCTCCGACTGAAGAAAGATTTTATCCCCAAGGATGTATACCATACTGGACATCTCTATCATCTAATGGACAAATTGAGGTACGGAAAAATGGATATTTGGGAAACTCATATGATGGAGGTTATTACATAGAGGTTAACGCAAATCTACCAGGAGCTCATGCATTATATCAAACTATCTCAACAAATATTGGTCAAGATTATAGAATTGAATTTGCCCATAGTGGTAGAGTAGGTTACACTAATACTATGCAGGTTGCTCTTAGTGGGACAAGTGTGAACTTTTTCCCAACAGTATATACTGGTTCATCATGGAATTTACACACTATTGATTTTACAGCAACCGAAACTCAATATAACTTGATTTTCTCTGCGACAACAATATCCGCAGGAGGTAACTACTTAGACGCTGTTGATGTACAATTAGTTGGTGGACCATGTGCACCTGTACTAACACCTACAAGTACACCAACACAAACTCCGACCTTAACAAGTACCAGTACACCAACATTAACACCAACATTAACGTCAACAATTGGGTTGACCCCGACTTCTACACCTACTTTAACAGAAACTCCAACATTAACGGCAACAA
>Ga0315903_10004079_pt1 | contig 19716 bp, 15 predicted proteins | sample LakEriMetagenome_7_FD_203524 | JGI IMG/M metagenome (GOLD analysis project Ga0315903, IMG submission 203524) | Freshwater fungal communities from buoy surface, Lake Erie, Ohio, United States - Buoy 2 MA119 | ecosystem: Environmental > Aquatic > Freshwater > Lake | place: USA: Lake Erie, Ohio... | reverse complement strand
AAATCATTACTTCTGTGGCGCCATATCTGCCTGTTCCTCCCGAGCTAAAGTAAGCAATCGGAGATGTCGTGGCTATGATTCCACCGATGAGAAACATTGCGCTTATTCCGATAAGGCTCGGAACTCCGCTTTTGAAAAAAGTCTTTTTCCGACGTTTCCTGAATATCTTCATGTGGGAAATGTGCGTCTGGTGCCTTTCGGATATTTGGATCATGCTCAAAGAGAGGAGCGAGACGATCCTCGAACGGCCTGCGGCGAGACGCCGCAGCTACTATCTCTCTAACAGAATCTTATCTCCCAGGATCACTAGGTCGATTCTGCCTTGGAGGGTTTTGTTCAAGAACGGTGTGTTCTGAGATCTGGACTTCATGAAGTCCTTGGTGAAGGTGGAAGTGGCCTCGGTGTTGAAGAGGGTGAGGTTGGCGGTTTGTCCTTCGGCGATGCTTGGGACGTCGAGCGACATGAGTCGGCGAGGCTCAGCGGAGTATTTTTTCACCAAGGTATCCCAGCCGAATTTTCCTTCTTTGATGAAGTAGTGGTAGAGAGAAACGACCGCGGTATCGAGCCCGGTGATGCCGTTGGGTGCGGACACGAAGTCTTGGGATTTTTCGAAAGGGCTGTGTGGAGCGTGATCGGTGGCGATCAGGTCGAAGGTGCCGTCGAGCAATCCTTCTAACAGCGCTTCGTTATCCGCCTTGGTGCGCAGGGGCGGATTCATTTTGTAATGGGTATCGAAATCGCCGATATCTTCGTCGGTGAAGAGGAGGTGGTGAGGGGAAACTTCGGCGGTGACTTTGACGTCGCCGCGGGATTTCCACCAGCGGATGGTTTCCATGCCCATTTTTGAGGAAACGTGTTGGATGTGGATGTGCGCACCGGTGGCGTGGGCGAGGCGGATGTCGCGATCGATGATGATTTCCTCCGCACAGGCAGGGGAGCCGGCTATGCCCAGTTTGTAGGCGGTCGGTCCGTCGTTGAGGGCGCGCGGGCCGGCGAGCTCGGGGACTTCGCAGTGGGAGGCGAAGAACATGCCGAACTCTGTTGCGTATTGCATGGTGCGGTAGAGGAGGGATGAATTTAGGGTGGTGTCGCCATCATCGGTGAGCATTTTCACTCCGGCGGCGCGAATGCCATCGATGCCTGCCATTTCTTTTCCTTCTCGCCCTTTGGACACACAGGCAGAGGTATAGATGGGGATGCGGGAGTTACGCTTTCCGGATTCGAGAACGGCTGTGACGGCGGCTCCGGAATCGAGTGAGGGAGATGTGTTTGGCATCATCACGAGACCGGTAATTCCGCCGTTGATGGCCGATTCAGAGCCAGTTGCGATGTTTTCCTTATGCTCCTGGCCGGGTTCGCGCAGGTGGACGTGGGCGTCGAAAAAGGCGGGGCAGAGGATCTGGTTTTTGCAGTCGATGACTTTTGCGTTGTCCGTTGCAGTAATTCCTTTGGCTACCTTCTGTATCACCCCATCGATGATCAGAACATCGGCTGAAACGAGGACGGGTGAAGATTCAGAAGCGATGCGAGCGTTGCGGAGAAGGAGGTTCACGGGCGGGGATAGTAAATTTCAAATCCCAAATCTTAAAGCTCAAATTCAGGTCAGTGGAAATGAGATGCTGGGTCCCCGGGGGGAGTATGAGTAATCCCTTAAAATCCCATGAAATTGCTGATCTGGCACGTGAATTGCTGTAATTTTGCTCGACGGTGGGGAGGATGAATGATTTTTTCGTCGCTCTTCACCGAAAAATCAATCGCTAACCACGAACACAGAAACAATAACACATGGCCAAATACAAACTGGAATACATCTGGCTCGACGGCTACACGCCCGTGCCGAACCTACGCAGCAAAACCCAAGTCAAGGACTTCGCAAGCTTTCCTAAGCTTGAAGAGCTTCCATTATGGGGATTTGACGGTTCCTCAACTCAACAAGCACCGGGCGGCAGTTCGGATTGTATGCTTAAACCGGTAGCTGTTTATCCTGACAGCACCCGTAAAAATGGCGCCCTCGTCATGTGCGAGGTTATGATGCCAGACGGCACACCGCACCCATCCAACTCCCGCGCCACCATCTTGGACGATCCAGATGCATGGTTCGGTTTCGAACAGGAATATTTCATGTATCAAGATGGCAAGCCACTTGGCTTCCCAGTTGATGGCTATCCAGCACCACAAGGCCCATACTATTGCGGCGCTGGCTTCAAAGCAGTTGGTGACATCGCTCGCCAAATCGTTGAAGAACACCTCGACCTCTGCCTCGACGCGGGTATCAACCACGAAGGCATCAACGCTGAGGTTGCTAAAGGTCAGTGGGAATTCCAAATCTTCGGTAAAGGTTCCAAAAACGCAGCTGACCAAATCTGGGTCGCTCGTTACATTCTGAATCGCCTTTGTGAGAAATACGGTATCGACATCGAGTATCACTGCAAACCTATCCGCGGTGACTGGAACGGTTCCGGTATGCACGCGAACTTCTCCACCAAACACCTCCGTGAAGTCGGCGGTAAGGCGTATTTCGATGCACTCATGGCACAATTTGGCAAAAACATGGAAGAGCACGTTGCGGTTTACGGACCAGACAACCATCTCCGTTTGACCGGTCTTCACGAGACCCAGTCCATCGACAAATTTACATGGGGTGTTGCTGACCGCGGATCATCCATCCGTGTCCCACACAGCTTCGCAAATAATGATTGGAAAGGTTACCTCGAAGATCGTCGTCCGAACTCACAAGGTGATCCATATCAGATCGCTTCGCGTATTCTTAAGACCATTTCTGAAGTTCCAACCAAGTAAGGCATTACAAACGGTCGTTTATAAGCCGTCTTCCTTAATCGGAAGGCGGCTTTTTCTATTATGGTTTGATTGATGATTGATGATTTTTGAATGAAATGGCCATTTCAGAGTCACTTCTTCCAAATCAAAAATCAAACATCCTAAATCAACAATCGGCAATCAAACGGGCTTCTGGGTAATAGAATATGAATTCTTCTTTACAGATAAGAGATAGGTCTTGAATCCTCTCGAGATTTATTGGAAACGCTGGGGGTCAGAAATAACAAATGGCAAAGACTGCACAATCCGAAGAACTGATCTTCACTGGAATTCCGGCATCGCCTGGAATTGCGGTGGGTCCGATCCATGTGAGTGCGCGGGGGTTTTCGGCTCCCGAGATCTATGAAATCGCTGAGAATCAGGTTGCAGAAGAGCAGTCGAGATTTCAGGAAGCGGTGAATATCACCAAGAAGCAGCTCAAAGATTTGCAGGAGCGCTTGGAGTCTTTAGCGGGAAATTCGGAGAGCGAAATTTTTGAAGCTCACGTGATGCTGCTGGAGGATAAGTCGCTGATTGAGCGTGTTTTACAGGCGATCGAAAAACGTCAACAAAATGCGGAGTATGCGTTTTACGCAGTGATGCAGAATTTTTTGGAAGCGATGCGTCGTATCCCCGATGCGTATCTCCGTGAGCGCACAGCGGATATCGAAGACGTCTCGCAGCGGGTGTTGAGAAATTTCAAGGTCGATGAGGAAAGCACACATCAGCTGCCGGATGGAAACCACATCTTGTTGGCGTATGATCTGTCGCCATCGGACACAGCATCGATGAACCGCAGGCAGCTGTTAGGTTTTGCGACAGAACAGGGAAGTGTTAACTCGCATACCGCGATTCTAGCACGCTCGTTTGGTATCCCGGCTGTTGTCGGCTTGGAAGCTTCGGTAATCCAAGTCACTGCGCTGACTCCTGCGGTGATTGATGGTTACTCAGGTAAACTGATTTTGAATCCGACGATAGAGACGTTGGAAAAATACATCAATCTAGCAGCTGAAAAAGAACGCCAGAGCGATGAGCTAGCGGCTCGTAAGGATGAAGCGACCGATACCAAGGACGGCAGAGTCATTTCATTATCTGCGAACATTGAATTTTTAGAAGAGCTGCATGAGCTGACAGAAAGTGGCGCGAAAGGCGTGGGTCTTTATCGAACCGAGTTTTTGTTGCTTAACGGTTCTGAGATGCCAGATGAAAATGAACAGGCAGACGCATACAAGCGTGTGGCTGAAGCAGTCTCTGGTGAGATCGTGATCATTCGCACCATGGATGCGGGTGGAGATAAACTACCCATCGAGCCACTAACCGAACCAGAGCCTAACCCTTTCTTGGGTTGGCGCGGAATACGGGTTTCACTATCCAGGCCGGCGATGTTCCGAGATCAGCTGCGCGCCATCTTACGTGCCAGCGCACATGGCAAACTGGCGGTGATGTTTCCTCTCGTTTCAGGACTTTCCGAATTACTCCAAGCTCGTGATATGCTCAACCGTTGCATGGATGAACTAACAAGAGAGGGGATACCGTTTAACGAAAAAATCCCTGTCGGCGTGATGATCGAAGTGCCATCGGCTGCCGTCTGTGCGGATCTGTTAGCACCGAATGTGGATTTCTTCTCAATCGGAACCAACGATTTGATCCAATACACCGTTGCGGTCGACCGCGTGAATCCACATGTGGCGGATCTCTACAAACCCACTCATCCAGCTGTGATCCGACTCATCAAGAAAACGGTCGAGGCAGGTGAAGCTCATGGAATTTGGACAGGAGTCTGCGGAGAGATGGCCGGCGATATCCGCCTCACCCCTTTGCTGTTGGGTCTGGGTGTTGAAGAACTTTCGGTTTCTCCGAAAATTGTTCCCAGAGTTGGACAAGTCATTCGCTCACTCAAATACAGCGAGTGCCAAGCGATGGCAGATGAAGTGATGAAACAAACCAGATCACAACACATCATGGATCTGAGTATGTCTCTCGCGAAAAAGTGCTATCCTGATTTGTTGGATTGAATTTGAGCAAAATGCTCTACTAAAGACAGGGACTATGCCTATTTAAACCCAATGTCATCAGAATCAATCGGCTTAATCCTAGACTCTCACCCGTAGATCCCGCGCACACCACAAAACCCCCGATGCAGGCGCGCCACTGCCTCGCATTCGTCGCGCTCCGTCTTTTCTCTTTTCTGAAAATCTCTCGCGCGCCGACAGAAAGGCTTCATTAACGAAACTCTTACTGCCGATCACTGCACCATCAGTGAAATACCTGATTCGCGTATGCAGCATCTTCGCCGTTCCTAGATCCGGTAACACTGTCCCATTTTCTCTAGATGCGATCATCTCTTCATCGTTCATATTCGCACCTGCTGTCAACTCTCCCAACTTCGCATTTCCTTTCTTCCTGCCCAACGCCAATCCCATCACTCGCCGATAAATCCTCGAAGTCTCTTTCCACTTCTCAGTATCGTATTCATTCTTGTCTTCCTTGAGATTTGAAATTTGAGATTTGTAATTTTGTGGAGTGCACGCCCGCATCAATCCCAACCGTGCCTTCTTGCCATTGCCTTTCGTCCCTCCACCAATTGCCTCCCCATAGCTGCTCCAGCGATAGTCCGCAGGATCTGAAACTATCCCCGCTCTAACAGGATTTAAATCGATATACGCCGCCATCGTCCGTGCCGCGTCACCGCTTTCTACAATCACACTCTTGTAGCGCTGCTCCCACAAAGTTCCTGTGCGCTGATGAGTCCGATTAAACCAACACGTAAAGCGTTGGAGTAGAGTCTTCATAAACTCACTTAGATTGTGCATCCGGTAAGTGAAACGGGCGTAGATTTCAGCCACATGCGCGTCATTTTCCTCCGCCCGAGCCTCCGCTAACTCCTTCGCGACCATGGCCACAAACGCCTCGCTATACAAAGTGGAAAGTCGCTTCAAAAGCCCCTCATCATCCAACCCCAGCGTACTGGTTGGTGGTACTTCGAGCAGGATATGGAAGTGATTTGACATGATACAGTATGACAAAACCCGGCATCCCGAGAAGTTTTCCTGCATCCGCATAAACATCCGAAAATGTTCCCGTTCCTCATCTCCAAATACAAATCGCCTATCCACGACGCGAGATACACAATGATAAATCGCCCGTTTCTTCAACGATTCCCTCCAGGGTGCCAACCATCGCGCATGTCTCATGCATCTAAATTACACAATACTACTCATATGACCAGTATTTATCTCATAAATTGTCTGTCCCCTTGTGATGGTCCCCTTGTGATGGTCCCCTTGTGATGCTTGTGATGATGGTGATGATGGTGATGATGGTGATGCCTTATCTCATAAATTGTCTGTCCCCTTGTGGTGAGGCAGGTGAAGCTCATGGAATTTGGACAGGAGTCTGCGGAGAGATGGCCGGCGATATCCGCCTCACCCCTTTGCTGTTGGGTCTGGGTGTTGAAGAACTTTCGGTTTCTCCGAAAATTGTTCCCAGAGTTGGACAAGTCATTCGCTCACTCAAATACAGCGAGTGCCAAGCGATGGCAGATGAAGTGATGAAACAAACCAGATCACAACACATCATGGATCTGAGTATGTCTCTCGCGAAAAAGTGCTATCCTGATTTGTTGGATTGAAAAATCAGAATGATTTCCGCAAGTGCGAAGGCAGGATGTTGAGTTGTTCGCGGTATTTGGCGACGGTGCGGCGTGCGATGGTGATGCCTTGTTTACCGAGGGCTTTGGTGATCGCGTCGTCTGAGAGAGGCTTTGATGGGTTTTCTTGCGCGACGAGTTGTTGAATGGCTTCTCGGACGCCTGCGTTGGAAACTTCGTTTCCGCCATCGGTTTGGTATCCGGTGGCGAAGAAGGCGCGCATTTCCATCAGGCCTTGTGGGGTGAGAATGTATTTCCCAGCAACTGCTCGTGAAACTGTGGTTGCGTGGAGCTGGAGTTCATCGGCGATGTTGTTCATCGTCAACGGCCTCAAGTGACGAGGGCCTTTTTCTAGGAAATCGGTTTGTTGATCGATGAGCTTATGAGCGATCGCAAGTATGGTTTCTTGGCGTAGTGAAATCGATCGAATCAAGCTACGGCCATCACGGATCTGATCTCGGAGAAACGCGCGTGCTTTTGCATCCACTCCGGATTTTCCTATCATGTCTTTGTAAAAATCGTTGATACGCAGGGCTGGCAAATGCTCACCGGTTAGACGTGCGGACCATTTGCCATCGTCGTTTTTCTCGATGATGACATCGGGAAGGATGTAAGGATTTCCGGTCGGTTCGAAATCGCCACCCGGGTTGGGGGAGAGTCGGCCGATGTTTGATGCGGCATCGGTCACGCGGTCGATGGTGATGTTGAGAGCTTTGGCGATTTGCGGGTAGCGTTTGCGCGCCAGATCTTCAAGATGATCTCTAACAATTTTGTATTCGATCGTTTCTGTTCCTGAGGCTCGTTCGAGTTGGATGAGCAGTGATTCCGGTATGCCTGAGGCACCAACGCCTGAGGGGTCGAAGGTTTGGATGAGTTTGAGCGCGGTTTTGAGATTTTTCAGGGTTGAGTTGGATTTGATCGAGATGACATCGATGGGATCATCCAAGAATCCGCGTTCATTGATGTAGCCTAAAATTTCCTGAGCTGCGGCGCGTATCGGTGGATCGATGAGTGCGAGGTCGAGCTGTTGTTGGAGGTGTTGTTGCAGGCTCTCTGGAGCGACGATGTTGTCGTAGAGTCGCTGGCGGCGCTCTTCATCTTCTTGAGTCCATTGATTGCTCCGTCCGTCGAGAATAGATCTATCCCGCCAATCGTCCTCGGTTTCGTTTAAATAGTCCAAGGAATCGGCTTCTTCGCCGTCAGGTTGATCTTGGTCGAGCGACTCGATTTCTGTGATATCCTCAAGGGTAGGATTCGTCTCCAAAGCTTGGCGTAAAAGCTGTGATAGTTCCAGAGTGCTCGCCTGGAGAATCTCCAGGCTCTTGCGCATTTGAGGTGCGAGAGTCTGAGACTGGGAGAGTGACTGGTAGAGTGAAGCTTCGGCCATTTGGCAGGGCGAAATCTTGCGCCTACAGGAGACTAATCACAATACACCCAAAAATGAAGCATAATTTGTGCCAAAAATGACATTTGGCGGGATGATTAAGGTGGGGTAAGGAAGATTTAAGCGGAGAGAACGGAGCCAACGGAGGAAACGGAGGAAACGGAGGGACTTTGCACAAGGTTTTCGATTTTAGGATTTTGCTACAGGGTCGTGATAGCTGGGTTGTTCCAGCCCTTCGTTATCTTCTGTAAAAATATTTTCTCCACAGAAGGTAACAAAGAAAACGAAGGAGCTTCGCACTTAGCTTTAGATTACAGTTCGACGTCCTAATTAAGAAGTTTTACCACGGAGAGCGCGGAGTATACAGAGTGAAGAGTGATAATAAAATCTGACAGCAATGCGCGGAAGCAACCAATCCGTGTATTCCGTGCTCTCCGTGGTTCATTTTCCTCCGTTTCCTCCGCTACTCCGATTTCTCCGTTTAAATTTTCAGGAAGAGCAGCCACTAAGAAGCCTACTGGAAGTAACTCACGCCCGCTGCGAAGATGGGTTGGATTTTGGTTCCGGGGATGTTTTTTGCGACGTTATGGGAGTTGCGCTCGGAGTGTGCCATTTTTCCTAACACTCGACCGCACGGAGAGGTGATGCCTTCGATGGCGTGGAGTGAGCCGTTCGGGTTGAACGGATGCTCCATGGTCGGGTTGCCATCTGCGTCGCAGTATTGGGTGGCGATTTGACCGTTGGCGGCGAGTTCGGCGATGACGTTCGCTGGTGCGTAGAACTTACCTTCGCCATGAGAAACGGGGACGGTATGGATCGTTCCGATTTCTTGATTAGCGAGCCAAGGAGAAGAGTTGTTAGTGATACGGGTTTGGACGTATTGAGAAATGTGGCGTGAGATGTCGTTGTGCACGAGCGTGGCCGATTCTGTATCCGTGGCGATGACTTTGCCGTGGGTGGCGAGGCCGGTTTTGATGAGGGCTTGGAAGCCGTTGCAAATTCCGAGAATCAAACCATCGCGGTTTTCTAACAGATCAGAGATCGCATCGGCAACGCGTGGGTTGCGTAGGATGGTGGCGATGAATTTCGCGGAGCCATCGGGTTCGTCACCTGCGGAGAAACCACCGGGAACGAAGAGGATCTGAGAGGATTTGATTTTATCGGCAAGCGCTTGGATGGATTCCTCGATGTGTTTGGCGGAAAGATTGCGGAAGACTTCGATGTGAGTTTCGGCACCGACGCGTTGGAAGGCGCGGGCGGAGTCGTATTCGGAGTTGGTGCCGGGGAAGGCGGGGATGAGGACCGTTGGTTTGGAAATGGAATTTTTCACCGCAGAGGCGCGGAGGTCGCAGAGGGACGCAGAGGGAGAAATAATTTTAGGAGATGAAGTCGCGAGTGAATCTGGCTTGGTTGGGTAGATGGGTTCTAGGGTGGATTGCCAGGCCGATTGGAGATTTGTTAGAGAATGGGTTTCGCCGTTTAGGGTGAGGGTGGGGGCTTCGGTGGTGTTGCCGATGATGGTGGACCCTAGAGATGAAGGAAGTTCTTCATGATGCTCAATGAGGAATGAAAAGTAGGATTCTTTGAATGGATTGGCTTGGCGGATGCAATCCGCCGCCACTCCGATTTGGTTGCCGAAGCAGCATTTGGCTAGGGCTGCGGCGATGCCTGCGGCGCCGATGTGGTGGAGGGAAAGGATTTTTCCAGCTTTGTTGAGTTCGTGAAGCGACTCGGCGTTTTGTTTGAGGGCTTCGAAATCGGGTAGGCCGTTTGCAAGGATAGGAGTTGTTAGAAGAGAAACCGTGGAGTTGGTTTTCTTGAACTCGGGTGAGAGAGCCAGAGATGCGTAGCCTGGCGCGAGGGCGAAAGAAACGAGGGTGGGTGGGACGTCGAGTTCGTTGAATGAACCTGACATGGAATCTTTACCACCGATGGCAGCGAGGCGGAGTTCGTGTTGAGCGCGGAATGCACCTAACAGGGCTGCGAAAGGAAGACCCCAACGTTTTGGATCTTCACCAAGGCGAGGGAAATATTCTTGGAGGGTCAAACGGACATCGCTGAGGCGAGCGCCAGCGGCGACGGCCTTGCAGACGGATTCCGTGACGGCATACGCAGCACCATGGAAAGGAGATTTTTCGGAAAGGTAGGGATCGAAGCCCCATGCCATGAATGTCGCGGCATCGGTTTCACCTTCTAACAGAGGAAGCTTGGCGACCATCGCGTCGGGTGGGGTGAGTTGCTGGGAACCACCGAAAGGCCAGAGGACAGTGTTGGCGCCGACCGAGCCGTCGAACATTTCGCCGAGACCTTTTTGGGAGGCGATGTTGAGGGAGCGTAAGTGATCCGTTAAAGATGATGGATTTGGTTTGGCTGGGCGGATGCAATCCGCCGCCACGTGGACTTTTGCGGATTGAACAACGCCGTTGGTATCGAGAAAGGCTCTGCTGAGGTTGACGATTTCTTTGCCGCGCCAGTTCATGATGAGTCGGCCGGAATCGGTGACGTCGGCGACGTGGACGCATTCTAGGTTTTCTTTATCGGCTTCGCGGATGAAGAAATTGATTTCAGATGGATCGACGCAGACAGCCATGCGTTCCTGGGATTCTGAAATGGCGAGTTCGGTGCCATCGAGTCCGTCGTATTTTTTCGGAACGGCATCGAGGTTGATGATGAGGGATGGAGCGATTTCGCCGATGGCAACCGAGACGCCGCCTGCGCCGAAGTCGTTACAGATTTTGATTTTGCGAGTGAGCTCAGGATTGCGGAACAGGCGTTGGATTTTACGTTCGGTTGGCGCGTCGCCCTTCTGGACTTCGGCTGAATTTTCGAGCGCGGTATCGGTGTGTTCTTTGGAAGATCCAGTGGCACCGCCGACACCGTCACGACCCGTGCGTCCGCCGATGAGGAGGATGACATCGCCTGGAGCGGGAGTGCCGCGGAAAACATTGGAGCGTGGAGCGGCTGCGACCACGGCACCGATTTCAAGGCGTTTGGCGACGTAGCCCGGATGGTAAACTTCTGCGACCTGCCCAGTGGCGAGGCCGATTTGGTTTCCGTAGGACGAGTAACCTTTCGCAGCGATCTGGCAGATTTTTTTCTGAGGAAGTTTGCCGGGAAGGGTTTCCGAAAAAGGTGTTAGAGGATTCGCTGCGCCAGTGACACGCATCGCTTGGTAAACGTAGGAGCGGCCAGAAAGCGGATCGCGTATGCAACCGCCGAGGCAGGTGGCGGCACCACCGAACGGTTCGATTTCGGTGGGGTGGTTGTGGGTTTCGTTTTTGAACTGAATGAGCCACTCTTCTTCTTTCGCTTCTTCATTTGGGTTTTTCACCGCAGAGTCGCTGAGGTCGGAGAGGGGCGCAGAGCTAGAGGATTGAGATTTGAAATTTGAAATTTGAATTTTTACGACGATCGACGCTGCGTTGATTTCTTCGGAGACTTCTAGGTTGTCGAGTTCTCCGGAGGCTTTGAGTTCGCGCATGCCGATGAGGGCGATGTCCATCAAGGTGACGGGGCGGTCGTCGCGGTTGAGTTTTTTGCGGACGTCGCGGTATATTTGGTAGGTTTCTTCGATGAGTTCCGAGCCTTCGCCGAACTTGATGTCATCGATGGCTGTTAGGAAAGTGGTGTGGCGGCAGTGATCGGACCAATAGGTGTCGAGCATGCGGATTTCCGTGAGGGTAGGGGGTCGACCTTCTTGGTTTTTAAAATAATCCTGAGTGAATGCGACATCGGCCTCGGACATGGCGAGGGACATGGCTTTGCGGATTTTCGCGGGGGTGTCGGTGAGGAAACTTTGTAGGATTTCGATATCCCCAGGTATGGATAAATTGGCATGGCGGATGGAATCCGCCGCCACGGGGACTTCATGCGAGTCTACGGCGTTGATGACGTAGGATTTGATTTCGGAGAGTTGGGTGTCGGAGATATTGCCTTTGAGAATGATGATCTGTGATGCGTGGACGGTGGGTTTATCTTTTCCTGTTAGGATTTGGATGCACTGGGCGGCGGAATCCGCGCGTTGGTCGAACTGGCCGGGGAGGTAGGCGTAGGCGAAAGCGATTTCATCGGTAGAAACGTTCAGTTCGCGGCTGATGAGATCGGTTTGTGGTTCAGAGAGGATGGTTGAGGCGGCTTGAGAGAAGGCTTCTTCAGAAATGCCCTCGACATTATAGCGATTGAGGAAGCGGAGGGAAACTAGGCTCTGGAGGTTGAGCGATTCGCGGAGATCGTGGAGTAGGTGTCTGGCCTCGTTTGCGAAGGTGGATTTTTTTTCGACGAAGAGAGTGTGAGACATGGAAGTGATCGGTGAAAAAATAGAAATAGTTATGAATGCGAACGGATTTAAGCTTGCTGGATGGCTTAAGCCGGTCGGCGACCGGCTTTCCAGTATTAGCCTTTAATTTCTAACAACATTTGTGGGTTGTTTGGGAATTTTTTGACGAAGTAGAGCAGGCGTTCCATGGCTTCGTATGGGCGGTGGCCGGAGAGGCCGCGACGGATGAGGTGAATTTTGTGCAGCATGTGCTCGGCGAGGAGGAGTTCCTCGCGGCGTGTGCCGGATTTGAAAATATCGACCGCGGGATAGACGTAGGACTCGGCGATTTTTCTATCGAGCACGAGTTCCATGTTTCCGGTGCCTTTGAACTCCATGAAGATGGCTTCATCGGCGCGGGAGTTGGTTTGGATGAGGGCGGTGGCGAGAATGGTTAGGGAACCGGCTTCGCGGGTGTTGCGGGCGGCTGCGAACAGTCGACGTGGAACTTCCAATGCTCCGATGGTGATACCGCCAGAACCTGTGGCGCGGTTGCGTCCGCCTTTGCCGCTGCTCATTGCGCCGTTGTAGGCACGGGCGAGGCGGGTGATGGAGTCCATGAGGAGGAAAACATCTTTACCGGCTTCGACGAGGCGCTTGGCGCGTTCGATCGCGAGTTCGGCGATGCGGGTGTGGTTGCGCGAAGCTTCGTCGTTGGATGAGGCGTAAATTTCCGCACCTGGCAAGGCGCGGCGGAATTCGGTGACTTCCTCGGGTCGCTCATCGACCAACAAAATCATCAGATGGATTTGTTCGTCGTATTTTTCACGAATGGCTTCTGCCATGTGGAGGAGCAGGGTGGTTTTACCTGAACGCGGAGGAGAAACGATGAGACCGCGTTGGCCGCGTCCGACGGGAGCGACGATATCGACCACGCGGGTGGTGTAGCGATCCGAAGTGGTTTCGAAAGCGATGCGTTTGTTTGGGTTGATCGCGGTGAGTTCGTCGAAGTGCGGGAGTTTGGCTGCTTCGTCAGGTGACTGACCGTTTACAGATGTGATCTCGACGAGTTGTGGGCCGCGGTTGCTGTCTTGATACGTGCCGTGGATCCACTGTGCGTGACGCAGGGAATGTTTGCGGATTAATTCCGATGAGATGTAAATATCGTCTTTGGCCTGATCGTAATTCGTAGAAGGCAAGCGCAGGAAGGCATAACCTTTCGGGGTCATTTCGATGATGCCATTGGTCTCGACGGCGGGACCGGTTAGAACAGTGGCTGATCGGTCTTCGATCGGTGGGCGATCGTTTCTATCGTTGCGATCATTTCTATCGTTGCGATCGTTTCTCTCATGACGTTGAGGGTTTTCGTTGCCGTTACGATTTCCGTTTTCACCAAATTGTTCGCGGCGACGTTTGCGTTTGTCGCGGCGTTTTTTAGAGCGCGACTCGCGTTGTTGTGAGCCGTCGTTGTTTCCATCGCGCGGCGATTGATGATGGTGATGTTGTTGGGTGGGGCCGCCGCCAGGGACGCGGCCTATGCGTGGGCCATCGTTATTTTCTGAAGGAGGGGCGGAATAAGGAGCGGATTGCGGATTGGCATACTGAGCGGAATGCGCCGCAGGTGGGGGAGTGAAAACGGGTGCCTCTATGGGTCTGGGAGCGGCGATCGGTTCGATGGGTCTTGCTTGGATGATTGCGGGGGCCGGTGGTGCTGGAGTTGGAGCGGGGGCTTTCACTTCCGCTACCGTCGCTTTAGCTGTTTTCGAGGCGACCTTTTTCGTGGCGACCTTTTTGGTGGTGGCTTTTTTAGCAACTTTCGTGGCGGCCTTCTTCGCAACTTTCGTGGCTACTTTTTTAGCCGCTTTTGTTGCAGGAGTTTTTTTCGCGGCGACTTTTTTAGCCGCTTTAGCAGGTTTTGCCACCTTGCTAGAAGTTGAGGATTTTGATGAATCGGCGGTGCTTTTTTTGCTCATTCGGTCGATGTTTTGGGAAAAGGGATATGGTGGTATTTTTGAACCACGGGAGAAAGGGGAAGATGATCGCAATAGCCAGTGATATGAAAATCTACGGGTGATGCCTGAGTTTGGACGGGTTCAGCCTGATGATTTCCCAATAAAACGCCCGATCTGGAGAGAGGGGTGGAGACGTGGGAGCGATCGCTTAAAATGACTGCCGTGGATATTTCCAAGAGCGGCCAACCGTCGTGTCAACGCAGAGAGATTGTAAGCACTGGGGTGGTTTGGCAATCTAAAAAATAGGGGGAAAAAAGAGATGGGGAGTGGGTGATGGGGGGAGAGGGTGATGGGGGGAGAGGGTGATGGGGGGAGAGGGTGATGGGGGGAGAGGGTGATGGGGGGAGTGGGATTCTTTAAATCAAAAATCAACAATCGGAAATCATCAATCGTCAATCCATTGGGTTAAAGTGGCGTTTTGATTTACGATTGATGATTGTTGAGGTTTGATTTTTGAATGGAGAAGGAGGAATGGGGATTATCCTAACCCTCTCAGACGGCGCCCCTCAGTGTTTAGATTGACGGCGGGAGAGTTGGAGGGTTTGATCTTCGTCCCCCGCGGTTGGCGGAACTTTTATATGGATTATACAGCGAAAATAGCGCGCCACGTGGCATCGATCCCAAGATCGGGGATTCGTGATTTCTTTGAATTGGTGCAGGGTCGGGACGATGTGATTTCGTTGGGGGTGGGCGAGCCGGACTTTGTGACGCCATGGCACATTCGTGAAGCGGCGATTTATTCTTTGGAAAGAGGTCAGACGACCTATACCTCGAACCTTGGTTTGTTGAGTTTGCGGAAATCGATTTCCAAGTATGTCTTTGGATTTTTTGATGTGGATTATGATCCTGCGAAAGAGGTGTTGGTGACGGTGGGGGTTTCGGAGGCGATTGATATTGCGCTGCGTGCCTTGCTAAATCCGGGTGATGAGGTGATCTATCATGAGCCATGTTACGTTTCCTATTCACCCAGCATTGTGATGGCGCATGGAGTTGCTGTGTCGGTAGAGACGACCAAAGAAGATGGATTTTCTCTCAAGCCAGAGGCGCTCGCCAAAGTGATCACACCGAAGAGTCGAATTTTGATGTTGAATTTCCCAACCAATCCCACGGGTGCGGTGGCGAGTCATGAAGATTTGGAAGGAATTGCGAAACTCGCGATCGAGCATGATCTGATTGTTCTGACTGATGAAATTTACAGCGAGCTGCGTTACGATGGGATCAAACATGTTTCGATCGCATCGTTGCCTGGAATGAAGGAGCGCACGATCCTGATGCATGGTTTCTCGAAAGCCTTTGCGATGACCGGCTTCCGTTTGGGTTATGCCTGTGCGCCGCAACCCATCATTGAGGCGATGATGAAAATTCATCAATACGCGATGCTCTGTGCACCAATCATGAGTCAGAACGCAGCGATTGAAGCGTTAGAAAATGGCGCTCCGCAGATGATGATGATGAGGGATAGCTATCATCAACGCAGAGATTTCTTGGTGAAACGTTTCAATGAGATCGGCCTCGATTGCCATACTCCGGGTGGTGCGTTTTATGTCTTCCCAGATATTCGCAAGACCGGATTGAGTTCGAAAGAATTCGCGATGGGCTTGTTGGAAGCGGAAAGCGTCGCTGCGGTTCCGGGTGGAGCGTTCGGTCCGAGCGGCGAGGGCTTCCTACGTTGTTGTTATGCAACGGGTATGGAAGATCTGCGCAAAGCGATGGATGCGATTCAACGCTTCGTTTCCAAAATTTAATCTAACCCTTTTTCTGGATGGAAACCGATCCGAAACGTCCAGATAGGCTGACGAGGGCACACGTGATGCCGTTCGCAGTGTTCATGGTGTTTCTCATCGTACTGCAGTTACTAGATAGTTTGATCGGCTGGGATCATCCAGATGCACCATGGTGGAAACGCGATGTCGCGCAGTGGATTTATCCAATTCAGACACTGGTGGTTCTCGGACTGCTGGTTCGTTATTGGAAATCGTTCACGTTCGATTGGAATTTGAAATGGTCTGCGATCGGTTTGGTGTTTGGTATGGTGGGTATAGGGTTCTGGCTACTCCCAACCACACTCTACGATGCATGGGGTTTATCGGGTGAAACTGATGGTTGGATGAAATGGTTAGGGATCGCCAAGCGCGATGATGGTTTCGATCCCAGGATTTTTGAGCATCCTGCGGCTTACTGGGTTTCACTCACCATGCGGTTTTTGCGCGCCGTTGTGATCGTTGCTTTGGTTGAAGAAATTTTCTGGCGAGGTTTTGTCATGCGCTTCTGCATGGATTGGGAAGGGAATTATTGGAAGCAACCGTTCGGTCGCGCGCATTGGAAAAGCTATTTCATCGTTACCTTGCTTTTCATGTTCGCTCACGCGCCGGTCGATTGGGCCGGGGCGTTGGTATATGGTTCGCTGACCTATGGGTTGTGCGTGTGGAGTAAGAACTTAGGTGCTTGCGTGGTGATGCACGCGGTCGCGAATTTCCTGATGGGGCTTTATGCGATGGCGTATGGGAAGTATGGGTTGTGGTAGGGAAGACAGAAGACGGTAGACTTGTAGACAGAAGACGAGATTTTTTGGTTAGTGCGGGAGGGGTAAGTCTTCATTCAAAAATCAACAATCCTTAATCAACAATCGTCAATCCATTGGCAGAATAAAGCGGTTTGATTGACGATTGATGATTGATGAGGTTTGATTTTTGATTTGTGATATCACTGATCAGTCATGATCCCGGCAGGGATCTAAGAAATTAGCGCGGGGTTGAGGAGGGAAGCGACGATCACCCCGGGAACTGGGAAAATAAAATATCGACCCCGGTAGCGGGTCGCAGATGGATTGATAGGTGAATGATGTTTCGATTTCTGGCACGCCTTTCAGGGTGCGGATTTGTTAGGGGAGAGTTCCTAGGGTGGTTGTCGCGGTGCTCCTCGACCCTAGGCTAAGTTCTTTCATCCCGCTGGGATGGGGTTCTCTTCATTCAAAAATCAAACATCAACAATCATCAATCGTAAATCAAAACGCCGCTTTAACCCAATGGATTGACGATCGACGGTTGTCTGTGATCATTTGATTTCTGGCACGCCTTTCAGTGTGCGAAATATTTTGTGGTCATGTGATCCGGGGTCGGGACTCCAGGCTAATTTTTTTCATCACGCTGGGATGGAGAAGATTTCGTGATGAAGAGCGCGAGTGGACTCGGCGGTCCATTATTGCTCCTAGAATTTATCCTTCCAAAAGGCAGGGGATTTAGGTCAGGGTTTATGTATGCAATACGAACGAATACTCTATGTGAAAAATGGCTGCCCTTGGTGTATTGAGGTGGAGCAGTATTTGGATCAACACCAAATCGAGGTGGAGCGAGTGGTGGTTTCCGGGAACGCTAAGGCGATGGCGGAAATGGTCGCTCTATCCGGACAGAGCAAGGCGCCGACCTTGGATTGGGACGGCGAGGTGCTTTCGGATTTCGGGGTGGATGAGTTGATTCCTTTTTTAAAGGGGAAGGTTGGCTAGATTCCGCCGCAGGCTTTGGACTGCTGGGATTCTTCCCAGCTTTCTCGGGATGAGCCGATTCAAGCTGGGTCGTGTAGTTACCAAACGAATTGGTTTACGGAGTCTACCCCAAAAGCTGCGGATAACCGCAGCAGTCCAAAGCCTGCGGCGGAATTGATTTTCCTACGCGCCTAACTTTTGGTGGAAGGTGTCGGTGTCTTTGACGGACATGACAAAAGATTCTAACAGTTGGATGGTGGATTCGATGTCGTCGAGGTGAGCGGTTTCGACGACGGAGTGCATGCAGCGCAGAGGGATGGAAACAAGGGCGCTGGGGATGCCTTCGCGGGAGTGGAAAATTTTATCCGTATCGGTTCCGGAGAAGCGGCTCGATGATTCATGTTGGATATCGATTTTGCTTTTCTTGGAGATTTCTATCAGGCGCTTGACGATGAGCGGGTGGTTGCATGTTCCGTGCGAGAGGCTTGGGCCATGGCCTAGTTTAACCAGTCCGAATTTCGCGGGGTCGATTCCTGGGGTGTCGGTGGCGTGAGTCACATCCAGGCAAACGCACATGTCCGGTTTCAAACGATACGTCGCCATCATCGCGCCGTTGCCGCCGATCTCTTCCTGGATGGCATTCAAACAAAGCAAGGTGACGTTGGGTTTTTTATCGGAAGCGGCGATGCGTTTCATCACCTGCGCGATGATGTAGGAGCCGAGTCGGTTATCGAGCGCGCGGGAGATGAGGCGTTTATGTGCCAGTTCGGCCGGGCCGTCTTGGTAGACCATGGGGTGGCCGACGCGGAGTCCCATAGCTGCGACTTCTTTCCCGTTGGACGCGCCGACATCGACCCAGAGATCGTGGACGGCGGGTGCTTTTTCTGCACCGAGTTCATCGCGGCGAAGGTGGATGGCGGTGTTGCCGATGATTCCGGAAACGACTCCCTCATCGCCGAGGATGTGGACGCGGCGGCCGCGACCCGTGGCAGCATCGGAGCCGCCAATGCGATCGATGCGGAGGAAGCCTTTGTCATCGATGTGTTTGATGATGTAGCCGATCTCATCCGCGTGGGCTTCGAGCATGATGGTTTTCGGGGATTTGCCTTCAAGAGTCGCCCAAGTGGAGCCGTAAGCATCGCACTCGATCTTGGTGGCGGTTTTCTCAAGATATTTTGCCCATACATTTTGACCCGGCATTTCGAAGCCAGTGGGGGATGGGGTTTCAAGGAGTTCGAAGAGGAAGGCTTGGTCAGCTTTTTTCATGGGCGGAGGTTGAAGGTTGAATGGTGAATAGTGAAGAGTGAAATTGATTTAACCACGAATTACTCGAATATCACGAATGGTTGCTGATGGATAGCCGCTTCGAATGAATATCAGCTAATCTGTTTTCCTATTCGTGTAATTCGTGTAATTCGTGGTTAACTTCCTCGATTTTAGGAATTTATTCCCATTCGTGGTTAAATTCCTCTTTTTTTTCGGATTAGAGCGGGGTTGTCAGTTTGGTAAAGATGTTGTTAATTAAGACCATGCATTTGGAAATATCGACCCCGGCATTGTTATTTCCAGCGATTAGTTTGTTGTTTTTATCCTACACCAATCGGTTTTTGCATCTTTCGGCATTGATTCGTAAGCTGCATAGCGACTGGCTGGAGCGAAAGGATAGCTTGTTGATGAGGCAGATTCAGAACTTGCGGAAGCGCTTGGTATTGATTCGGGGGATGCAGTTGTTGGGAGCACTGAGTTTATTGCTCTGCGTGGTATCCATGGTGAGTGTGATAGGGGAGCAGAGCATATTGGCGTTGACCACGTTTTCGATTGCGCTCGGTTTGATGGGTCTGTCGCTAGCTTGTTTGGTATGGGAAGTCTGGATTTCCGGCGGGGCGCTAAGGATCATGCTCTCAGCGATGGAAGATGGAGAGATGAAATAACTTATCTAACATAAATTATGATAAATTTTATTCAAATGAATTCATTCGTTATCATGATTCTTGGATTAGACGCTGTTAGTTTTTTTAGGTTTGATGGTATACGCACCATTAGCTTCGGTTGTAAATTATCAGATTATGGAGATCACTAAAATTACTGATCCTTTTCCAGATATCTAAAAATCACCGG
>Ga0315903_10004075_pt1 | contig 19739 bp, 14 predicted proteins | sample LakEriMetagenome_7_FD_203524 | JGI IMG/M metagenome (GOLD analysis project Ga0315903, IMG submission 203524) | Freshwater fungal communities from buoy surface, Lake Erie, Ohio, United States - Buoy 2 MA119 | ecosystem: Environmental > Aquatic > Freshwater > Lake | place: USA: Lake Erie, Ohio... | reverse complement strand
GCAAGAACAATCCGGTGCTGATCGGCGAACCCGGCGTCGGCAAGACCGCCGTGGCCGAACTGCTGGCCCAGCGCATCGTTGCCGGCGATGTGCCCGAATCGCTGCGGGGGCTGCGGCTTGTGGCCCTCGATGTCGGCGCGTTGATCGCCGGCGCGAAATTCCGCGGGCAGTTTGAGGAGCGATTGCGCAGCGTGCTGGCGGAGGTTCGGGCCCGCGAGGCCGGCGTGGTGCTGTTCATCGATGAACTGCACTCGGTGGTGAGCAGCGACCGCTCCAGCGCCGATGCCGGCAGCATCCTCAAGCCGCTGCTCGCCCGCGGCGATCTCCGCTGCATCGGCGCCACCACCCCCGAGGATTACCGCCGCAGCATCGAGAAGGATCCGGCCCTGGAGCGGCGCTTTCAACAGGTGCTGATCCGCGAACCCGATCAGGACACCTGCGTGGAGATCCTGCGCGGTCTCAAAGAACGCTATGAGCTGCACCATGGCGTCACCATCAGCGACCGGGCCTTGGTGGCCGCCGCCCGCCTGGCCAACCGCTACATCAGCGACCGCTGCCTGCCCGATTCCGCCATCGATCTGATCGACGAGGCCGCCGCCCAGCTGCGCATGGAGGCCACCTCCAAGCCCCAGGTTGTGGAGGCCGCGGAAAGTGAGCTGCGGCGGGTGGAGCTCGCCTTGCTGGCGGCCGAGCAGGCGCCGCTGGAGGAGCGCCTGCAGCTGCAGGAGCGCCGCCGCCAGGCCCAGGACTCCCTGGAGACCCTGCAGCTGCGCTGGGCCCAGGAGCGGGATCTGTTGGCCGAATTGCAGGCGCTGCTCAAGCGGGATGAGGATCTGCGCCATGCCCTGGGCGAGGCGGAGCGCGATGGCGACTACGAGGCCACGGCCCGGTTGCTGCACGACCAGCTCCAGCCCCTGCAGCGCCGCCGCCTGGAGCTGGAGGCGGCGCTGCAGGTTGACCCGATGTTGCGGGAGCAGGTGGAGGAGGGCGACATCGCCGACGTCGTGGCCCGGGCCACCGGCATCCCTGTGCAGCGGCTGATGGCCGGAGAGCGCCAGAAGCTGCTGGAGCTGGAACAGCGGCTCGGCGAACGGGTGATCGGCCAGCCCGAAGCGGTGGCGGCGGTGGCGGCGGCGATCCGCCGGGCCCGCGCCGGGATGCAGGCCCCCACCCGGCCCGTGGGGTCATTCCTGTTTCTGGGGCCCACCGGCGTCGGCAAGACGGAACTGGCTAAGGCCCTGGCGGCCAGCCTGTTCGATGAGGAAGACGCGCTGGTGCGGCTCGACATGAGCGAGTTCATGGAGCGCAATGCCGTCGCCCGGTTGGTGGGGGCCCCACCGGGCTACGTGGGCTACGAGGAGGGCGGCCAGCTCACCGAGGCCGTGCGACGGCGCCCCTATGCGGTGCTGCTGCTCGATGAGGTGGAAAAAGCTCACCCCGAGGTGTTCAACCTGTTGCTGCAGGTGCTCGACGACGGACGCCTCACCGATTCCCAGGGGCGAACGGTGGATTTCCGGCACACGATCGTGATCATGACCAGCAACCTGGCCAGCCGAGCGATCCTGGAGCACGCCCGCGCCGAAGCGCAGCGGCCGTCGCCTGGGGTTGCTGCCCATGGGCGCGATGCCGCTGCGGCAGCAGGGCCAGAGGCCGTGGACCCCGCTCTGGCCGCAGCCGATGACGACCGCCGCCAGCGCCAGCTGGATGCGGCGGTGGAGCAGGCCCTCGCCCGCCAGTTTCGACCTGAGTTTCTCAACCGCATCGACGAGGTGATTCGCTTCCGACCCTTGGGGCGGGCCGAGCTGCGCCGCATCGTGCGACTGCAGCTGGCTGAGCTGGCGGCATTGCTGGCCGAGCAACAGCTGCGGCTGCAGCTCGACGACGCGGCGGTGGAGGTGCTGGTGGATCAGGGTTATGAGCCCGAATACGGAGCCCGGCCATTGCGGCGCGTGCTGCGTCGCCGCATTGAGAATCCCCTGGCCACGGAGCTGCTGGCCGACCGTTTCCTGGGAGCCTGGGGCGTGGCGATCGAGGCGGAGGGCCAGGAGCTCCGGTTTGTGCCGCTGCGCCAGGAGGCGGTGGACGTCCGGTAGGGTGTTGGTTTGATGTGGACCTGGTTGGTCGCCACCAGCCAATCGCCACAGCCTCGATTCCCCGGCCCCGCATTCGCAACCCGCCGGGCTTGTTCTGTTTCTCCCCGCGATCAGCCCTGGATCCCACCACCTCCTCCACCCAGGATCTGCCCAGCCCCTCCGACAGGGGCGCAGCAGCCTCCGGATTGCCGGACCTTGAGCCGCTCGCGGACGAGGAAACCCCGGCCCAGGGGTTCGTGGCGGCCACCCTGGCCGAGCTTGGCAAGGTCGTCTGGCCGAGCCGCCAGCAGTTGTTCAGCGAATCGCTTGCCGTCATCTTGATGGTGAGTCTTTCGGCTGCGGTCATCGCCGCCGTCGGCCGCTTTTTCGCCTGGCTATCTGGCTTGGTGTTCCGCTGATGTTCTCCTCCGCCCCCCCCGTGTCTGAAAGCCTGAGCGATCTGCCCCCCGTCGAGGGCGATGTCATCGCCTTTCCCAGTGATGGCGACAGCGTTCAGAGCGAACCCCTGGCGACCGCCGCCGAGGTGGCCGAAGCGCCCCAGGTCGCCCGTTGGTATGCGGTTCAGGTGGCCTCCAGCTGTGAGAAGAAAGTGAAGGCCACCCTGGAGCAGCGGGCCGTCACCCTGGGGGTCGCCAACCGCATTCTTGAGATCGAAATCCCCCAGACGCCCGGGGTCAAGCTGAAGAAGGACGGCAGTCGTCAGTCGATCGAGGAGAAGGTTTTTCCCGGCTATGTTCTGGTGCGCATGTTCCTCGACGAGGACACCATGATGGCGGTGCGCAGCACCCCGAATGTTATCAACTTTGTTGGCCAGGAAGAACGGCGCACCACGGGGAGGGCGCGGGGGCACATCAAGCCTCGACCGCTGAGTCGCCAAGAGGTCGAGCGCATCTTCCGACGCGCCACCGAGAAGAAGCCTGTGGTCAAGGTCGACCTCAGCGAAGGTGATCAGATCCTGGTCACCGCCGGCCCATTCAAGGACTTCCAGGGTGAGGTGATTGAGGTCTCCGCCGAGCGCAGCAAGCTCAAGGCCCTGCTCTCGATCTTCGGCCGGGAGACGCCGGTGGAACTGGAATTCTCCCAGATCAGCAAGCAAAACTAAACTTGATCAAGGCTAGTTTCAAAATCATGATTTTGCCTCGATTGGGTGCGTGAGGCCCTTTGCCGGTTTGCCAGCACTTGTGTCCTTTTTTCTGACAGGAAACGATTTTGCGAGCTCCGCTTAGCAGCGAGCTCCGCTGAGCGATTGCGGCAGCATCCAGAGCCAAGCCGGGAGCTGGCGTCTGCGGCTACTGCCGCGAAGCCCAAGTGGGGCGTGCTGGTGGTCTCCTCAGCCTGCGGCAGTCCTTGCCGCCGCTGCTTCAGAGCGGCGGCAGAGTTAGTAATCCACGCCTCGCTTCAGGTCCACCCCGCGCTCGGCATAGTGCTTATGGCACACCATTTCCGAGTGCACGGAAGCGAGATCGAAGTAAGCGGGCCGCGATTTACAGCGGCCCGTAATGATCACTTCGGTTTCCGCCGGTTTGCGCAGCAGGGTCTGCACGATGGGCTCCACCGGTAGCAGCTCCAGATCGACGGTGGGGTTGAGCTCATCGAGGATGACTGTTTTGTAGAGGCCGCTGGAGATCGCGGCGCGGGCGATCTCCCAGGCCCGTTCCGCTTCCACGTAGTCGATCGGCTGCTGCTGCCCCCGCCAGACGATCGCATCCCGCCCCGATCGCAGGTGATCCACCAGATGGGGATAGCTCTCGCGCAACGCCGCGATCGCCGCGTCCTCGGTGTAGCCGCTGCCCCCCTTCAGCCATTGCAGGATCAGCACCCGATGGCTCTTGTCCTGGCTGATGCCGCGGCCGATCGCCTGCAATGCCTTGCCAAGGGCGCTGGTGCTCTTGCCTTTGCCCTCGCCGGTATAGATCTCAATTCCGTCGAGACCGCTGCGCTGGGGGGCAGCCTCGTTGGCCCCCAGGCCCGGGCTTGGGCTGTCGGCGGCTGGCATGCGCCGGTGGGCCCGCATCTCCGAATGCAGATCGGCCAGCTGCACCAACTCCGCCGGAGCGCCGCGGCCGGTGCAGATCACCTCCATACCAGCCGGTTTGGCGGCCAGCACCCTCACCACCTCCTGGCGATCCAGCAACCCCAGATCCAGCACCGGATTCAGTTCATCCAGCACCACCACGGAATACAGCTGGCTGGCGATCGCTCCGCGGGCGATGTCCCAGCCGCGTTGGGCTTCTTGGCGATCGAAGCGGGTGGCCTCGGAGGCGTTAAAGAAATCGCCCCGGCCGGTGCGCACCTGATCGATCAGATGGGGGAAGCCCTGCTGCAGCGCCTCAATCGCCGCATCTTCGTCGTAGGCGCGGCCTGGACCCTTGAGAAAGCGCAGCAGCAGCACCCGGGTGCCCTTGCGCTCGCAGATGCCTAGGCCAATGGTGCGCAACACCACCCCGAGGGCTGCCTGACTCTTGCCTTTGCCGTCGCCGTCATAAACATGCACCTGACCGCACAGCCGCTCTTCGCTGCGGGCGGCGGTGCGGATGCCGATGCCACGACCCGTCTGGGGCGTTTGGCTGGAGCGGGCGGCCATCAGGCGGACTCGGGGGCGGCGGGACGACAAGGGTTCCGAACTCGGATGCTACCCAGCCCTGCCAGGATCATCGCCATGGACACCGATTGGTCGCCCCGGCTACCCCTCACCCTGCTGGAGCCCCTGCCCCAGGCGTTGGAGCACGTCCTGGAGCGTGTTCGAGCCCAGTTGGCGCAGCAGCTCAAGGTGGTGGTGGCCTATTCCGGCGGGGTGGATAGCAGTCTGGTGGCGGCCCTGGCGGTGGAACAACTCGGGCCCCGGGCCTTGGCGGTCACGGCCGTGTCCCCGGCGCTGGCACCCCATCTGCGCCAGGAGGCCAGGGACCAGGCTCGCTGGCTCGGCCTGCGCCACCGCGAGATCGCCACGGCCGAGTTGGCCGATCCGGCTTACAGCACCAATCCAGAAGACCGCTGCTACGCCTGCAAGCGCGAGTTGCACAGCCGCCTGGCGCCGATCGCGGCTTCCGCCGGGGACGCCGTCGTGCTGGATGGCGTCAACCACGATGACCTCAGCGACTACCGGCCTGGCCTGCGGGCGGCCCGGGAATGGGGGGTGCGATCGCCTCTGGCCGAGGCCGGCCTGGATAAGGCCGGCGTCAGACAGCTATCCCGGGCCCTGGGCTTGCCCTGGTGGGACAAGCCCGCCCAACCCTGCCTCGCCTCCCGTTTCCCCTATGGCGAACCGATCACGGCGGCGCGGCTGCAGCGCCTGGCCGCTGCCGAGGATTGGCTGCGGCAACGCGGCTTCCGGGCGCTGAGAGTGCGCTGTCAGGGCCAGACCGCCCGCATTGAACTGCCCGAACCCGCCCTTGAGAGCGCCTTGCGGCGGCTCGCGGACGGGGAGCTGCGCCAAGAGCTGGTGCGGGCCTTTCGCGAGCTGGGCTTCAGTGCGGTGAGCCTCGATTTGGAAGGGCTGATTAGCGGCAAGTTGAACCGCGAACGGGGCCGGGCCAGCTCCAGCGAGCCCGGATCAGCTCCGGCCGGGCTGACGGCCGCCGCACAAACCTCCGATCTTGGGTCAACTGTTGACCCTTTGTAAGTCGTTGCCGACCTAGAACCGCGTTCCTGGCGTCGTGCCGCCGACGCCAGGAACGCTTAGTGGGCAGCAGCAATCTGCCCCGGGTTGTCACGGTTCGATCGATGTTGAACCCTGTCCTGACACCAGGCCGTCGCTGGGGGCCATGGTGTCAGGACAGTCGCTCAGGCCAAGGCCAGCTGGGGGTCTCGTTCACTTCCCACGAGCGCCACAGGTGTTTCGCGGCGGAAACTCGTGAGCTTGTGGCGGCCGGCGCCCAGTTCATCGCAGAGAACCTGGCAGGCCCGTTCGGGCATGGTGTGGTCTCCACAGGTGAACACGTCCACAGCGGCATAGCCCGCCTCAGGCCAGGTGTGAATCGAGATGTGCGATTCGGCTAGCAGGGCGAGACCGGTAACGCCTTGCGGTTCGAACCGGTGGGTGATCAGGTTGAGCAGGGTGGCACCAGCGCGTTTCGCTGCGTCCGTGATGGTGTCCCGCAAAAAGGCTTCGTCGTTGAGTTTCGAACTGTCGCACTCGTACAGCTCGAGAATGCAATGTTTTCCCACCATGTCGGTGGTGGTGGTGGAGGCGGCAGCATTGAGCAGCTGGGGCGCACGTCCGTCCCATCCCGGGTTGGGATGGAGGCATGACAGGCTCTGGTTCATCGAATCCAGGCGAACAGCTTCCCACCATAGGGGCTGCTGATCAATCCCGCCATAGCGCCCTGACACACCCGTTGGTCAAGCACTTTGCAGGCGCCCCGCCTGCATCGACACCACCTGGGCACGGGTGCGCCAGCCCGTTTCGAAGCCCCCCAGGTGGGTGGCACTCACCAGGCACTGATGCCCCTCCCCCACGGCCTCCAGCAGCAGCCCCTGCCGGCGCGGATCCAGCTCCGCCAGGACGTCGTCGAGCAGCAACAGGGGCGGTTGGCCCACCACCGTGCCCACCAGCTCCAGTTCAGCCAGCTTGAGGGCTAGCACCAGCGTGCGCTGCTGCCCAGCCGAGCCGTAGCGCCGGGCGGGTTGCTGGGCCAGCCGCAGCTCCACCTCATCGCGCTGCGGCCCCACCTGGCAGGCTCCCAACCGAACCTCCTCTGGCCGTTGCAGCCGCAACTGCTCCTCCAGCAGGCACCGCCACACCTCCTCCTGATCAGCCACCCCCCCCTCGGGCAGCGGAGTGCCGCTGCGATACGCCAGTTCCAGGGTCTCCTGGCCGCCACCGAGCCGTTGCTGCCAAGCGCTGGCGAGGGGCTCCAGCCGCCGCAGGGCCCGTAGTCGGCGTCGATGCAGCCTGGCCCCCACGAGTGCCATCTGCGTATCGAAGCTGGAGAGCAGCGCCGGTTGTTCTCCAGCCCCCAGGCCGCGGCGCAGCAACTGGCTGCGCTGGCGCAGCAGCCGGCCATAGCGACTCAGCAACGCCCCGTAGACCGGTTCCAGCTGCTGCACCACACGATCCAGCCAGCTGCGACGACCGGCCGGTTCCCCGCGCACCAGCTCGAGATCCAGGGCGCTGAAGCCCACGCAGCGCAGATCGCCGGGCAGATCCAGCTGGCGCTCCAACGTCCGTCCATTGCGGCGCGCCTGGCGACCGCCAACGCGTTGCAGCTGCAGTTGCAGCACATCTCCCTCCACCAGCGTGGCCTCCAGCAAGCCGCTGGGTTGGTCGTGGCGGATCAGGTCCCGATCGCTGGCGCAACGATGGGAGCGCAGGCTGGCGAGCAGCTCCACCGCCTCCAGAAGGTTGGACTTGCCCTCGCCGTTGGCGCCGATCACCAGCAGGCGGGGAGCCGTGAGCTCAAGACGCAGCTCCGCGATGTTGCGGAACTGGCGCAGCGCCAGGCGTTGCAGGCGGATGGGTCTGGGGCGATCAGCCGCTAAGGTAAGGGAGTTGGGAGTTGATCCTGACCTTTGGCCGCCTCACCTCCGCCCCCGTGGGCGCGCTGTTGTGGAACCGCCGATGGGCATGTAGCTCAGTTGGATAGAGCGTCAGATTCCGGTTCTGAATGTCGGGGGTTCGAGTCCCTCCATGCTCGTTGCAGCTTCGGCAAACGTTGTGTTGAAGCTTTCAACCCTTTGATCGTCTGATCCGCTGGCATGTTGTCCAACGGGATCACTTCCTTGCCGCGGACAGTCGTCACCCCCGCCTCTCCAGTCGCCTTCCGCAATCCAAGCAGTCTGAACCCGTGCACTGCCGCGCCTGTCGTTTGGAGGCTGAGGCTCGACGCTGCCCCACCTGCAACGGCGATTCGATCGTGCTCGGCGGGAGGAGGAAACGGCCCCTGCCGTCGCACTCGCCCCTTGGGGGGCCAGTCGAGCGGTGCATCCTTCAAGCCGCCGCTGAGGCTTGGCACGCCCGGACGCGATCGCTGGCGGCGAATAGTCCCGGTCGAGTGGGTTCAGCCTGGCACCATCCAGCCTGTGCAGCCCGCGCGGGGCAGCTGGAACCGCCGCCGCGGCTCAGGATTTCCCCAGGTTGAGCCCCATCGCCCGGATGCCGCCAGGGTCGACCACGAATCCGGCTCGCGTCAGGGCGTTGATTGCCGTCGGTGGCGCCGCCAGCGAGACGCTGCAGCCCGCCATTTCCCGCCGCAGCCGCGCCAGGGCCGTCTGTACCAGCGCCGTCATCACCTCCTCCCAGGCTGGGTCCTCCACATCCACCAGCAAATCCCAGATGTTGGCATTCAGCGCCAAGTCGCTGGTGACCCGCACAAAGCCCACCAGCACCCCATCCTCCCGGCAAATGCCGAGGTGCCAGCTGCTGCGCTCTAGGGCTAAGCGCCAGCGCTCCGTTGGCCTGGGGCGGTCGCCGTTGAGTTCGAGCAGCTGGTTCAGCCGATCCCAACAGGGCTCGGGCTGCATCTGCAACACGTAACCAGGCCGCAGCCGTGGCGTCGAAGGTGAGGATCGAAACGGCATCAGCAGGGAGGAGAAGGGCGGCACTGGCTCAACCCGTATTGCGCATGCCGGCCGCAATGCCGTTGATCGTGAGCAAGGCACCACGCAGCAGTTCGCTACGGCTATAGGTGCGACCATCGCCGCCGCGCGCCTCGCTCATCGGCGGTTGACGGTTCTGATCCCGCAGGCGCCGCAGCAACGCCACCTGGAGGAATCCCAGCGGAATGATCGTGCGGTTGCGCAGATCCACCGACAGCTGCAGGCCAGGATCGCCATCCAGCAGCCGGGTGTGGCCGGTGATGCGCAAAACCAAATCTAAGGTGAGGCCGAACTCCTTGGCGATGGCGTTGTAGATGGAGCTGAAGGAATCGCGATTTTCCGGGCGGCCCAGGGAGGTCACGTAGTGGCGTGCCAACTCAAGATCAACCTTGGAGAGTGTCATCTCCACCTTGGAGATCAACATGCGAAAGAACGGCCATCGCTGATAGAGCAGCTGCAGCAGCTCCATCTGGTCGGCATCCTGGTCGAGCTCCTCCTGCAGCGCCGCTCCGACGCCATACCAGCTCGGCAGCAGAAAGCGACTCTGGGTCCAGCCAAATACCCAGGGAATTGCCCTGAGGCCAGACAGGTCGCGACTGCCGCTGCGACGTCGAGCCGGCCGGCTGGAGATCTGCAGTTTGCTGATCTCCTCAATCGGCGTGCACTGCTGGAAGAAGGCCACCAGGTCGGGGTTCTCGTGCACCAGAGCGCGGTAGTGATCTCGCGAGCGGCTGGCCAGCCGCGCCATCAGTTCATTCCAACTGGAGATACTATCCAGCGGTGCGGTAACCATGCTGTTTTGGAGCACAGCGGTGGTGACCGTCTCCAGATTGTAAAGAGCCAGCTCGGGAAGGGAATACTTCGAGGCCAGCACTTCTCCCTGCTCGGTAATCTTGATCCGACCCTTCAGGGTGCCGCTGGGCTGGGCCAGGATCGCCTGATAGGCGGGCCCTCCACCCCGACCCACCGATCCGCCGCGGCCGTGAAAGATGCGCAGGGCAACGCCGTGCTGATCGGCCAGACGCTGCAGAGCGATCTGGGCCCGATGAATCTCCCAGTTGCTGGAGAGAAAGCCAGAATCTTTGTTGCTGTCCGAGTAGCCAAGCATCACCTCCTGCAGGGGCTGAGCCGAATCGCTGGAGCTCTGCAGCAACTGGCGGTAGGTCGCATCGGCAAACAACCGGTCCATCACGGCGGGCGCCCGCTGCAGGTCTTCCACCGTCTCGAACAGGGGGATCACCAGCAGCGCCGACCGTTGTGCCAGGGGATCCACCAGGCCCGCCTCTTTGGCCAGCAGCATCACCTCCAGCAGGTCGGACACCGTGTGGCTCATCGAGATCACATAGGTGCGGCAGACCTTCTCGCCGAATTCCCCATGCAGGCGATGCAGCATGCGGAAGACGGCAAAGGTTTCCGTCGTGGCATCGCTCCAGCGGGCCGCCGGCGGCAGCAGTGGTCGGCGGGTCTGGAGTTCCGCCAGCAGCCAGCTGACGCGCTGATCTTCGTCCATCTCGCCGTAGGGCACGGGCAGCAGCAGATAGCGGCTGAGTTCATCGAGGGCGTCGCTGTGGCGAGTGCTTTCCTGGCGAATGTCCAAGCTGGCCAGGGTGAAGCCAAAGATTTGTACCTGGCACAGCAGGTCATTGAGCGGTTCACAACTCAGCCCAGTGGCTTGCAGGCTGGTGTTGATCAGCTCGAGATCCGCCCGGAACTCATCCTCGGAGGCGTAGTGCAGCTCGGCGCTGGCATTGGCGGGTACCGGCACGAGGCCGCCGCGGGCCTCCAGTGGGACTGGGGCGCTGTCGCCGGGGGCCTCCCAGCCACCCTCGGAGAGCTGCTGGTTGCGCTCATGGGTGAGCCGCAACCGCTCGTGCACATAACTGAGCTTGAGCCGATAGGGCTCTAGCCGATAGCGAGCTGCCCGTTCGTCGTAGATCTCGGGAAAGCGCAGACGATCCATCTCCAGCGACTCCAGCAGCTCCGGCCCGACCTGGCTCCACTGCATCGAGATGCTGAGTTGATCGCGCAGTGCCGCCACCGAACGCAGATAGCGCTCCAGCATCAGCTGGCGCTGGTAACAGGCGGTGCGCCAGGTGATCTCCGGCGTCACGGAGGGGTTGCCATCGCGGTCGGCTCCAACCCAGGAGCCGAAGGTGCAGAAGGCTGCCGGGGGGGGCATCACGTCGGGATAGCTGGCGCGCAGGGCTGAACGCAGCCTCTGCTGCAGCTGGGGCATGGCATCGAACAGCACCTGCTGGAAGTAGTGCAGGGCATAGTCGACTTCGTCCAACACTGAGGGCTTGAATTGATGCAGTTCATCGGTTCGCCACCAAAGCCGAATCTCTTCCTCCAGCTGCTGCCGCAGCCGCGCACGATCATCCGGGTTGACGTTGCTGTCTTGCAGTCTTTGGATCAGGTTGGCCACGCGGCGCTGTTTATGGCGCACGGTATGGCGCACGATTTCGGTGGGGTGCGCCGTAAACACCAGCCGCAGGTCGAGATCCTGCAACAGCTGCTCCAAGCGGGCTGGTGGAACGTTGAGGTTGCGAAGGCGCTCGAACAGCTGGCGGAAGGTGGCCGGTTCGCTCTGGCTGGCGAGGGCGGGCAGGAAGGGATCGCTGGCCGCGGGGGCGGAGCTGAGCTTCAGGCTTTCGATATAGCTGTCTTCCTCAATGTGCTGCTCCAGGATGTTGACCAACTGGAAGTAGAGGGAGAAGGCCCGCGCGGCGGCGATCCCTTCGGCTAGATCCATCTCGCCGATCAGGCGCACGATCTCCGCACTGACGTGGCCATCAAGGCTGAAGGGTTCCTGGCCATCGCTTAGCCCACCCGGATCGAGCGGGCCGCTCAACTGCTTGAGGCGCAGCAAACGCTCCACCTGCTCGGCGGGGCATTCATCACGCAGCACCGTATGCCACAGATCTTCCACCAGCTCGAGCCGCTCGCTCAGCAGACGAATCACCCCTGGGGGCGTCTCGGGTGTGGCCGGAGCGAGTGAAAACCGGCGCATGGAGACCGAGAGAGGGGGGGAAGAAGCCATGATCATCCCAAAGGTGTGGCGATGTCTGTCGCAAGCCCTGCCGCCAGAGCTTGTTCACGGGCGGCTAGCGCCCCGATGTCCTCCGTCAGGATGGCAGCGATGCTCTCCCCCGCCCGGTATCGGCTGAGCCAACGCATCGCCTGATTTCCACCGTTGGGCCCTGCGGCCAGCAGCGGCTCCAGCGAAGCCAGCCAAGGCATCAGGCCCATGTCAGACGCCAGGGGGGCCATCGCCTCCAGGCTGTCGGCCAGCCAGCGGCGGGCGGCGATTGGTTCGCCGTCGCGCCAGTGCAGTAAATCCGCGTCGAGGCTAGAGCGGGCCGCCCTCTGGTCGTTGGCATCGGCCAGGGCCGCCAGGCGCCCGGCGTCGAGTCGGCTGGCCCGCAACGGGTCATGGCGCTCCGGAGCCAACAACAGTTGCTGCAGCCGCAGTTCGGTCCAGGCCGTGATCGCCAGCAGCAGCTCTGGGTCCGCCACCAGGTCGCAGATGCGAATCTCCAGACGATTCAGATCGTGGGGGCGGTCCTCCCCGTTCGGGCGCACCGAGGTCCAGAGATGGCGCACATTGCGCATCGTGCCCGCCCTGAGCTGCTCCTCCATCCAGGCGATGTAGTGGGCATGGTCGCGGAAAAGGGGCACCTGGGCAGGCGTCAGCGGAAACTGCAGCCAACGTTGGGAGTGGGCCCCGGTGGCCCGGCCGTCCAGAAATGGGGAGCTGGCGCTGAGGGCCAGCAGCAGCGCCGCCTCGCAACGCAGCAGCCGCAGCCCGGCGAACAGGGGCTCCATGGCGTCGAGGCCGAGATTGATGTGCACGCTCGCCGTGACCACCCGACTGCCGTAGGTGCGTTCGATATAGGCGTGATAGGGGTTGGCGGGGCTGGATCGCTCGAAACGGGAGCTATCCCCCAGGCTCAAGGTGCTGCCGGGGATCAGGGTGAGGCCCCGGGGGGCCAGCCAGCGCCGCAATCGCTGGCGCGGCTCCAGAAGCAGGGCGAGTTGACGCCGGTAATTCGCCTCCGGAGGGGTGATGTATTCGAGATTGCGGTGGTCGGGTTCGATGACGAAATCCGGCAGGTCCTTCGCCACCGCCGCGGCGCATCCCACCACGGTGCCGTCGGGACGGCCCGTGTACATCTCCACCTCAAAGCCCTTCAGCAGCAGTGCCGTCATCGTTGCTCCGCCTCGCTGGCAGCGACCGCGGCAGTTCCGGCCGATCCGGGCGTCTGCAGGCAGGCCAGGGCCCTGAGCATGCCGCGGGCCTTGTTGAGGGTTTCCTGGTATTCGGCCTCCGGCCGGGAATCGGCCACCACGCCAGCGCCGGCCTGAACCTGCACCCGCCAGCATCCGGGTTCCGCTGCGGCGGGCAGCACCACCATCGTGCGGATCGTGATCGCTGTGTTCAGTGCCCCATTCAAGTCCACACTGCCGTATACCCCCGCATAGGGCCCCCGGGACTGGGGTTCAAGCTCGTGGATCAGCTGCATGGCCCGAATCTTCGGGGCGCCACTCACGGTGCCGGCAGGGAAGCTGGCCATCAGCAGATCCCAGACATCGTGCCGCGGATCCAAGCGCCCCTCCACCTGGCTGACGATGTGCATCACATGGGAGTAGCGCTCGATGACCATCAGTTCTGCCACCCGCACGCTGCCGGGCTGGCAGACCCGTCCCAGGTCGTTGCGGCCCAGATCCACCAGCATCACGTGTTCGGCCCGCTCTTTGGGATCGGCCAGCAGCTCAGCTTCCAGAGCCCGGTCGCTGGCTTCATCGGCGCCTCGTGGGCGGGTGCCGGCGATCGGTCGCAGTGAGGCGCTGATGCCGCCGTCATCGAGCGGATCGGCCTTCACCATCACCTCGGGGCTGGAGCCGATGAGGTACCAGTCGCCGAAATTGAAAAAGGCCATGTAGGGCGAGGGATTAACCATCCGCAAGCTGCGGTAGAGGTCGAGGGGATCGCGTCTGACCAGGGTTTCCAGCTGCTGGCTCAGCACCAGCTGGAAAATGTCGCCGGCGGCGATGTGCTCGCGGGCCTGCTCCACCGCCGCCTCGAAAGCCGGCTGGCTGAAGCTGCTCGTCACCGGCAGTTCAGACCGCGCCGCGTCGCACCAGGCCAGCGGCACGGCGCTGGCGGGTAGAGGAGAGCGCAGCCGGGCCTCCAGGCTCGCCAACCGGTCTGCCGCCTGGCACCAGGCCTGATCCGGGTCGGCCCCCTGGCTGAGGTCGGCGTAGGCCACCAGGGTGATCTGCCGCTTCACCTGGTCGTACACCAGCTGGCTATCGGCGAGCATCCAGCAGCCATCCGGCGGCGCCTCCGGCTCGCGGGCGTGGACTGGCACGCTGGGCTCGATCCAGCGGATCAGCTCGTAGCCCCACATACCGAACAACTGCCCCATGGGAGGTAGCTCCGGCACGGGTGCGGGTCGCAGCGGCTCCAGGCATTGACGCAACAGCTGGAACGGATTGCCGTTGAGATCATCGTGGCGGCCATCGCGCCAACGCCGCTGCGCGTGCTCGCCGCGGCAGGTCAAGGTCCAAAGCGGGTCGCTGACGACGATGCTCCAGCGACCGACCCGCTCACCCCCCTCCACCGACTCCAACAGCACGCCGGGATGGTCTCCCGCACCCACCTTCAACCAGGCGGTCAGGGGCGTCTCCAGATCGGCGGGACAGCGGCGCCAAAGGGGGATCAGATTGGCACCATCAAAGCCGTCGCAACCGCGGGCGGCTTCGGCCAGGAAGGCGGAGCGATCAGGTCCCGGCATCGCGGCCACAGGCGGAACGGCAGGGGAGAGACAAAAAAGCGGGGCTTCAGCCCCGCCTTTCTAAGCCTTGGCTGTGCCCGGCTCAGGCGTCGAAGGTGTTGCGGCCGCTGAACTTGAGGCCAGCGGGATTTGGATTGGCTCCGATCCTGCGGGGGTTGTGGCCCACCATGGCCCGCCCCTCGTTCACCTTCTCAGGGAACACACCATCCTTCGGATGGAGATACTCCACATCACCGCCGGGGTAGATGCGATAAATCTTGTAATCCTCGATCCGAGGCTTGAACTTGGTGCGCAGCTGCGTGCCGAGGGCGAGGCACTGCTCCTTGCGGGCGAAGTACATGATGTTCTCGCCTTCGTTCATTTCGGCGGCGCCACCCGTGGGGAGCTCGAAGGCCTGGGCCTTGGAACTGGTCCAGGTGATGGCGTACTTCTCTTCGGTTTCAGCCGAGTTCAGCAGGCCGCCTGTGCTGCCGATGTACTTCGGAAGTTGACCGTTCAGGGCCGTCGCTGGCATGGCTCAAGGACCGTTGTCAGCCGGAAGCTAGCACCGTGATTTTGGGCCTTCCCCGGGGCGCGGCCCATCTCTTCACACCCGTCAACAAACCAGCGCCGGCAGCGCGGCCCCAGGGAGGGTCAATCCTGTTCGTCGACCACAGGAAAGAACACAGTCAGGGTGGTATCGCCCCGGCCGGTGAGCCGCCCCCCCAGGCGGTGAAACAGCTGCTGGGTAGCCCGGCGGCTGAGCTGCAGGCTGCCGGTGGTGGGGTTCCAGCTGAGCACGGGCCCCACCCGCTCGCTGCGGCGCTGATCGGCCGACTCTCCGCTGGCTGGATGGGCGTTGTGGCTCATCAGCCGCAGCTTCAGCCGCGCTCCCGCAGGCGCCAGGCTCAGCTGTACATGGCTGCCGCTGGGCAGACCGCGGCTGAAGCGGTCCACCAGGCCCCCGAGCATGGTCTCCAGACGGGAGGGATCGCTGAGCACCGGCGGCAGGTCGGCGGCGATCGCCAACTCCAGCTCCAGTCCACGACGGGCCAGCTGGCGCCGCCAGAGATCCTCGAACTGACCGAGCAGGGCCGCCAGATCGGTGCGAGCCAGCGGTCCGCCACTGGGCGCCTGGCCGCTGTCGGACTGCCGCTGGTGTTCGGCCGCCAGAAAGATCAGCCCGAAGCGATCGATCTGTTCGCTGCACTCGCCATCGATCTGCTCCAACCGCTGGCGCACCAGGGGTGTCAGGTCGCGACGGCGCAGCAAGGAGCGGATCAGGGTGCGGATCGTGGCCAGGGGGGTGCGCACCTCATGGGTGATCGCCTCGAGCAAGGCCAGTTCATCGCTGAGAGGGCGGCCGGTGGGCTCGGGGGCCGCGGCGCTAACCGCCGCGCTGGCTGGAGCGGCCGCGGATCCCCCAGCGCCCCTGGTGGCGGAGGCATCCCCTGGCTGTGGCTGGGGGGCGTGCCGCACCGTCACCAGGGGCTGCAACGTGACACTGGCGGCCATGCTGGCCAAGCGCTGCGCCAATAACGGCCAGAAGCGCAGCGCCAGCTTGGGGTCGTTGTGGAGTGGGCCGAGCTCCTGGAGGATCCGCCGCAGGCGGGCAGCCGCAGCCGGATCATCCCGCTGCAGCCGGCGATCCAGCAGGTCGAAGGCGGAGGAGAGCACATCCGCGTCGAACCGCACCAGCAGGCGGCGGCCCTCGGCGGGACCATCAAGGGCCAGGGCCACCTGCAACCGCGGCGTGATCACCACCAGCAGCGGATCGGTGCCGTCCTCTCGACGGAGCGGTAGTTGCTGGAAGCCGCCCGCCGCGCTGGCATCCGAACGCTCCGTGGCAAACGAGGCCGTGGCGGCCCCTTGGGGCAGCCGCGGCGCGCTGCTCGGATGCAGCCCGTCCAGGGGCGTCGGCGTCCAGACCCAGCCGCCGAGGCCCCGTAGCAGCGACGGCTCGTAGAGGGCCGGCAACGGAGCCGCCAGCCAAGCGCCGCGGGGGTTGGCTTCCGTCAACAGGTCTTCCTGCAGCGTGGCCAGGGCGGCCCACCACTGCCGGCGCACGCTGTCCTCATCGCCCCGGCCCGGAGGCACGCCTTCGCCCAGCCGGGCCCGGAGCTGGGCCAGGGTCACCACCAGCGGCTACCGGCGCGGCCGCGGCGACCGACGGCGGCACAAAGCCCAAGGCAGATGAAGTTCACCAACATCGCCGAGCGTCCGTAGCTCACCCAGGGCAAGGGGATGCCTGTCACCGGGCCTAGGCCGATGGTCATGAAAATGTTGACCACCACCTGGAACATCAGCATCGCACCGATCCCCACCACCAGCAGCGACTCGAAGTCACCGCGGGCGTTGACGGCGATGCGCAGCAACCGCTGGAAGAGCAGCACGTAGGCCAGCACCACAAGCAGCGAACCAAGAAAGCCCGTTTCCTCGCCAACGGCGCTGAAGATGAAGTCGGTGTGTTGCTCGGGGATGAAGCGCAGCTTGGTGAGATGGCCCTGCATCAGACCGGTACCCCAGAGACCGCCGGAGCCGATGCCCACCTGGCTTTGCAGCAGGTGATAGCCGCCGCCGAGGGGATCCTTGGAGGGGTCGAGGAACAGCACCAGCCGGTCCCGTTGGTACTCCCTGAGGCCGTGCAGCCAGAGGTAGGGGGTGAGCAGGGCAAACAGACCCTGGACCGCCATCACCGCCGCCAGCCCGAGCCGCTTCCAGGGCAGTGAGTGCCAGGCCAGCCAGCCCACCAGCGGCAACCAGCCCACCAGCATCCAGGCAAACGCTCCGGCGCCGATGGCCGTGATCAGCGGCGACAGCAACAGCACCAGCCAGGCGAACGGCATCCCCGCCCAAAACAGCATCACCAGCAGCACCGCCCCGAACACCAGGGATGTGCCCAGGTCTGGCTGGATGAACACCAACACCCAAGGAAGGCCGATCAGGCCGATCGGCCGCCAGAGATCAACCGGCCGCTCCACGGGGTAGCGCGATAGCACGCCCGCCAGCAGCAGGATGGCGGCCACCTTCGCGAACTCCGAGGGCTGCACGTGAAACCCGGCGATGTTGATCCACCGCTGGGCGCCCAAGGCCGAGATGCCCACCAACCGCACGGCGATCAGGCTGAGGATGGTGGCGCCGTAGATCGGCCACTGGAACTGCCGCAACCGGTCCACGGGAGTGCGGGCGAGTAGCAGCGCCAGGGCCATGCCGATCGCGGCGGTGACCCAATGCTGGTACCAGTCGGCGTAATCCGCCTGGCGCTGGGTGCTGGCGATCAAGATGCCCGCCAGGCCTGTGAGGGCCAGGGGCACACCCCAGAGCACCCGGTCCGGCCCGGATTGGCGGCGGCGCAGGTTGGTGTCGCCGCGGCGCGGCGGGGCGTAGGTCACCGGGCCAGGGCTGGAGTTAGGTGAGGGCGGTCTCCAGGCCGCAGCGCTGGCGCAGCTGCTGGGCCAGGGCGTCGAAGGCCTGGGCCGTGGGCGACCCCGGCGCCGACAGCACCGCCGGCTCGCCGCTGTCGCCGCCTTGCTGGACCGCCAGCTCCAGCGGTAACTGGGCCAGCAGCGGCACGTCGGCCTCATCGGCCAGCAACTGGCCGCCACCGCTGCCAAAAATCGCGTAGCGACGATCGGGGAGGTCGGGGGGGATGAAGGCGGTCATGTTCTCCACCACGCCGAGCACCGTGATGCCCATTTGCAGGAACATCGCCAGGCCGCGGCGGGCGTCCTGCAGGGAGACCTTCTGCGGGGTCGTGACGATGATCACACCCGCCATCGGCACGGCCTGGGCCAGGCTGAGTTGGACGTCTCCGGTTCCGGGCGGCAGGTCGACGATCAGCACGTCCCGTTCACCCCAGTCCACCTGATACAAAAACTGGCGGATGATGCCATTGAGCATCGGCCCGCGCCAGATCACCGGCTGATTCTCCTGAATCAGCAGCCCCATCGACACCATGGCCAGGCCGTGGCAGTCGATCGGCACCAGGATTTGTTCATTGCCGCCGCCTCGCACCTCCGGGGTGCGGTCGGCCACCCCGAGCATGGTGGGGGCATTTGGGCCGTAGATGTCGGCGTCCAGCAAGCCAACTCGCAGACCGGAAGCGGCCAGGGCACAGGCCAGGTTGACCGCCACGGTGCTCTTGCCCACGCCGCCCTTGCCGCTGCTCACGGCAATCACCGTGCCTACGCCGGGGATCGGTTGCCGCTCCGGCAGCTGGCCATGGCCCCCGCTGCCGTGCCCGGCGCCGCCGATCGGGCCGGACGACGGCGGGGCAGGCTGGCCCACCTCAATCTGCACGTCATCGATCGTGTCGAGGGCCAGCAAGGCCTGGCGCGTGGCCGTGGCGATCCGATCTCGCTGGCTGCTGGCGAAGCTGGGCAACGCCAACTGCAGCACCACCCGCCGGTTCTGAACGCGCACCTGGCGCAGCCAGCCAAGCTCCAGCAAGGAGCGGCCACTGCCGGCGTCGACCAGGGGGGCGAGGGCGTCGAGGGCCTGTTCGGCTGTGGCCATCCGCGCGAAAGCTTTGCTGGAATCGGGATCCTAGGCAAGGCGAACCGTGCTGCCGGCGGCGCGGCGTGGCGGCAGCTTGCGGGCGTCGCGCGGCTGTGGATCGCCCATGACGATCCCCCGGCGGGCCATCCCAAGAGCCCAGGGTTGGCCGATGCACGGCACCCCCGCGGTCCTGGTGGGCTCGTCTGTGCCGCCGATTTCGCCAAGGTCCCATCGCCGGGTAGGACTAGAACGTCCTCTCGCTCGCGATCACCCGTCCCGCCATGCAATTGCCACCCGCCGAGTCCCGCAGCCGTGCCCGGGAGCTGTTGCGGGGTCTGCAAGATTCGATCTGCGCGGGCCTGGAGCACCTCGACGGCGAAGGGGTGTTCCAGGAGGAGAGCTGGGAGCGACCGGAGGGGGGCGGCGGCCGCTCGCGGGTGATGAAGGGCGGCCGAGTGTTTGAGCAGGGCGGTGTGAACTTCTCCGAGGTGGAGGGCGACCGGCTCCCCCCCGCGATCCTCAGCCAGCGGCCCGAGGCGGAGGGGCAACGCTGGTTCGCCACAGGGACCTCGATGGTGCTGCACCCCCGCAACCCCTGGGTGCCGACCGTGCATCTCAATTACCGCTACTTCGAGGCCGGGCCGGTGTGGTGGTTCGGCGGTGGGGCCGATCTCACCCCCTATTACCCCTACCTGGAGGACGCCCGCCATTTCCATCGCACCCTGAAGGGGGCCTGCGACAGCGTTGACCCCGCCTATTTCCAGGTATTTAAGCCCTGGTGCGATGAATACTTCTTCCTCAAGCACCGCCCCGAGACCCGTGGCGTCGGCGGCAT
>Ga0315903_10004074_pt1 | contig 19747 bp, 23 predicted proteins | sample LakEriMetagenome_7_FD_203524 | JGI IMG/M metagenome (GOLD analysis project Ga0315903, IMG submission 203524) | Freshwater fungal communities from buoy surface, Lake Erie, Ohio, United States - Buoy 2 MA119 | ecosystem: Environmental > Aquatic > Freshwater > Lake | place: USA: Lake Erie, Ohio... | reverse complement strand
CGATAGGAGACTTTTAACCAACTTATTTACAATAAGTGAAGTATCTGCGTCACTATTAGTTGATAAGCTGATTAACATAGGAATAGTAGGTATTAGAAATGCGTAAGATATAATATTACCAACTTGCCCAACTGTAATTCCTACCGAGCTAATAAAATCTGATAAAGTATTTTTAAGCTCTTTTGTTTTTTCTAATACATCACTAAAAACATCATTTAATCCTTTTTCTTGAATATCCTCAATTACTTTTCTGATTTGTATTTCATTATTATAAAAAACAATACTGACCGCTCCAACAATTAAAGAATAAACTGACGCCTCATCTATTTCAGGATAATTTCCATTAATGTAATCTGATAAAGGTCCCATTAAACCACCAATTGATGCTCCCCAAGTCAATAAGAATTTTAAATCCATATTTAATTGTTTTGCAGTTGATTTAATTGCCATAATCGCAACTTCCTTTGCGGACATTAATTTATCTTTAATATCATTTAATACTGATTCTGTCAGTATCATTTTGTTTGAAGATTCAGAAATTAAGATTTTCATAATATTTAATAAATATATGGAACAAGGTATTAATATTAGTCCAAAAGTAAAAAAGGGTGATAGAATAGTCTGTGTGATTATGGGAGATGAGTCATCAATTTCATTTGGAGATGCAGGTACAGTTACGGCATGGGAAAATGTAGGAAATTGGACTCAAATAAGGGTTAAGTGGGATAATGGTAGTCAGTTGTCATTAATACTTGAAGACGACCCCAAACAACAAAAAGATGTATGGATGTTAGAAGAAGATTTTATAAATAAGTTTGGTAAAGAAATGATTAATGAGTCTATGGAACTTGGTGATATGGAAAAATTATCAGATATCTATGGATATTTTGGTGGAGAAAGTATGGATTTTTTTTATGAGTATCTCGAAAAATTAAGAGAATCTGGTATTGTTAATATGTTCCAAGCTGCCTCATATCTGTGGATGGGTAAAGCAAGAATTGAAAATGAACAAAGATATCGAGAAACCAACGATGCATTTGATGAACTCTTGGATATGGCCGATGAGTCACAAAGAAGAATGGTAAATGGTGTTATTAATTATTTGAATGGTAATAACAAAGAAGTAAGTGTTGAAAATATTAACAGATTTCTTAACAGATTAGATGGAGATATTATTTCATTTTGGATGAGACACGACAGAGACATGTTTAGGTAAGGAAGATTGGATTTTGTTCCCCAAAGTATCCACCAATAATATTAAAATCAAAATACTCCAAAGACTCTTCCTCACTCATATCCTTCATTAATTTATTAATGATTTTTTCTTTTGAGTATAATATACGAGGACCATTACCAAATTCTTCGGTTATCCCAATAATACAATCATCAAACCCATCTAATAGAATTGCGCCTTCTGCTAATTCATTAATCTCGTCTCTTGTCATACCAATTCCAAAAATTCAACACCTTCTCTATCTTTATCACTCATTTTTAATTTGAATGTAAACCCTGCGGTTAGTTTTGTAATAGTCTCTCTAACTTCCTCAACACTTTCCCATTTAATTGAAACTTCGTGTTCAGGTGAGTATTCCTCATCAACCAAATAATTGACAATTGTTCCACTTTGAAGAGTTAGGAACCCGTGAGCATATCCGTGAGGAACATATAAAGTATCTCCAGATTCCATTACATACTCAAATACCTTTTCAAAATTTGGGTTTAGTTTATCAACACAGACACAAAAATCAATTACTTTTCCCTGAATCACCATTATTTGTTTTGATTGTGATTTTGGGTATTTTTGTAAATGAAGTCCTCGAAATACAAAAATATCATCATTAACACTAATGTTAGATTGAACCCACTTGTCAGATAGTTTAATTGGTGTGAAAGAACCTCTATGGTCTTTGAATACTGGTTGTTTTTTTAATTCAGGTGTCATAAGACTAAATTTAATAATAATACTTTTTTTTGTCAAATGGTATTGACAACATATTTATAAGAAAATTGAATTATGAAAGCTTATTTTTTGAATATTTCGGAAGACGAAAAAAAATCAATCACCAATAGACATAGAGAATTATATAACGGTTACCAAGTTATGCAGCCAAAAGGTAATATGACTCCATTAACGGTTGAGAATTTGGCACAAGATAGTGAAGGTGTGACTGTTAATTCAAGAGGTGATGTTACTGAGTATAAAAACACAGGAATTAACAAACCTATGAAAAAAGTTTGTGATGAGTGTGGAAATATGTATGAAGGTGAAATGTGTGAATGTGGAACAGGAAATATGTATGAGGATGAGTGTAAAGAATGTAGTTCAAATATGTATGAAGGTAATTTGTGTGAATGCGGTTCAGGTATGAATGAAAGTGAATGTAATGAGTGTGGAACTGAAATGTATACTGAAGAGCAAATTGAAGAAGGAATTAAATTAAAAAGTAAGAAAGGTTCAGTTATCAAAGAGATTAACGAATCTTTGAATTGGTTTAAAAAACTAATCTAATGATAATAAAAGAAATAGTTGAGTATTACTACAACAGTAAAACAGAAACTGTTAAAGTATCATTTAGAGTTAAAGGTGACTCTGACGAATATATTAGAGAAAGTGAATTTGAATTATCCGTAGCTGAAGACTACGGATTTTTACTTTTGGAAAGTAACAGTTTTGAGTCGGAAGATTTTAAGTATCTATATGAGGAAGATACTGATGAATATATATTTGAAGACGAATTACCTGATGAAGATATTATAGATGAAATGGAATTGAAACTATTTCTTAATGAATTTTATAGTACAGGTAGTAATCAATTACCCAAAACTCAAATATTCTGAATTTGTAAGTTTTTACATTTATTAAGTATTTATATTATAATGAAATTTGATATTGATTTATATATAAACTTAATGCGTTCATTGTCATTTACTGATAGTAAAAACGAGGAATTATCTGAACAAGGAGATGCCTCACCATCAGGAGGGGGGTCAACTCAAGGATATCCAAAAGTTCCAAAGTGGGAAGAGTTTTACCAAACAAAAAGAGGTAAAGCAAATATGCTTGGTAAAGCGGGTGAGAAATGGACGACAGGTTTAACAAGAGGTTCAGCAAACCAAATTTGGTAACATGGGTGAAAAACAAGAAATATTAGAAAGAGTTTTGTTGTTAATGAATTATGATAACAAAAAAACTCTGTCCGAAAACAGAGGTGTTATTGTTGAACAATACAGTGTTAAAACATTAATTGATAAAATCGATTCCAACTATAAATCAGGGAATAAAATTACAAAAGAATTTATTTCTTTATTAGACAGTTACGCTCAATTATTGTCAACCACTTCACTTTATGATTTATTGAAAATTCATGAACAATATTTCCCAAATGACAGTTTAACTCCCAATTTAAATGTTTTACCAAATGGAATGTATTTTTCACAAGGAAAACAATCTCAATATGGGACGGACATGACAAATCCAAATAAAAAGGGGACTTTATCATCTTCTATTTTAGAACAAGAAATATACAAAAGAAAATTAGAACAGTATAATAAAAGGGTTGAAAATAATCAAAAATCATTTAAACCTTCCAAACCCTTTAAATTAAATCTACCCATTGACAAAGGTATATATTCATCATATGAATTACCTGCGGGACAATTGAAAAATGTGTTAAGTCCAAAAAAAACAGAAACGGTTAATAAAAGTACAGCTAAAACTAATACCCAAGAAAATATACCGGCATGTAATCAAATTAACAAGGATTGGTATATTTTACCAAAAGTTATATCTAAAAAAAATCCTCCAAAAATTGGAGGAAGTAGACAAGAGTATGACACAAATGAAATAATTCAAATTAAAGAATTTACTCATAAGAAAGGATATAAAGAAGAACAAAACATTAATAAAGTAATAATCAATAATATAAAAAATTACGATTCATTTAGTAAAGCTGAAAACTTTAAAGTCGGGGAAACTCCTCAATGGGTTTGTGAATTAATTTTAAATTACGAAACTGTTAAAAAATACAATAATTTAAATGTTAATAGTAATTGGTGTTCTTTAATAAAGGGTGATTATGTTTTACCTATTAAAAGTGGAGGATACTCTCAGGGTGGTAAAACTTATGGTGGAGTATTAAATACAAAAGAATTAAAAGATAAATCAGGTAAAGTTTTAATTAAAGATATATTGTCTTATGGACCTGGTTTTGGTAATGATGACTTAAATAAACAAAGTTTAGAAAAAGCTACAAAAGGTGAAACACCATCATTTATATGTCGAAATGTAATACTTTATGAATCCGCGCCAGGTACACCTGGTAGTTTAGAATATTATTTAAACAATCGTTATATTAAAAATGCATATACTGCCGATGAAGTTAAATTGGCATTTGACAGTAGGGATAAATTAAGTATGGAGTTTTTAGATAAGATTGCCGCAGGGTTTAATTATAAAGGGTCGATAGTTGGTGAGGTATATAATGGTAAAATCCATAAAGGCCCACAAATACCAAAATCAAACAAGACATGGGACGAATATGGCACAACTTTTCAAATATTGGGAAGTGTATTAGTATCTATGTTAGGTCCTATTGCGGGTCTAGGAGTTGGACTTTCAATTTTCTTAGAAATAGTTGGTGAAGCGGCAATAGGTTTAACTTCTGCATATTTTGATAAAAATAAGGGAGATGAAGATGCGGTGGCGTTAGATTTGATATATGCGTTTTTACCGGCATTTATTGAAGGGGTACCATCAATCAGTAGATTTATTGAAAGTGGATTAGATGTTAGAAGTTACGATATATTTTCTAAAAAATTAGCATCTCAAAAATTTAAATCCTATAATGACTTTCTACAATTCCAACAAGGTTTGAGTAAAAGTGAAAAAATAATTTTAGCTGACATTATAGGGAATAAAGAATTTCAACAACAGTTAGCAAACTTTACAAAAGATGAATTAGATAATGTTTGGAAAAATTTACCTAATAAAAATGAAATTTGGAAAATTAAATTTACAAAACAAATTGCACCAAAATTAGGAGTTTATTTGGCTCCAATAGCAATTAGGTACGGTCTTAAAAGTTCATTATTCCTATCCAAATTCTATAAAGAAATTTATGGTACTAATCCAGGACAAGATGTTGCTGACAGATTTCAAAATTATTTAATTAAATTACAATATAATCAAAAAGACGAAAGTGCCCAAGATGAAATACTACAGTCTTTTATTGAACACCCAATGGAGTTTCAAAAAGTTATTGCAAATGATAAAAAAGTACAAAAGACAATTGCAGATGTATTTGATGAAAAAAACGATTACCAATATATAGACCCAAAGACAAACAAAAAAACACCTTTGAAAGAAAAAACAAAAGAACTTTTGAATGAAATAGACAAATGGATTATGGAAAACTCGACACCTCCCGATACATTAAATCAACAATAAAATTTAAAAAATTAATAGTATATTTATATAATATGAAAAAAGAAATATTAATTGAAGTTAAGAGAATAAAAGAAGTTATGGGATTAATTGTAGAAGCGACAAATCCAATTTTTAGTTGGATTGACGATTTATTTTATAATTTAGCGGTTAAAAATAACACATTTCAGGATACATTAAAGGAGGCTGGTGACATTCAAACTATACTCAGAAATAATGATGTCATATCCCCACTTAATACCTCAGGTAGAGCAGGTAAACCAATTAATGCGGAAGAAATTGCCGACACTATTAAAAGTAATGGAAAATTTAAAGTTAAATTACCTAACGGAACAATAGTTGATAGAAATTTATCAGATTTAATTGATGAAGAAACTTTGACAAGTGTGCTGAAAAAATACTCACTATCTAATCCGGAGCAATTTAGAACTACTTTCAGAACAATATCCGGTATTAGCCCATCCTATTTACCTGATGGAGTTGGAGATACTATTGAATCTTTAGTTAAAAATAAAAGTACATTAATTAGTAAAGGTGTTGAGGGGAAACAAAAATATAAAGAATTTTTAGATAAGTTAGATGAGTTAACCACTAATTCAAATATGGACGCTCAAATGAAAGATTTGGTATCTGATTTTGTAATGAGTGAAAAAAATTCAATAGGAATAGCCCCAACAAGAGATGAAATTGTTGAAACGATTAGAAAGAAATTTCAACTCAAAACTGGCAAAAAAGATTTACCAACAGAATTTAAATTTCTTGGAATGAAATTCAAGGAGGGAATTACTCCAAATCAAATAGATGATGTTGTAAATGAAATACAAATTGCTGCAGAGATAAAAGATGTTCAACAACTAGAGGAGTTAATAGAAAAAAAATTGAAGGAGTTAGGTTTTGATGAGGGAAAAATACAAAAGATGTCTAAAAATTTATATCAACAAAATTGTTTCAATTATTATTTTACAGGAGAAATGAAAAACCCTGGTTTTTGGGCACGAACTGTTGATTTGTTTAAAAAAGCAGAAAATAAAAGCCAACCACAACCACGTACTGAATCTGGAAGCTCAATAAATGCACCATGCTTGGTTATTTACATTTTACTATTTGGCTCAGTATTTTCTTTGTTTGGTTTGACTATTGGTGATGTTGCTTACGACATTGCAGAATTTCTTTCTATGAGCGATATGTTAGGGTTTAAATCTTCCGATAGAACTAAAAAATATTTTCAAAAATATTTTGAGACCGAATTTAATTCCTGTAGCAATCTATTACAAGATGTTACAGTTCAAGAAATAGTTGGAGGAGAAGTTCAACAAGTGGTTGATAAGACAAGGAACAAGGATGGTAAAGGACAAGAAGCTCAAACCGCAACATTAAAAGATGTTAATAGACTTGCAATAAGACAAGGTGACGATAGTTTAGTAGTTGGTTACGACACCGAATTAGGTGAAGAAGATTATAGCGATGAAGCGCATTGGTTTGTTACGATAAACAAAACAAAAGTTTTTTTCCCAAACCTACCCGCAAATTTTTGGGCTAATTTATCTAAATTAAATGTTTTTGCGAATTGGTTATCTAAGATTAATCCTACAACTAAAAATGATTTTACTTTGGCAACGTATAGTATTGAATACAAACCAGAAACTGAAGAATATTTTGTATGGACTAGAAATGACAAAAATACTGCCGTAAAATATAAAGAAGATAATACAGATAAAACCCAAGATACGGAAGATGATTATAGTACTACAATTATTAGTGATTTTAATAAATGGATAGTTGGACCTGGACCTGAGCAATGGGGGGAACCAATAGACACAAATATATGGAATATTAAAGTTGAAGGTAATAATGTTGTGGTTGAAAAGATAGGTGACGAGTTATCTAATTTCTATAAGTACGAATCACAAGAAAATGGTAGTTTTAAATTAAAAGAAGAAAAAGTACCCGCACAATGATAAAGAATTTTATATTGGTTGAACAACCAAACAAAGAAAAAAAACCTGTTGAAAAACCAAAATCTCCTGAGAAACCTAAACAATCAGAGGAACCAAAACCTGTTGAAAAACCAAAGGCGGAAATTCAACCTCCATCACCTATTGATTGGAAAAAATACAGTAAGACTGTTCCAGTAACTTGTTACCCTGACACCTCTGATGAAAATTTTTTCAAAACTCATTATAAAGAAGAGTTTAGAGATATGGCGGCAAAAAGATTTTTAAATTATTATGATAGAAAATTTCATGGTACTTGGGATTTTAACGGGCTTTTAGATGACCAGTGTGATGAGACCGAATTAATGGCAATGTGGAGAGGAGGACAAGAAAAATCAGCAAACGGACATAATTTACATGAGGTCGGAGCGGTTAGTTTTTTAATTAATCGAAAACTTAGTAATGGGAAAATAAGAGGAGAAGTATTTTTTGATGAAGACAAATTAAAATTCCCAAATGAAATTAAGGAAGATATTATAGAATCAATTACAAAAAAATTAAAGATGATTAAAGAAAATAAAAATATGAAAGACCTTATTACCAAAAAATTAAAAGAGAAAAAACACAAAAAACAAATTGAAGAAGTTAAAATGGTTAGGTCTCTTTTAAAATTGAATGAGAGTTTTGAAAAAAGGAATTATAAGAGATTTTATAATTCAATGAGTCAATTTATTGTTAACTCCTCATTAAACGAGTCAATTGACCAAACTTTTAAAAATGCATTTTCTGTTGTTTATTCAGGATTTGAAGGCGGATTTAAAGAAAAATATGTTGATAATCTTTTATCAAAATTAAATGTTCCGGCTCAATCCGAAATTGGTAAAACAATTAAGGATAGTTTAATGTCGACACCTGACGATAAAGTTGTTGATGTGTTCTTTGATTGTAATGCAGTTACAAAGACAATAGTTGACGCAATTGCTCCAACCATTATATCTGAGTTCCCAACAACAGGAGGAGATGATTTAATGGGAGTTGTTCAAAATGTTCTAACACAACAAATACAATCTCAAAATACAAAAGAAACATTAATGGTTAAAATTTCACAAATAGTTTGTCCAGTATTAACGAATACTATGGATAATGTTAAAAATCTTTCCCAAGATATGAGAAGTAGTATTATTCCTCAAATTCTTGGTTCAGAAGAAATTTAAAAACTATTCTGATATTCAGACCAAATTTTCTGTAAATATTGACCCGCAGAATCCGAAAACAAAGTAGGTTCTGTGGGTTTTTTTATCATAGTCATGTTAATCTCATGTAACATCTTATCTCCTTTTTTCAAATTACAAGGACTGCAACAAGTTACAAGATTTTTCCAAGTATTATCCCCACCTTTTGATTTAGGAATAACGTGGTCGATTGTTAAATCCTTTTTACTTCCACAATAAACACAAGAATATCCATCTCGTCTCATAATTCGATGACGATTAACTCTTATTCTTCTTTTTTGAAAATTGACATAGTTTAAAAGACGAATAATAAGAGGTCTCAGATACTTTTTAACACCGCATTGTATTGGCTCTTCGGATGATTTTAAAATCTCCGCCTTTCCCTTATAAACAAGAGCAAATCCTCTATTAAGACTTGTGATGTTAATTGGGCTAAAATCCGAGTTTAAAACTAATACTGACTGTGTCATATTAAGTAAAAATAAGAATAAATTTATTATTTGACAAATTTTATTTGAATATTTCTATACTCATAATTATTTATATCTGTAAGTTGACATTAACCAAAAAAATAATCATATTTAATTATGTTTTTCGACGATAAAAATAAGAACAAAGTTGAGAATAACGAAGAACCAAAATCACCTGAAAAAATTGAAATTATTTCTTCAGAAGATGCTTGGGATAATTTTAGTGGAACACATTTTATTTAAAAAAATATGTATTGTATATTAAAATATATTAAGGTCGACAAAAAAGAATTACCTGTCATAATTCTAAATTCACAAGATGAGATTTTGGAGTTTGATAGTGAAACTCAAGCTGAGGAGTTCAAACAAATACTCCAAATGAACTCTGACTCAGGTTATAGATATATTGTCAAAAAAATTTGACAGTGTAATAAAAACACATATATTTGTAAAACAAAAATGCCCTTGTAGCTCAATTGGAAGAGCAACAACCTTCTAAGTTGTAGGTTTCTGGTTCGAATCCAGACGGGGGTACCACTTTTAACAGACTATCGGAGTGTCCTCATTAGAACAAAGGATATGATTAACTCCCTTTCTAAATTGAGGATTATCATCGTACATACCAATAAAATAATATGTCTCGGCTTCTAAATCCAACTTACTTTTCAATTCATCATTATCACAGATTAACTCTTTTTGTCTTATAACAATAGAGTTTTTTTTGTCTGCCAGTTTTTCTGACATAACATCACCAAAATCATAGTATGGTAATTCTGATATCATTGAATCGTCTATTGTGATTGTGTCAAATTGTATACCTCTAAATTTATCAAGAGTTTCAATATATCCAGTCCCGTTACATTCATCACAATCCTCATTTCCTGACCCGCTACAATCGTCACATATTTCGTAACCATCACCACCACATTCGTCACATTCAACATCACCGTCCCCATCACAATATGAACAAGTATCATTTTCTTCATCTTCTCCTGTACCATCACAGTGACTACAATCAACCTCACCTCTTCCACCGCATTCATTACAATTAACATCACCATTCCCCGCACATTTACGACAATCTTGAGTCCCTCTACCATCACATGCTTCACACTCAACCTCAGGGTCAAGCTCAGTTAAAAAAACATATGTGTAGAATGTTAGTTTTGTTGTAAAATTTGAAATGATACCTTCAATATCCTTACCACTAGAAATGGCTGGTAAAATAAAACACAATAATAGTATTTCATCCGCGTCAAAAAATTCATATACAGTGGCGTATTCCATATCTTTATCTTTAACGAATGAATTATACACCTCTGTTGGTGTCCAAGATTCGTATTCCGAATCTGACAACTTTTTTGCGGCTCTTACAACTTTGTTTACTTCCATATATTTATATAAATATATATCATAGTATTATGAAACAGAATCTTAAAGAAGAAATAGAAAGAAATAGAGAATTAATGAATTTACATTTAAATGAAAATTTTTTTGATAAATTAAAAGAATTATTTGGTGATGCGTATGATAAAGTTTTAGATTTTATTGACAAGGATGAAGATGAAATTGAAAAAAAATTTGGTGAAATTGATGATTTAGGTAGTGATGACGTTGATGAAATTGCAAAATTTTATGAAGACGAAACAGATGATGATTTAGAAATGGAAAATTCAGAATCTCTTAAAAATTTTTTTAAAAATGAAGGGATTAAATTTAACGACGTTGATTCAGGTGGAGATATGGATAGAGACGCTGTGAATAAATTCAAAGCTGTACTTAAATCTTTATCCAACGATATACCTGAAATAGACATTAGAATTACTAGTGGGAATGACCAATTCCACCAAAGATATCCAAATAGTAATCACGCAAAAGGTAAGGCGTTAGATTTAGTCATATCCCCTAAAAATGATAAGATTGTTGAAAAAGTTTATTATGTTTTTTGTTCGGCAAGAGAAAAATTAAAAGGGTTTTCTTTTATTGATGAGTATAAATTCCCATCAGCGGGAGCAACTGGAGGACATTTCCATATTTCCTATAACCCTGAAAAAATTGAAGATTTAAACTCAACAAAAACAATTTGTGATAATATAAAAAAAATAGAGGACGAATCCTCTATTTAAAAATGGTGGAGATGCCGGGAGTCGAACCCGGGTCCAAAAATGTCTACCATAAAACACTACACGCATAGGTTGATATTGTTTCTCAATATCCCAAAATATTCAGATTAGATTACCCTTCCATATCTGACAACCAAGGGTTTTGTTTCTTTTTGGGTAGAAACCACACCACAACTACGACTTCTGTTGCAAGGTTATATGTCTGCCGACCCCTAGTAGGTTAATCCCAGATTAAGCTACAGATACTTCCTCAGTACGGATTAAACCGATTGAAGAAAGTTTGTTGATTACGTTGCCGTTTAAAATTCAAGCCAGTTATACAGGGTTAGCTTAGCCCCGACGTGCGTTTTATGACAAATTCATTCCTGTCAAAACCAAAAAACATCCCCATTAAATCAAAGAACTATGGTACAAAGATATAAATATATTCCTAACAACACAAGTATTTATAATAAAAAGTTTTTATGTCATTATATAATGAATTAAATTTATTTCTCGAGGGTAAATCAGATGCGTTTAGTATAAAGCTTGCAGATGAAGATAGAGTTGTGTCGATTGATACTGAAAATACTAAAAATCCATTTAAATCAATTGCGGTATTAACATTTAGTGAATCTGAATATGCTGAGTTATTTGCCGAGCCAAACGCAAGAGATAATAACAATGAATATTATATAAGAGTTGCTTTTAATAATTACGGTCGTTCACCGGTATTTATAGACACTTATTACTATGGTGATGAGGAATGGAAAGAAGGGTATATAATTGGAAACTTTAACGAAGAAAATAAAAAAAAGGTTGTACAAATATTAAATAGACTCGCACCTCATATGTCTGAGGAATATTGGGGAGATGTAAATAGTGATATTAACAGAGAAGTGTCTCAATTATTAAATGAACATTTTTCTGATGAAGTTGAACAAATTGCGTATGACTATTCAATAGAATATGACAACGCTCTTGTTAAAGGTTTAAAAGATTATATTGTTCATAATATATGTAACAAGTTTTTTTATATTAATATTTTTGAAAAAGATTGTGCACACAAATACATAACCACAGTTGGTAATTTGATTGATTTGTATGACAATTATGCCAAGGATAAAAACGACGCAATATTAAAGGTATTAAAAGATTACATTAACGATGAGAATCTATGGTTGGAATATGATTTAGGTGAGGATTATTATGATTACTACCACCATGAAAATTTTGATGATGTAACTTTTCAAAGAGATGTTGAAAGACAATTAAATAAAATTATTGATAAAATCGATGAGGATATTGATGATGATGTATTAAAAAAACATGTTGAACTTTATAATTTTATTAAACAAAAGGGATATACGTTTGGTAGATTTTATAATTTTCCCGAAGAAAAAACTTTTGGAAAAAACGATAACAACAATATGTTTAAGTTTGATAAGTTAGAGAATGGTAAGGTTAATGTTTTATATAGGATATCCTCTAGTCGTTTTTATAACACAACAAATTTTAAACTAGATATTGAACAATTAAAAAACTTTTTATATCATCCAGAGTTGTTTAGTGACGAAAATTAATTATCTTTGTCATTATGATTGAAAATGTTGACTTTTTAAAGCGTGTGTTATCTATCCCCACGCATTCTTTCCAAGAAGATAAAATGATTGAATTTCTTACAGATTATCTGTTAGAAAAGAAATACGATTTTCATATTGATGAACTTGGGAATATCTATGTAACCAAAGGACAAATTTCAGAAGGTGAATTTTACCCTTGTGTTGTTGCTCATACCGATACTGTTCATAAAATTGACACAATTAATATCCGTGAGGAATATCTAAAAGACTCCAAAGGTAAGGATAGTTTTTCCTTAAAGGCGTATAACGACAATGGAGACCCAACAGGTATTGGAGGGGATGATAAATGTGGTGTATTTGCTTGTTTGCAATTACTCGAAGAATTTGATACCCTAAAAGCTGCGTTCTTTGTATCAGAAGAGGTTGGATGTGTTGGTTCAAAAGAAGCTGACCCAAGATTTTTTGAAAATGTTGGATACGCAATTCAGTTTGACGCTCCTGACGATTATATGGTTACTGAATATTGTTTTGGTGTGAAATTGTTTGAAAGTGATTCTGACTTTCATAGTTCTGCAAGAGAGGTATTGAATGAAAACATGTTATCAGCTCCAAAATTCATGCAACATCCATATACTGATGTTTGGCAATTAAAAAAGAAGTTTGATTTTTCTTGTATTAACTTTTCAGTTGGTTATCACAACTATCATACACGAAATGAATATGTGGTTGTGGAGGAAGTATTTGCAGGAACTAAAACAGGAATGAAACTTATCGAAAAACTTGGAAACAAGAAGTACAAGTTTAATCATGTTTCAAAATATAACTTATAAAAAAAGGGGGATTATTCCCCCTTCTTTTTTCTCGGTTTTTTTGGTTTTTCTTCTTTTTGTGTTAGTTCTTCTTGTCGTAGTTTAACTGTTTCATCTTCTATGTGTATAGTGTATTTTTGACCGATTACTATATTTTCTCTCAAAACTTCGTCTGAAATAAAGTCCTCAAACTTTTCTTGGATTGCTCTCTTTAATGGACGAGCTCCGTAGACTTCATCAAATCCAACTTTTGAAATGTGTTCCATACAACTCTCGTCAAAAGAGATTTCGTATTTAAGATTTGACAATCTCGAAATCAATTTACCCATTTCAACATCAACAATTTTTCTAACATCCGAATCTTGTAGTGTGTTGAATACGATAATCTCATCTAATCGATTAACAAACTCAGGTGCGAAATAGTTTTTAAGTTCTTTCATTAATAAAGTCTTTTTAGCCACCTCGTTTTGATAAACATTTTTTGATGTCCCAAATCCAACCCCTGCTCCAAAATCTTGTAGTTTTTTAACCCCAATATTTGAAGTCATAATGATTAAACAGTTTTTGAAATTAACTTTTCTGCCAAAACTATCTGTCAAATATCCCTCGTCCAATACTTGTAGTAATGATGAGAAGATATCTTTGTGAGCCTTTTCAACCTCGTCAAAAAGTACAACTGAATATGGTTTGTTTTTAACTTGTTCGGTTAATTGACCACCTTCATCATATCCCACATATCCGGGAGGAGAACCAATCAAACGAGATACAGAATGTTTTTCTTGGAATTCACTCATATCAACTCGGATAAGGTTATCATCACTTCCAAATATTTGTTTTGCAAGTTCCTTTGCTAATAATGTCTTACCGACACCTGTTGAACCTAAGAATACAAATGAACCAATTGGTTTGTTGGGGTCTTTAATACCCAAACGATTTCTTCTGATTGCTTTTGAGATTTTAGAAATTGCGTCAGGTTGTCCAATTACAGATTTACTTAATGACTCCTCCAAATTAATTAGATTTTTTGTATCATCTAATGACAATTTATTAACAGGGATTTTTGTCATATTTGCAACTACCTCATAAACCAATTCAATTGGAATGTCTTTTTTTTGAGTTAACAAATCTTCTTCAAATTTCTTCTTTTCCTCGTCTAACTTTGATAATACTTTCTTTTCTCTGTCTCTTAACTCGGCAGCCATTTCGTAGTTTTGTTTTTTAACTACCAAAAGTTTTTGTTCTTTAATTTCATTAGATTGTTTTTTCAAATCCTCAATAATTTCAGGATTTTTAACATCTACCTGAGCTCTTGCTCCAACTTCATCCAAAATGTCAAATGCCTTATCAGGAAACTCTCTGTCTGTGATATATCTGTCAGCAAGTTCAACACAAGTTTTCAAAACTTCATCAGAATATAAAACTTTATGATAGTTTTCATATTTGTCTTTTACATTTTGTAAAATCTGCAAAGTTTCTTCGGTTGAGGATGGTGAAACAATTACTTTTTGGAATCTTCGGTCTAACGCTCCGTCCTTTTCAATTTGTTTTTTGTATTCGTCCAAAGTTGTAGCTCCGATACACTGAATTTCACCACGAGAAAGGGCTGGTTTTAGGATATTAGAGGCATCTAATGAACCTGATGCATTCCCTGCTCCAACAATTGTATGTATCTCGTCAATAAACAAAACAATGTTTGGATTTGTTTGAAGTTCTTCCAAAATTACTTTCAATCTCTCTTCAAATTGTCCACGATATTTTGTACCCGCAACAATTGAGTTTAAATCCAAAGATAAAATTCTTTTTTCCAATAAATTTCTTGGACAATCCCCGTCATTTATTTTCATCGCAAGACCCTCAACAATTGCGGTTTTACCACAACCAGGTTCACCAATAATAATTGGGTTATTTTTCTTTCTTCGGGACAATATTTGAGCAATCCTCAAAATTTCATTTTCTCTTCCAACAACAGGGTCTAATTTCCCTTCTTGTGCAAGTTTAATTAAATCTCGACTAAAATTATCTAAAACAGGGGTTTGAGAATTTGTGGTAGATTTACCTTTACCCTTGTTTCCGTCGTCAATTGATTCTATCATATCTTTTTTTGAATAAAATTAACTATTTAAAATTAAAAATTCAACTATTAACTTTAATAAAAAAAATTATGGCAATTATTAAAGAAGAAATTAAAGGTACTCGTATTATCTGTGAGATTAAATCTAGTAATATTAGAATGACTGATTTTGATACCGAAACAAAAAAATTAGTTGTTGAGTTTAATAATGGGTTAAAATATGAATATGATGAAGTTCCACTTCAACTATTCACTTCATTTAGAAGAGCTGAATCACAAGGTAGTTTTTTTAATAAAAACATTGCAAAAAAATATAAGTACAAAAAGTTATAATATTAAAAGTATTTATATATGTGAAAGACCAAAAAATTATTAATAGTTTTAGTTTAAAAGATACTTTAAATCCCAAAGTATGGGATAACTATGATGATATTAATTCGGCAGTTTTAAAACCTGAAATTAGAGAAAGATTATTATCTGCCGCAAAAGAGTTTTTATATTTTGTCGATATTGATGTGTTAATTTCTGACATTTATTTAATGGGGTCATTGGTTAATTACAATTGGTCTGAGTATTCTGACTTTGATTTACATCTAATTGCGGATTTCACTCAATATCCTGACGAACAAGTCAAACTTTATGAAGAATTATTCGACCTTAAAAAAACATTGTTCAATCTTAAACACGATATTAAAATAAAAGGGTTTGACGTTGAACTTTATTTACAAGACGAAAATTCGGAAGCATTTAGTGATGGTGTCTATTCATTATTACACGATGAATTTGTATCTAAACCAAATAAAGGTAATGTAAAAATTGATAAGAAACTAATCCAATCCAAATCAGAACAATGGATGAGAATTATTGATGAATGTATTGACATGGCGGAAAACGAAGAACTTGAGGAGTCACAAGAAATTCTAAAAAAGTGTTACAAAAAAATTAAAAAATACAGACAGTCAGGTTTAGAAACCGGAGGAGAGTTTTCAATCGAAAATTTGGTTTTTAAATATCTACGAAGAAATGGGTATATCGGAAAGTTATTAGAAATGAGAGATAAGTTATTAGATAAGAATTTATCTTTACAAGAATTCAATATTAATTTTTAAAATATTGAAATAACGATATATTTATAAAGAAAAAATATTATGGCAGTATTATCTTCGGGAACTTATACTTATATTGTGATAAACCCATCATCTGGTGCGTGTGGTACTTGTACTTCTACATTACAACCACACCCAGTATATAGTGATATTACAAATTCAGCAAATACTGTCGTACAATTAAACGCTGTGACCCTTGGGGGATTTAACGGATTAAATAATTAAAACAATTTATAAAAATGAGTGGATTAAGACCAATAGGAAGTGAAAAATTACAAGGTGATGACAAAATCAGAAGGATTTTAGAAATTGCTCACTATAAAGAAGTAACCCCTAACCCTGTTAACGAAACAGTTAAAACAGATTATATAACTAAATTAGCTGACGGTAATGTTTATGTTATCGATAAAGAAAAAATGGGTTATATTATTAAGAAACAAATTAGTGAAGGAGTTAATGAGTACACTAGTCCTATGAAGAATAGAAAGTACTTTAATTCTTACGCTGACGCCATGAAGTCTTTGAACTTAATGGCAAAAGAAATTAACCAATTGGCAGGTGTTGAAGAAGGGATTTCTTTATTTACAGAACAAAAAAAATATTTCTTAAAGACACCAAAATCCTCAGCTCCTCCTGTTGAAGACACTCCTCCCGTTGAGGATGTTGCTCCGTCAACAGATATGCCTGAACCACCTATGGATGTTACACCTGAGATTGATGCACCATTAGAGCCAGATACTGATATGCCGGCAGATGATATGGGTATGGATGATATGGGTATGAATGATATGGGTATGAATGATATGGGTGGTGAAGATACTCCCGAAAGTCCTGAGGAAAGTGATGAAAATATTACATTTAAGACAATTCAAAAACTTACAGGTAAGTTAGGTCAAAAAATTAGAGCAATGGAAGATGCGGGTGAAGAAATATCATCCAAAGATGCTAAGTATGTTATTAATTCTATCTTATCAGCATTAGAAGATAATTTAGACGAAGATGATAAATTGGATATTGTTTCAAAATTAGAAGGTGAAGAAGAAGGTGGTGAAGATATGGACATGGATGATGAAATGGGTAGTGAAGATATGGGTATGGATGACGAAATGGGGGATGAAATACCATCTGAGGACGAGACTTCAATGGAAGAACCAACTGAGGGAGAAATGACTGAGAAATTCTTATCATCGGCAATGAGTAGAGTATTCAATGAATCAAAAGTTGATAAAGTATTATCAAAATATTTTACAATAACTGAAAACGAAAAGAAATTTATTGAAAACAAAAAGAAAGTTAAAAAAACTATTATTGAAAATAAGAAAAAAAATGATTTAAAAGAAATCATTAGATTATCTGAGAGTTTAAAACAAAAAAAAGTTGCTGAAAAGGTGATTAATAGTTTCCCAGAGGTTACCTTTGTAGGAAAAACAAATAAAGGTAATTTGGTATTTGAAAGTAAAAGTAAGCAATTGAAAGTTTCTCCTAATGGACAGATACTATGAGTTATTTAGTGTTTGTTAATGGGTTAGGGGCGAATTATAAAGGGAATAAAACTTATGAGTTTGTATTCTCAAAAACGGATGATGTGTGGGGAGAAGATTGGGATACAAATCCCGCAAACGGAAACCCAACAACACCAGATATAAATGAAATTGAAAAGGTCGGAGTATTGAACAGAGAGGGTATTGAAATGGAACTCGTTCAGAACTCTGATTTTTTTTGTATGAAGGATGCGGTAGATAGAGTTGTTGCATTGGCGTGGGAAGAAGATAAGGATATTGAAAATAGATTGGTATTCCATTACGGAATGACAGAACAAGAGGTGAAAGATAAATTGTATGAAAAAGACATAATTTTAGAGTTTTATAAAGAATTTGAAATATGAAAAAACATAGTCAAAAAATTAACGACATTTTGAAATTGGGTTTTAGTAAAAGAACCCTTTCTGTTATGACAGAATCTCAAATCAGCGCATTACATAACAGATTAGTTGAATCGAAAAAAGAAACTAAGGAAGAGGTTAAGCCGGTTCAAAAAACTTCATTTGAAATATCAGGTGACGGAGGTACCTTACCACCAAATCCTAAGGGATATCAGGTAAGTACAAAGGCGGGTAAGACTGTTGCAACTCCTATGGAAGAAAACAAAACTAAAAAAAGTAAAACAAAGAAAAATCCATGGGCTATTTGCACATCAAGTCTATCTGACGAATTTGGAACATCTGAAAGAAGTGAGTGGTCAAAAAAACAAATGAATAAGTATGAAAGATGTGTTAAGGGAGTTAAAAAAACAATTGATGAAGGTAAAAACCCATACGAGTATTTAATTGAACAAAAAATGGCTGAGATTGTTGAAAAACATTTGGCTCCAAAGATTTCAAAGTCAGATTTGTTAGAAGCGGTTAGAAAAAAAATGATTTCAGAACAACCTGCTCCTACCACAAAACCAAAACCTGGCACAAAACCATCCCCAGCAACTGACCCAAACTTTGACCCATTTATTAATCCTGACCCAGATGACCAACCCGAAGCAAATTCACCTGAACCAACAACAAAACCAAAACCAGGTACAAAACCTGCACCAACAACTAATCCTGATTTTGACCCATTTATTAGTCCTGACCCGGATGACCAACCTGAAGCAAAAGGATTGGATAGTTTTATGAATAAAGTAAAATTAATGGGACTTATTAAGAAACATACAAAAAGAAAGTAATATGAGATTAAAAAGTAAAAAAGTTGTAGAAAGTCATTTAGTTAATAAAGTTTTAAATTTATTAAATGAAGCCCCTCCTATGTCTTTTGGTCCTGAGGTTGGTGGTGCAAGACCAAGTAGTTCATTAAAAGGAAAGATTGAAAGAGGTGAATTACCTTTAAGTAAGTTTGGTTTAACTCAACCCCAAGTTGATTTCTTTACATCTCAAGCATTTAAAGATTCAATTGTTAGTTTAGAAAAATTATTGGATGATTATTCAGGTATTGATAGACGATTAACACT
>Ga0315903_10004073_pt1 | contig 19747 bp, 16 predicted proteins | sample LakEriMetagenome_7_FD_203524 | JGI IMG/M metagenome (GOLD analysis project Ga0315903, IMG submission 203524) | Freshwater fungal communities from buoy surface, Lake Erie, Ohio, United States - Buoy 2 MA119 | ecosystem: Environmental > Aquatic > Freshwater > Lake | place: USA: Lake Erie, Ohio... | reverse complement strand
GCCAGGCAGCGGGCGACAATCGCGCGGCCGAGGAAGCCGCCGCCGCCCGTGACGAGGACGAGCGGCGCGCTCATCGCGGCCAGCGCCCCCGCGCGTCGACATCCCCCTCGCGCAAGGGCGCGCGGGCGGACCAGTGGGCGGCCAGCTTCAGCCGGTGGACCTTGGCGTTGTGCCGCGCGTCCACGGGCAGGCTTCCCTGGAAGACCACCCAGCGCACCCGAAGGGTCAGGGGGTTGGCCGCCGCGTGGTGCCTCAGCTCGGCGGCGAGGTTCCGCGCCTCGACCCCGGGTCGGGGGAGCGTGCGCGGCTCGACCACCAGCGCCGGCTCCTGGCGTCCCGCCGGCCCGATGCCGACCAAGGCGCAGCGCGCGACGGACGGGTGGTCGGCGAACGCCGGCTCGACCGACTCGGTCGTCAGCCGCCCCTGCGCGGTGGAGAGCGCCTCGACCCGGCGCCCGTGGAACCAGAGCCGTCCCCGCGCGTCCAGCGCGCCAAGGTCGCCCATGCGATGCCAGGTCCGCCCGGCGCCATCGGCGCACTTGGCCAGCCGCGTCGCCTCCGGCAGCCGATCGTACTCGCGCGTGACGGTCGGCCCGGTCGCCAGCACCTCGCCGACCTCGCCGGGAGGGCAGGGCGCCGCCTCGCCGAGGTTGTCCAGGGGCCCTTCCTGCTCCCGCACCACCAGGATCTCGACGCCCGCGACGGGGCGCCCCACGCAGGTTCCGCGGCCTCGGCGCGCCTCGTCGCCGGTTTCGCCGAGGATCTCCCGTCCCGTGATTGTCGAGACAGGCAGGCATTCGGTGGCGCCGTAGGGCGTGTGGACGGTCGCGTTCGGCGCGACGCGCGCGAGCCTGGCCACGAGCCCCGGAGGCACGGGGGCTCCCGCGGTGAGGATGAGGCGGAGCGAGGGCAGGGTGAGCCGGCGGGCCTCGGCCTCGCGCGAGATTCTGTCCCAGAGCGTCGGCGAGCCGAAGCTGGTCGTGACCTTCTCCCCTCGGATGGCCTCCAGCAGGGGCCGCGGGTCGCACTTGCCCGGCTCGGCGGCGTCCAGCCAAGGGCTCACCGTGGTCACGCCGAGGGCCGGATTGAAGGCGGAGAAGGCCGGCAAGAGCGGCAGGTCGATGTCGCCCACCCCCATGCCGAAGGTCGAGCGTATCAGCCCAAGCTGGGCCTCCAGCATCCCGTGCGTGTAGAGCACACCCTTGGGGGATCCCGTCGAGCCCGAGGTGAAGAGGATCGCCGCCAGGTCGTCGGGTCGCGCCGGATGGCATCCCTCGGGCTTGGACGAGCGCGCCCCCTCGACCGATCGCTCCCAGGCCCGCGTGCCGACGCTCACTCGAGTCGCCAGGCTGGAGAGTTCCGAGAGGGGGAGCCGGGACAGCAAGGTGGCCTTGGTCGTCCCGACCAACGCCCTGGGCTGCGTGCGGCCCACGCAACGGAGGGCCGACCGGGCTCCCATCCCCGGGTCGATCAGCACCGGCACGGCGCCTGCCTTGAGCAGACCGTAGAAGCCGGTGATCAGCTGCGCTCCCGGCCTAAGGGCGAGCAAGGTCCGGGTGCCCGGACCGATGCCCGCGGCCCGGAAGACTCGCGCGGCGGCGTCGGTCAGCGCATCCAGCTCGCGGAAGCCGACGGCGTGGTGGGCCACCTCGCCTTCGGGGCCGACCGACACCGGGGTCCTCACCGCCGCGGCGAAGGGGCGCTCCAAGGCGTGTTGCCTCAGGTGACGGGCGACGTTGGCGTTGGCGTCCACGGGTCGGATTAGCGTTTCTCGGCCGGCTTTCCGCAAGCCCGTCAGGAGGGCGTCCACAAAAAAACCCCGCCCGAGGCGGGGTCTTCCGGGGCGGTCGGCCGGGCTCAGTAGTCGGTGATGGTGATCGCGCCCCAGAGAAGCGTGATGCGGTCGCCCGAGGTGATGCGGCGGGTGTAAAGCTCGTCCGTGCGAAGCTGGATGGTTGCGCGGTTGTTGGAGGCGTAGGAGCCGCTCTCGACCTTGATGATGCCAAGGAAGTTGTGGGAAGTCTCCATCGTCACGGCTTTGCCGTGGTTGGGGGTGTCGTAGGTGGTGCAGCCGACGAGGAGGGCGGCAAGGGCGAGAAGGGCGGAGTTCTTCATCGGGGGATGGGCCTTCATCTTCTTCCCGCGCCCATGTCAGGCAAGTCCGGATTAACGGGCTCCCAGCCAGAGCCCGACCAGTTCGGGCCCCCTGAAGTACCAGATCGCCCCCGCCAGGGCGAGCGCCGGCACAAAAGGCACCGCGGCCGGGCCGGATTCGCCCCTTAGCCGGGCCTTGATGAGGGCCGGGAGGACCAGCAGAACGCCGATCACGGAGCCGCCGAAAAAGCCGAACAGAGCCCCTTGCCAACCTCCGAAAGCCCCCAAGCCGGCGCACAGGATGATGTCCGCCTCCCCCATCGCCTCCTTGCCGGCCCAGACGGTGCCAAGGGTGCGCACCCACCAGGCAAGCGCGGTTCCCGTCGCGATCCCGGCCAGAGCCTCGCCAAGGGAGGCGATGGAGCCCGCCCAGGGCCAGGCCGACTCGGTCGTTCCTTGCCCGTGGACTCCCGGCAGCGCGACCGAGACCGCAAGCCCCGCCGCCACCAGCAGGAAATTCGGCGCGTCGGGGACCAGCATCGACTCGAGGTCGCAGGCCGCCAGGAGCAGGAGGAGGGGAAGGAGGACGCTGGCGCCCAATGCCTTGTCGGCCGGCAGCCAAGCCCAGGCGGCTGCCAGCGACAGTCCGCCCGCCAGTTCCAGCAGGGGGTAGCGAGCCGAGATGGGGCCTCCGCAGCAGCGCGCCCGGCCCCGGAGCATCAGCCATCCGAGCAAGGGCAGGTTGAGCCAGCCCGGGATGGGCGTGCCGCAGGCGCAACGCGAACCCGGGGTGACAACCGACTCGCCCTTCGGCAGACGGTGCGCGCAGACATTCAGGAAGGAGCCGACGCACAGGCCGACCAGTCCCGCGGCAATCGAAAACCAGGCCGTGTGGGCGGCGCGAAGGGTCTCGAGGTCGGCGAGGGACATGAGAGAGCAGGGAGGCGAAGGATACGAAGGGGTCGAAGGAGGCGGAGGGGCGTAGGATGGATTAACGCAGGTAAGGGTCAAAGGAGGAATTACTCCCTCCGAATGGTTTCAAAAAGGATGTCAGGGTATGCCCGCGATTTTCCAAGAGTTCTCCTCCGCCACCTCCGAATCCTATTACCATTCTCCGAGCGCCCGCGCCATGGCGCGTAGCGGCGGGAGGATTCCCGTCCAGATTCGGAAGGCCAGCGCGCCCTGCCAGCGCAGCATCGAGCGCCCGTCGCACCCGGCAATGCGGAGCGAATCCGCCTCGCGAAGCAGGGCCGATCGATGCGCCCCGTAGGTGGTGTCGTAGACGAAGCCCGCACCTTGCAGGGCGGCCGCGGGAATCGGCGAGGCGTCCTCGGCTCGGAGCCCGAGGGTCGTGCAGTTGACGACCACCGCGCCTTCCGGGATCCGGGGGTCCGTCGGCGGGCCGTGGCTCACGCGCGGGTCGGCCAGCTGGCCCGCGAGGGCCTCCGCCCTGTCGGCCGATCGGTTGAGGATCCGCAGCGAGGCGCCGCCCAGGCGGAGGCACGCGGTGGCGATGGCGCGGGCGGCTCCGCCGGCGCCGAGGATCACCACGTCGCGGCCCTCCGGACCCGAGCCGGAGCGCTCCGCGAGCGCCTCGGCGAAGCCCAGCCCGTCGGTGTTGAAGGCCCTCCATCCGGAGGGCACGGGGGCCAGGGTGTTGGCGGCCCCGCAGTCCTCGGCGCTGAGGTCGCGCTCCTGCGCCAGGCGAAGCGCCTCGGTCTTGTGCGGCACGGTGAGGTTGAGCCCGCCGGCCCCGATCAGGCGCAGCTTGGCCAGGGCCTCGGGCAGCTGCTCGGCCGTGATGTGGATCCGGTGGTAACGTCGGCCGCGCAGGCCGGGATGGCCGGGCGCGAGAAGCGCAAGCGAGGCCTGGTGCATGACCGGGCTCAGCGAGTGGGCGACGGGGTCGCCGAGCACGGCGAAATCGCCGGCATGGAAGCGGCCGGCGGCCAGGTCGGCTAGGGTCAGGGTCTCAGGCGTGGCCATCGGGTTGGGCGGGGGCGATGGCCTTGGCCAGGCTGGCGAAGGCCTCGGCGCGCGCGGCGTCCCCCTGCTCCGCGTGCTGGGTGGCCAGGTTGCGGCAGGCGCGGGCGAGCGTCTCGCGCGGGCCCACCGGCAGGAGGAAGGCGTCGTCCTCGGGCAGCTCGTTGTCGCGCAGCGCGAGCCGGATCTCGTCGCGCGTGCGGAAGGCGCCGCCGGCGAAGGCGTCGACGTAGATCGGCTCCCCCTCGCCGAACCAGCCGACCATGAACCTGCCGGGGACGCCGACCGGCTCGAGCGGGATGCCGAGCCGGCGGGCCACGAGCAGGTAGATGGCGCAGAGGGAGAGCGGGTTGCCGCGGCGCCGCTCGAGCACGCGCGAGATCAGCGAGGTCTCGGGTTGGTCGGAGCTGTCCTCCGCGCCGCGGAAACCGGCCTCGCCGAAGATCACCCGGCTGAGCGTCCGGAGCCGCGTCCGCCTGTCGGTCGGCGCCACCATCAGCCCGCGGGCTCGCTCGGCGAGCGCGTCGAGCGGTCCGGAGACCGCCGCCTCGGGCAGCCCGGGGTTGAGCACGCGCTCGAGCGCGACCATCCCGCGCTCCAGCCCCGCCGCGGGGTCCCTCGCCACCGCCAGCAGCGCGTGGGCGGCGGCCTCCGGGGTGCCAAGCCGGCGGAGCACCTCGCGGGCATGCTCCCCGAGCTCGGGATGCGCGGCCAGGTCCCGCAGCCAGCGGATGCCGGCCGCGCCCGACTTGCGGACCCGGCTGATCAGGGCCTCGCGGACGACCGGCGAGGGGTCGTCGAGCAGGCGCTCGAGCGCCGACAGGTCGCGGGACACGGCCATGGGGTCTTTTGCACGGAAAGGCCGCCCGGGGCAACCTTTCCCGAAGCGGGACAAGGCGGCGCACCGGGGACGCTTTGGCGCGCCCCCTTCCCGCGCGGACCGGGTTGGAGCCGACTTTCCGCCCCCCGCTCGCCTCGGCGCCTTGGCAGGGTTGATGCGACAGTGGGGCATCATGAGCCATCCCTTCGGAAACCTGACCGACAAGAGCGCCGAGGCCATCGTGGCCGCCCAGGCCGAGGCCGCCCGCCGCGGCCACGGCGCGGTCGAGCCCGCCCACCTCGCCCTCGCCCTCCTCGATCAGGACGGCGGCGTCGTGCCCGCGCTTCTCCGGAAGGCGGGCAAGCCGGCCGACAGCCTGCGCGCCGGCCTCGAGCGGCCCCTCGCCCGCGCCGCCAAGGTGCGCGGCGGCTCCACCCCGGGCTTCTCCGGCGAGTCCCAGCAGGCCCTGCTCAAGGGCAAGGAGGAGGCCGAGGCGATGAAGGACGCCTATGTGTCGGTCGAGCACCTCCTGCTCGCCCTCGCCGAGACAGCCTCGATCCAGCCCGCCTTCGCGGCGCTCGGGCTCGACCGCCCCGCCATCCTCGCGGCGCTCAAGGGCCTGCGCGGCGCCCAGCGCGTGACCAGCTCCAGCCCCGAGGGGTCCTACGAGGCCCTCGCCAAGTACGGCCTCGACCTCACCGCCCGCGCCCGCGCCGGCAAGATCGACCCCGTCATCGGCCGCGACGAGGAGATCCGCCGCGTCATCCGCATCCTCTCCCGCCGGACCAAGAACAACCCCGTCCTCATCGGCGAGCCGGGCGTGGGCAAGACCGCCGTGGCCGAGGGCCTCGCCCAGCGCATCGTCGCGGGCGACGTGCCCGAGGGCCTGCGCGACAAGGTCGTCTGGTCGCTCGACCTCGGCGCCCTCCTCGCCGGCTCGAAGTACCGCGGCGAGTTCGAGGAGCGCCTCAAGGCCGTGCTCGCCGAGATCCAGTCGGCCGAGGGGCGCGTGCTGCTCTTCATCGACGAGCTCCACACCCTGGTCGGCGCGGGGAGGACCGACGGCGCGATGGACGCCAGCAACCTGCTCAAGCCCATGCTCGCGCGGGGCGAGCTGCACTGCATCGGCGCGACCACCCTCGACGAGTACCGCCGGCACATCGAGAAGGACGCCGCCCTCGAGCGCCGCTTCCAGCAGGTGCTGGTCAGCCCGCCCTCCGTCCCCGAGACCGTCTCCATCCTCCGCGGCCTGCGCGAGCGCTTCGAGCTCCACCACGGCGTGCGCATCCAAGACGCGGCGCTGGTCGAGGCCGCCGCGCTCTCCGACCGCTACATCACCACGCGCTTCCTGCCCGACAAGGCCATCGACCTGGTCGACGAGGCCTGCGCCCAGATCCGCACCGAGATCGACTCCGTCCCGTCCGAGCTCGACGACGTCAACCGCCGCGTCCTCCAGCTCGAGATCGAGGAGGCCGCCCTCACCTCCGAGACGGACGCCGCCTCGGCCGACCGCCTCGCCGCCCTCCGCAAGCAGCTCGCCGACGGGCGCGAGGAGCAGAAGGCCCTCCGCGCCCGCTGGGAGGCCGACAAGGGGGCCGTCACCCACGTGCGCGCCGCCCGCGAGGCGCTCGACGCCGCCCGGCGCGAGCTCGCCGCGGCCGAGCGCGCCTACGACCTCGGCAAGATGGCCGAGCTCCGCCACGGCAGGATTCCCCAGCTCGAGGCCGACCTCGCCGCCAAGGAGACCACCGCCGGCGCCGCCGGCGGCCTCTTCCGCGAGTCGGTCGGCCCCGACGACATCGCCGAGGTCGTCTCGCGCTGGACCGGCGTCCCCGTGGCCAAGCTCCTCGAGGGCGAGCGCCACAAGCTCCTCGCGCTCGAGGACGCCCTCCGGGCCCAGGTCGTCGGCCAGGAGGAGGCCGTCCGCTCCGTCGCCGAGGCCGTCCAGCGCGCCCGCGCGGGCGTGCAGGACCCCCGCCGCCCCGCCGGCTCCTTCCTCTTCCTCGGGCCGACCGGGGTCGGCAAGACCGAGCTGGCCAAGGCCCTCGCCCGCCAGCTGTTCGACAACGAGTCCGCCCTCATCCGCCTCGACATGTCGGAGTACATGGAGAAGCACGCCGTCTCCCGGCTGATCGGCGCGCCCCCGGGCTACGTCGGCCACGAGGAGGGCGGCCAGCTCACCGAGGCCCTCCGCCGCAAGCCCTACGCCGTCGTCCTGCTCGACGAGGTCGAGAAGGCCCACCCCGACGTCTTCAACACCCTCCTGCAGGTCCTCGACGACGGGCGGCTGACCGACTCCCAGGGCCGGACCGTCGACTGCCGCAACGCCGTCTTCATCCTCACCTCCAACCTCGGCGGTCGTCTCCTCGCCGAGCACGCCGGAGCCGCCATCACCGAGTCCGTCCGCGAGTCCGTCATGGCCGAGGTCCGCGCGGCCTTCCGCCCCGAGTTCCTCAACCGGCTCGACGAGATTGTCCTCTTCCGCCCCCTGGGCGAGACCGAGGTCGCCGCCATCGCCAGGCTGCTCCTCGCCGGTCTCAACCGGCGCCTCGAGCCGCGCCGCCTCTCGGTCGAGCTCGACGCCGCCGCGCTCGCCTGGATCGCCGACAAGGGCTTCGATCCCGTCTACGGCGCGCGGCCCCTCCGGCGCGCCCTCCAGCGCGAGATCGAGACACCCCTCGCCCGCCTCCTCCTCTCGGGCCAGGCCGGCGACGGCTCGCGCATCCGCGTGACCAAGGGCAAGGCCGGGCTCGAGCTTCGCGCCGAGCCCGGGTCCGGCGGCTGAATCGGGTTGCGGACGGGCTCGGCCGGGGGGATTCTCCGGCCATGTCCGCCGCCCCCATCCGCTGCGGCGTGGTCGGCACGGGTTCGCTCGGCCAGCACCACGCCCGCATCTACGCCTCCCTCCCCGGGGCCGCCCTCGCCGGCATCCTCGAGGCGGACGACGCCCGCGCCGCCGAGATCTGCGCCCGCCACGGCTGCCGGCGCTTCGCCGACCTCGACGACCTCGCCCGGCACTGCGACGCCGCCAGCGTCGTCGTGCCCACCCCCTTCCACGCCGACGTCGCCATCCCCCTGCTCGGCCGCGGCCTCGACCTCCTCGTCGAGAAGCCCCTCTGCGCCTCCCTCGAGGAGGCCGGGCGCATCCTCGCCGCCGCCAGCGCCGCCGAACGCATCGTCCAGGTCGGCCACATCGAGCACTACAACCCCGTCATGGCCCAGCTCGAGCGCATGGTCCACGACGCCCGCTACCTCACCGCCGAGCGCCTCGCCCCCTTCACGCCCCGCGGCACCGAGGTCGGCGTCGTGCTCGACCTGATGATCCACGACATCGGCGTGGTGCTCCAGCTCGTCCGGTCCCCGGTCGAGCGCATTGACGCGGTCGGCGTCTCCGTGCTGACCAAGACCGAGGACATCGCCAACGCCCGCCTCCAGTTCGCCAACGGCACCGTGGCCAACCTCAGCGCCAGCCGCGTCTCCCTCAAGAAGAGCCGCGAGATCCGCGTCTTCCAGCCCGGCGGCTACCTGTCGATCGACTTCATGGGGCAGAAGGGCCACGCCGTCCGCGTCGACCCCTCCGCCGAGGGCGGCTTCGCGCGGGAGGACATCCCCGTCGAGAAGGGCGAGCCCCTCGCCATCGAGCTCGCCTCCTTCGTCGCCTGCGTCCGCGACCGGCGCGACCCCAAGGTCGGCGCCGACCTCGGCCGCTCCGCCCTCGAGGTGGCCATCGCCGTCACCGACAAGATCCGCCCGGGCCTCGCCCGCCGATGAGCCACTTCCCCGAGCTGCCCCGCGCCTTCGAGCGCCCGCGCACCGGGGCTGTCGACATCCTCGTCGTCGCCGGCGAGCACTCCGGCGACCAGCACGCCGCCGAGGTCGTCCGCGCCCTCCTGCGCGACAACCCCTCCCTCCGCATCGCGGCCTTCGGCGGCCCGGAGCTGCGCGCGGCCGGCGCCCAGCTCCTGCTCGACATGACGCGCTTCAGCGCGGTCGGGCTGGTCGAGGTCCTCTCCGCCTACCCCTTCTACCGCCGGCTCTTCCGCCGCATGACCGAGTGGACCCTCGCCTGGCGTCCCCGGCTCGTCCTGCTCGTCGACTACCCCGGCATGAACCTCCGCCTCGCCGAGGCCCTCCGTGCCGCGGGCCTCTCGCGCAAGGGCGGGGGCGGCACGACCGTCCTCCAGTACGTCAGCCCGCAGATCTGGGCCTGGAAGCCCCGGCGCCGCTTCGCCATGGCGCGCTGCCTCGACGGCGTCGGCACCATCTTTCCCTTCGAGCCCGACTGCTACGCCGACACCGGCCTGCCGGCCCGGTTCGTGGGGCATCCCTTCGCGCAGCCCGGCCACGTCGCCCCCGTCGCCCACGACCCCTCGGGCCCCGTGCTTCTCCTTCCCGGCAGCCGTCCCAAGCCCGTCCGCCGCATCTTCCCCTCGCTCCTCGAGGGATTCGCCCGCCACCGGGCGGCCGACCCCTCGCGTCGCGCGGTCGTTCTCCACACCGGCGGCGAGGTCCATGCCGAGCTCTACCGCATCTGCGCGGAGGCCGGCGACCTCGCCAAGGGAATCGACCTCCGGCCCGTCAGCGAGGGCGTGGTCGCCGCCTCCGCCGCCCTCGTCAGCTCCGGCACGATGTCCCTCACCGTCGCCCTCGCCGGCATCCCCGGCGCCGTCGTCTACCGCGCCCACCCCCTCACCTGGTTCCTCGGCCGGCGCCTGATCAGCGGTCGGGTTTCCCATCTCGGCATGGCCAATCTCCTTCTCCGCCGGGAGGCCTGGCCCGAGCTCCTCCAGCTGGAGTGCTCCACGCCCCGCCTTGCCCGCCGCCTCGGCGAATGCCTGTCCGACCCCGCCCCCGCTCGCCAGGCTGCAGCCGACGCCCTCGAGCTGCGCGGTCTTCTCTCGGCCAAGCCCGGCTCGAGCCCCGCGGAGTGGGTCCGCGAGCACCTCGCCTCATGAGTCGCCGTCTCCTCGTCCTCGGCTGCGGCTACATCGGCGCGGAGGTCTGCCGCCGCGCCCGCGCCGCGGGCTGGCAGGCGCTCGGGGTCGTCCGTTCCGCCGCATCCCGCGACCGGCTCCGCGCCGAGGGGCTCGCCGTCGAGGCCGCCGACATCCTGCACGGCGGCCATGAGGCGCTCGGGCCAGCGCCCGACGCCGTCGTCTACGCCCTCAGCGCGGGCGGCGGCGGTGACGACGCCTATCGCGCCGCCTACGCCGAGGGGCCCGCCCGCGTCGCCGCCTGGGCCGCCCGGGTCGGCGTTCGCGCCCTCGTCCTCACCAGTTCCACCGGCGTCTACCGCCAGGAGGGCGAGGTCGACGAGTCCTCGCCCGCCGGCGGCGACGGTCCTTCCGACCGGATTGTCGAGGGCGAGCGCGCCGTCCTCGCCGCCGGCGTGCCCTCGCGCACCGTCCTTCGTCTCGGCGGCCTCTACGGTCCCGGACGCCATTATCTCCTCGACCAGTTCCGCCGCGGCGAGCGCACCATCGGTGGTCCGGTCTCCACCCGCATCAACTACCTCCACCGGGACGACGCCGCCTCCGCCGTGCTCGCCGCCTGCGCCGCGCCCGAGGGCGGGCGGGTGTACAATGTGACCGATGGACATCCCGTCACCAAGGCCGAGCTCGCCACCTGGATTTGCGCCCGCCTCGGCGGCGCCGCCCCTGCCTTCGACCCCGCCGCCCCCGCCGGACCCCGCGCCCAGCGGACGGGTAGGGTGACCCCCGACCGGCGGGTCGTCTCGGAGGCCATCCGCCGCGACCTCGGCTGGAAGCCCCTTTTTCCGTCGGTTTTCGAGGGGCTCGCCCCCCTGGTCTGAGTCCGCAACCGTCTCTTCACCGGAAACGCATCAATCTGTCACATTCGCCTGCGATAGTCCGGTTGCCCAAACACCCATGAGCAACCTCAAGCCCCTCGTCCTCGCGGCCGCCGCCGCCCTAACCGTCACCGCCCACGCCGGCGACAAGGAAGTCCTCGATCTCCTCGTCAAGAAGGGCGTGATCACCGCCGAGGAGCGCGCCAAGGCGATCCAGGAATCCAAGACCAAGGACAATGCGTCCAACCTCAACGAGGTCTTCGCTGCTCAGGATGCCGTCAAGCGCCTCGCCATCTCCGGCCGCGTCCAGGTCCAGTACGAGGGCGCCAGCGTCGAGCAGAACGCCTCCGGAACCATCACCAACTCGGTCAGCACCAGCGACTTCATCCTTCGCCGCATGTATCTCGGCGCCAAGGCCGACGTGGGCGACGGCTTCTCCGGAGAGCTGGTCTGGAACTTCGCCGATGGCTCCAGCGGCGGCGAGTTCGACAAGGCCGTCTTCACCGCCGAGACCAAGTTCGGCAAGTGGGACATCGGTTACCAGAAAGTCCAGTGGGGCCAGGAGGAGAACACCTCCTCGGGCAGGCTCCCCGTGGTCGAGCGCTCACTCGCCACCCGCTACTGGGCCGAGAGCAACAACGGCCGCCGCCTCGGCTTCGGCGCCCGCCACACCGGCATCCATTACAGCAACCGCGCGATCTTCGGCGGCCACGGCGAGGCTGATGTCCGTTACGGCCTGTCCGTCGTTCGCGCCGACCATAACGGCAACTTCTCCTCCAACATCGCGGGCGCCAACGACCTCGGTCTCTACGGCTTCGCCTCGGTCGAGTGGAAGCCTCTCGCCCTGACCCTTGGTGTCAACGTCGCCGAGAACACCCACTCCGGCGCCACCACCGACGCCACCACCCTCGATGACGACAGCATCAAGGGCTACAATCCCTACCTGCGCTGGGTCAGCGGCGATTTCACGATCCTCGCCGAGTACATCGACACCGATGTCCAGACGGGCGCCACCAAGCGCAATCCCACCGCCTACAACGTCACCGGCATCTACAAGGTCGTCGACAACATCGACCTCGTCGCGCGCTACTCCGCCATCGACACCGATGGTCGCAACATCCGCGTGAGCGATGGTCTCCGCAACATCAACGGTCCCTCTACGAACTTCAACGAGGCCGACAGCATCTACCTCGGCGTGAACTACTACTTCAACGGCGACAACGCCAAGGTCCAGGCCGGCTATGAGATGGCGGGCATGGAGACCGCCAACGGCGCCACCAAGGTCGACGCCGACGTCTTCCGCGTCCAGGTCCAAATTCTCTTCTGATCCAGGGATCGGGAGAGTTTCCTAGCACAAACCAAGGGGCCGTCCGCAAGGACGGCCCCTTTTCCCTTCTCCGGGTCGGAAAGGGCGCGGGTCCTTACTCCGCCTTGGGCTTCTCGGCTGCCTCCCTGGCCTTCTCGAGCGCGCTCACCTTGGCGTTGAGCTCGGCCAGCGCCGCGGCGGCGGCCTCGACCTCGGCGTTGAGCTCGTTGACGCGCGCGGAGGCGTCGGCCCGGGCCTTCTCGGTCTCGGTCAGGCGGGTCTTCGTCTCGGCCAGCTCCGCGCCGGCCGCGGCCAGCTTGGCCTCGAGCTCGGTCGCCCGCTTGCCCGCGGCCTCGGCGGCCTCGGCCTGGGTCTTGAGGGCGGCCCCGCGCTGGCGGGCGTCCTCCGCGGCGTCCTTGGCCGCCAGCTCGGCGTCGACCGCGCGTCGGGTCAGCTCGGCGACCCTGGCCTCCGCCTGGGTGGCGCGCGCCTCGGCGTCGGCCTCCCCGAACCAAAGCGCGATTGCGGCTGCCCCGAGGGCCACCAAGCCGATGGTGAAGTTGCGGGTGCGGACGTCCATGGGCGCCATCCTAGCCGGACCCGACCCTTAATCCATCCGAAACCTAGCCCCCTCGCTCAGCCCAGCCGGTTGCGGTAATCCGCGTAGGTCGACTTCCGGGAGACCAGGAACGAGCCGTCGCCGGGCTCGTACGAGACGAGGGCGGGCAGGGGGATCCCGTTGAAGGTCGTGCTCTTGACGAAGGTGTAGTGCGACATGTCGAGGAATGACAGGCGCTGGCCGACGCGCAGGGGCTGGTCGAAGCTGTAGTCGCCGATGACATCCCCGGCCAGGCAGGTCGTGCTGCCCAGGCGGTAGGTGTGGGCCTTCTCGCCGGGCTGGCCCGCCCCGGCGATCTCCGCCCGGTAGGGCATCTCGAGCGTGTCCGGCATGTGGCAGGTGGCCGAGACGTCGAGGATGGCGATGTCCATCCCGTTGCGGACGATGTCCACCACCGTGGCGCTGAGCAGCCCCGTGCCGATGGCGATCGCCTCGCCGGGCTCGAGATAGACCTGGATCTTGCCGCCGTGGCGCTCGCGGAAGGAGGTGATCACGCGCACCAGTCGGTCGAGGTCGTAGCCTGGCTTGGTGATGTGGTGGCCGCCGCCGAAGTTCACCCAGCGCATGCGGGGCAGGAGGTCGCCGAACCTGGCCTCGAAGGCCGCCACCGTGCGCTCCAGGACGTCGGCCCCCTGCTGGCACATGGTGTGGAAGTGCAGGCCCTCGAGCCCCTCCAGCTCGCGCAGGTCGCCCAGCTCGGAGCGGGGCGTGCCGAGGCGCGAGCCGAGGGCGCAGGGGTTGTAGAGCTCGACCTCGACCTCGGCGTGCTCGGGGTTGACGCGCAGCCCGCAGGAGACCTTGCGCGGCGCGGCCCGGACCTGGTCGCGGAAGCGGCGCCACTGCCCGGGGGAGTTGAACGAGAGGTGGTGGGCGTGGCCCAGGAGCAGCGTCAGCTCCTCGTCCTTGAAGGCCGGCGAGTAGGCGTGGACCTCGCCGCCGAAGAACTCGCGCCCCAGCAGGGCCTCGTTGATGCCGCTCGCCGTCGTCCCCGCCAGGTGGGCGCGGATGAGCGGGGCCTCGCTGACCTGGGCGAAGCCCTTCAGCGCGAGGAGGACCTTGGCGCCCGAGCGTCGCTGCACCTCGTCGAGCACCGCCAAGTTCTCCCGGAGGAGGCCGCGGTGGAGGACGTGGGCGGGGCTGGGGAGGGCGGCGAGGTCGACCTGGGCGAAGGCCTCGGCCACCCGGGCGGAGAGGGCGTCCACGTCAGACGGGCAGCTCCTTGACGTGCCAGGGCAGGCCGCGCTTGTTGAGCTCGGCCATGAAGGGGTCGGGGTCCATCTCCTCCATGTTCCAGACCCCGGGCTTCTTCCAGAGGCCGGAGGCGACCATCATCGCGCCGATGGCGGCGGGGACGCCGGTGGTGTAGCTGATGGCCTGGGACTTGACCTCGGCGTAGCATTCCTGGTGGTCGCAGACGTTGTAGATGAAGACCTTGCGCGGCTTGCCGTCCTTGGTCCCGGTGATCTCGCACCCGATGCAGGTCTTGCCCTTGGTGCGCGGGCCGAGCGAGGCGGGGTCGGGCAGGAGGGCCTTGAGGAACTGGATGGGGACGATCTTGTGGCCCTGGAAGTCGATCGGGTCGATGCGGGTCATGCCCACGTTCTCGAGCACGCGGAGGTGGGTCAGGTAGCGCTCCGAGAAGGTCATGAAGAAGCGGATGCGGCGGAGGCCCTTGATGTTCTTGGCCAGCGACTCCAGCTCCTCGTGATAGAGCAGGTAGCTGTCCTTGGGCCCGACCACGGGGTAGTCGTAGACCTGCTTGACCGAGAGGGGGTCGGTCTCCTTCCACTCGCCGTTCTCCCAGTAGCGGCCGCGCTGGGTGATCTCGCGGATGTTGATCTCCGGGTTGAAGTTGGTCGCGAAGGGGTAGCCGTGGTCGCCGGCGTTGGCGTCGAGGATGTCGATGGTCTCGATGGTGTCGAAGAGGTGCTTCTGGGCGTAGGCGCAGAAGACATTGGTGACGCCCGGGTCGAAGCCGGAGCCGAGGAGGGCGGTCAGCCCGGCCTTGGTGTAGCGCTCGCGATAGGCCCACTGCCAGGAGTATTCGAACTTGGCGTGGTTCGGCGGCTCGTAGTTGGCGGTGTCGAGGTAGTGCACGCCGGCGTGGAGGCAGGCGTCCATGATGGGCAGGTCCTGGTAGGGCAGGGCGACGTTGATGACCAGGTCGGGCTTGAACGACTGGAGGAGGGCGACGGTCGCCTGGACGTTGTCGGCGTCGAGCGCGGCGGTCCGGATGGCCCGCCCGGTGGCGGCCTTGACGTCGGCCGCGATGGCCTTGCACTTGTTCTCGTTGCGCGAGGCGAGGAGGATCTCGGAGAAGTGCTCGGGGGCCTGGGCGCACTTGTGGGCGACCACGTTGCCGACGCCGCCGGCGCCGATGATGAGGACTTTCTTGCTCATGGGGACCTGTTTTCTGTCCATCCGCCGCGAGGGGGGAAGGGAAAAAGGACCCTCCGGCCAAGCGGGCGGGCCGAGGCCCCTCTTGGCTGGCGGGATGGACGGGACTCGAACCCGCGACCTCCTACGTGACAGGCAGGCGCTCTAACCAACTGAGCTACCACCCCGGACAGCCAAAAGGACGGTCAGAAAGACCCCCCGGGGGGGTGCTGTCAAACGGAAACCGACGCGGCTCGGTCAGGCGCGGACCTGGCCGTCGCCCACCACCTCGAACTTCCACGTGGTGAGCTCCCGGATGCCCATGGGCCCGCGGGCGTGGAGGCGATCCGTGCTGATGCCCACCTCGGCCCCGAAGCCGAACTCGCCGCCGTCGGTGAAGCGGGTGCTGGCGTTCCAATAGACGCACGCGCTGTCGACCCGGGCCAGGAAGGCGCGGGCCGCCGCCTCGTCCCGGGTCAGGATGGCGTCGGAGTGGGCCGAGCCGAAGGCCGCGATGTGCGCCACGGCCTCGTCCAGCCCGTCGACCACCTTGGCGTTGAGGACCAGGCTGAGGTGCTCGGTGCGGAAGTCGTCCTCCGTCGCCGGCGTGGAGCCCGCCGCCAGCGGCCGCGCGCGCGGGCAGGCCCGCAGCTCGGTTCGCCGCTCGGCGAGGGCGGCGGCCAGACTCGGCAGGAACGCGGGTGCGACCGCGGCGTCGACCAGCAAGGTTTCCGCGGCGTTGCAGGCGCTCGGGCGCTGGCACTTGGCGTTGAGGGTGATGGCGAGCGCCTGGTCCAGGTCCGCCGCCGCGTGGACGTAGACGTGGCAGATGCCCGCGTCGTGCTTGATGACGGGCACCTTGGCCGCCTCGGTCACGGCGGCGATGAGGCCGGGGCCGCCGCGGGGCACGATGATGTCGACCACGCCGCGCAGGGAGGCGAGGGCCGGCACCGCCTCGCGCTCTGCGAAGGGGAGGAGGGTGGCGGCCTCCGCGGGCAGGCCCGCGCCGGCAAGCCCGCGGCCGAAGGCCCGCGCGAGGGCGAGGTTGGTCCGGAGGGCCTCGCTGCCCCCGCGGAGGACGCAGGCGTTGCCCGACTTCAGGCAGAGGGCCGCGGCGTCGACGGTGACGTTGGGCCGCGACTCGAAGACGATGGCCACGAGGCCGATGGGCACGCGGCGCCTCGTGATGCGCAGGCCGTTCGGCCGGGTCCACGACTCCATCGCCTCGCCCACGGGGTCGGGCAGGGCGGCCACCTCCTCGCAGGCGTCGGCGATCGCGGCCAGGCGGGAGGGGTCGAGGCGCAGCCGGTCGAGCATCGCCTCGGCCAGGCCCTTCGCGCGCGCGGCCGACACATCCTCGGCGTTGGCCGCGAGGATGGCCGCCTCGTCCTCGCGAAGGGCGCGGGCGGCCCCGCGGAGCGCCGCCTCCCGGACCGCCGCGGAGGCCAGGGCCACGGCGCGCGCGGCCGCCTTGGCCTTGGCGGCGATCTCGGCCACCCGCCGGGCGAGGTCGCTCATCGGAGCGCGAAGCGCGTCCCCGGCGGCTTGCCCGCGGCCAGGTCCGCGAGCACCCGCGGGCGCCGGCCGTCGGCGATGTGGGTCTCCACCCTGGCGGCGGCGGCGATCTCCGCGGCGAGCAGCTTGGTGACCATCCCGCCCACGTTTCGCTCGGAGCCGGCCCCGCCGGCGAGGGCGCGGATGCGGGCGTCGATCCTGCGGACCAGCGGGATGAGCTCGCCCGTGCCGTCGGGCTTGGTCATCAGGCCGGGGATGCCGGAGAGGATGACGAGGCGGTCCGCGCCGGCGAGGGCGGCGACGTGGGCGGAGAGGCGGTCGTTGTCGCCGACCTTGATCTCCTCGTCCGCGATGGCGTCGTTCTCGTTGAGGATGGGCACGAAGCGCCGGCGGGAGAGGAGATGGTCGAGGGTGGCGCGGGCGTTGCGGCTGCGCGCGCGGCTGTCGATGTCCCCGTAGGTGAGCAGCAGCTGCGCCCCGATCAGGCCGTGGCGCCGGAGGTGGCGTCCGTACTCCGCCATCAGCTCGGGCTGGCCCACCGTGGCGCAGGCCTGCAGCTCGCGGGTGGAGCGGGGCCGCTTGCGCAGGCCCATCGCGGTCATGCCGGCGGCGATGGCGCCGGAGGTGACGAGGATGACCTCGATTCGGCGGCGCCGGAGGGCGGCGACCTGGGCCACGAGGTCCTTGACGAAGGCGCGGTCGATCCTGCCGTCCCTGCGGGTGAGGAGGCCGGAACCGAGCTTGATGACCCAGCGCTTGGACATGAGGCGGACATCCTTGTCCGGGCGGGCCCCGGATGTCCAGCGTGTGCGGTGTTGCCAGCCCGCGGCGCGGGGTGCAAGTTGCCCTCATGGCGCCTTCCCCCGATGCGAGCGGAGCGTCCCGCGAGTCCCTGGGCCGGCGGGACGGCGCGCTCGACGCCGCCCTGCGCCCGCCGAGCCTGGCCGACTTCGCCGGCCAGCGACGCACCGTCGAGCGGCTCCGCGTCATGGTCGGCGCGGCCCGCCGCGAGAGCCGCTCGCTCGACCACATCCTCCTCCACGGGCCCCCGGGCCTGGGCAAGACCTCGCTCGCCCTCATCCTGGGCGCCGAGATGGGCAAGCCGGTCCGCGTGACCTCCGGCCCGGCGGTCGAGAAGGCGGCCGACCTCGCCGGGGTCCTGACCTCGCTGCAGGACGGCGACATCCTCTTCGTCGACGAGATTCACCGCATCCCGAAGGCGGTGGAGGAGTTCCTCTACTCGGCGATGGAGGACTTCCGGATCGACATCCTCATCGACCAGGGGCCCAACGCCCGCAGCGTCCGGCTCGACCTTCCCCGCTTCACCCTCGTCGGCGCCACCACCCGCACCGGGCTCCTCACCGCCCCCCTGCGCAGCCGCTTCATCCTGCAGAGCCGGCTCGACTACTACACCCGCGAGGAGCTTGTCGGCATCGTCCGCCGCGCGTCCGACCTGCTCGGCGTCCGGCTCGGCGAGGGCGGCGCCGAGGCCATCGCGGCGCGCTGCCGCGGCACGCCCCGCGTCGCCAACAACCTCCTGCGCTTCGCCCGCGACTACGCCCTCGAGCGCTCGGGCGGCGTGGCCGACGCCGCCACCGTCGCCGCCGCCCTCGAGCTCCTCGAGATCGACCGCCACGGGCTTGACGAGATGGACCACCGCCTGCTCCGCGCCCTCGCCGAGAAGCACCGCGGCGGCCCGGTCGGCATCGGCACCCTCGCCCTCGCGGTCTCCGAGGACGCCCAGACCCTCGAGGAGGTCCACGAGCCCTTCCTTATCCAGGAAGGCTACCTCGCGCGCACGCCCCAGGGGCGCGTCCTCACCGACCGCGGCTGGCAGGTCGCGGGCCTGCCCCGTCCGGAACGCGCCGGGGATCTCGGCATCTGAGCCAGCTCACTCCTCGCCAAGGCCGGTGGGCAGGGCGGAGTTGGGCAGCCGGGCGATGTCCGCGCCCAGCGAGGCGAGGCCCCGCTCGAAGGCGACATAGCCGCGGTCGAGGTGATAGAGGCGCTGCACCCAGGTTTCCCCCCGCGCGGCGAGACCGGCGAGGATGAGCGCGGCCGAGGCGCGGAGGTCGGAGGCCATCACCGGGGCGCCCGACAGGGGGCGTCCGCCCTTGACGATGGCGGTCGCGCCCTCGAGGTCGATCTCCGCGCCCATGCGCTGCAGCTCGGGCACGTGCATGAACCGCGCCGGGTAGACGCGCTCGGTCACGGTGGTCAGCCCCTCGACCACCAGCTGCATGGCCAGGACCTGCGCCTGCAGGTCCGTCGGGAAGCCGGGAAAGGGCTGGGTGGTGACCTCGATCGGCCGGGAGGGGCCGCCGCGGACGCGCAGGCCGGCGGGACCGGACTCGACCCGGACGCCGGCCGCCTCGAGCTTGTCAAGGAAGGCGCCCAGGTGCTGTTCCTCGACACCCCGCACGAGCACGTCGCCGCCCGTGATGGCGCCGGCCACCAGGTAGGTCCCCGCCTCGATGCGGTCGCCGATGACGGCGTGCTCGCAGCCGTGGAGCGACTCGACGCCCTCGACGATCAGGCACGGGCTGCCGATGCCGGAGATCCGCGCGCCCATCTTGGCGAGCAGGCGGCAGAGGTCGGTCACCTCCGGCTCGCAGGCCGCGCTGTCGATGCGGGTGGTTCCGGGCGTGAGCACCGCCGCCATGACGAGGTTGGCGGTGCCAAGGACGGTCGAGCCCATCCGGCCGCCGAGGAAGACGTAGGCGCCGCGGGCGTTGGCGGCGTCGACGTGCAGGTAGCCGGCGTCGTGGCGGATGTCGCAGCCGAGCCGGGCGAGGCCCTTGAGGTGGAGGTCGATCGGCCGCGGGCCGATCACGCAGCCCCCGGGGAGGGCGATCTCGCACCGCTTGAGGCGTCCGACCAGCGCGCCCAGCAGGCAGATGGAGGCCCGCATCTTGCGCACGAGGTCGTAGGGCGTGCGGTGGCCGAGGGTCTCCGCCTTGATCTTCCAGGTTCCCGGCTCCGCGACGACGACCTCCGCGCCCTGGTGGCGCAGGATCTCGGCCATGTAGCGGACGTCGCTCAGGTCGGGGACGTTGCGCAGCGTGACCGTCTCCCGGGTGAGCAGGCAGGCGGCGAGAATCGGCAGGCAGGCGTTCTTCGAGCCGGCCGCCGTCACCTCGCCCCGCAGGGTCCGTCCTCCGATGATGCGCGCAACCTCGAGCATGTTCGGAAAAAAGGGGCGCCGAGGCGCCCCTGGTCTCAGCC
>Ga0315903_10004071_pt1 | contig 19756 bp, 35 predicted proteins | sample LakEriMetagenome_7_FD_203524 | JGI IMG/M metagenome (GOLD analysis project Ga0315903, IMG submission 203524) | Freshwater fungal communities from buoy surface, Lake Erie, Ohio, United States - Buoy 2 MA119 | ecosystem: Environmental > Aquatic > Freshwater > Lake | place: USA: Lake Erie, Ohio... | reverse complement strand
CGAACTTTAAGTACTGGAAAAACAGAGGGTATGAACTTGCGCCGCTATACACCGCCCCACCCCAGCGCAAGCCGCTGACGGAGGAGTACCACCCAAAGTCTTGGGGCGAACTAGAGCAGCAGTACCAAGCAGGCTGCGACCACTGCACCCACCCCCAATATGTCGGCATCCGCTGCAATGTGTGCGGACGCTGGACGGAGAAATGATGAGCATCACAGACAAACTTGTACTGGCAATCCTCGCCGTAGCCGTGGCGGTCATCGTAGCCCTTATTCCGCGAGCGCCGAGCGATCCGTGTGGTGTAGCTGAGTTTGCACCGGACGTACCACAACACATTAAAGAGCAGTGCCGTCAACATAAGAGAGTGAAGACATGACAAAAACACTTGGAGAATATATAAAAGGCAAGACTTCAAAACCAAAGTCAATACTTGAAGATATGAAAGATCAAGTGCCTGACGAATGGTCAATAGAAATTGAAATTACAAGAGTTTTTATTAGAATGGTTGTTTATGATCAAGATGGAGAGCAATTTGATTATAAAGACTTAACATCTAATTCTATAGATAAAATTTTTGAATCAATTCAAGCAATTAAAAGACAAAGATAAGGTGATTGTATGTATACATATAAAGCAGAGGTAGTTAACGTCGTTGATGGCGATACAATTGATGTAATCATTGACCTTGGTTTCAAAATTGGAACGAAACAAAGGATGAGGATCGCCCATATTGACACCCCTGAAAAGGGACAGCCTCATTATCAGCTTGCCGCAGATACGACTAAGTCTTTTGTGCTTAACAAGGTCGTGACAATCAAAACGGAGAAGGCGTCTAAGTGGGGGTACTACTTAGCGCAAGTAACACTTGATACCGGCGAAGACCTAGGCAGCAAGCTGGTGTTTATGGGGCTCGCAAAATTATACGAAGGCGGAACCAAAACGCCATGAACAGCAAGAACTTAAAAGCCGCAGATAGAGCGCACTTGGCAAGCATCAAAGCCATGCCATGCGGTGTCTGTGGTCACGCAGCTCCGTCGGATGCTCATCATATTGATCAAGGCCTGCACTATCTATGCATCCCGCTATGCAAGGACTGCCACCAGGGGTCGCACAATGGTATTCATGGCCGTCGATCTATCTGGAATGTGCTCAAGAAGACGGAGATGACTGTCTTGAACGACACCATTCAGATGCTGGCAGATCGGTGCTAGAATGTTGATGCCCATTAGGGCACTCCTTAGTTGTGTTTGAGTTGCCCCTGGGATGGCAAACCCCAGGGGCTTTTTTTCTTCCACTAACAAATGTTAGTGGAGCAATCCCCTCGCCCTAAGCCAAAACGGTACAAGGTACCTTGCGCCATGGACCCTACGCCAAAACGTCCCAACCCCCTTAACGCGACATTTTTTTGAAGAACGCTGTTGACACCGGCCACGGGGATGGATACAATCTGATCCGTTGGCGTCGAAACCGACCGCGAGAGCCCTTGCACATGCTTCCCGCCCCCGAAAGGGGGTTTCGACCGGGGAGCAGTTGCAAGGGCTTTTTGTTTTCGATGCCAGCCGGACTCCGCCCGTTAGTAGCGCACTTGCATCGGTGGCTCGGAAGAAAAGACCCGTCCTGCTATACACCCCGGCAGGGACGGCCCAGCCTGTCAGCGAGGGACTGGGGTAGTCGGTGGGGAAAAAGGGTGGCCGTACCAGACCCGCCGACGAACGAATCGCTGCCTCCGGGGGACTGGGGTCGGGCCTGTGTCTAGCCTGTCCTGGGTCAGTGGTGGTCCCGAACCACCCCTTGGAGAACCTAGACCTTGGCAATACATCAGATGACAAGCTGGGCAATCATCTGATAACATAGGGGTTGGTACACTCAACCATTTGGAGGGACGATGCAAATCAAACTGATGCCGCTCAAAGGGATGCGGCTTGATGGCGACACTCAGATCAGGTCTTCGCTCAACACCGAGAAGGTTGTCGAGTATGCGGAGGCCATGCAGGAGGGGGACAAGTTTCCGCCTGTAGTGGTGTTCTTTGACGGGTCTGATCACTGGCTGGCGTCAGGCTTTCACCGTTACTTCGCTGCTCTTCGGTTAGGCAAGCCAGAGATCGAAGCCGAGGTTCGTCAGGGGACCTTGGATGACGCAAAAGACTTTGCCTGCGAGGACAACGCCCGGTTCGGCTTGCCCATGACCCAGGAAGATCGGCGTAACGCTGTTATTCGGCTGCTCAATAGCCCGAACAACAATGGCTGGACAAACGCTGAGATTGCTCGCCGTGTTGGCGTTTCGCAGATGACTGTCGGCAGAATCAAGGCATCGTTGCAGGAAAAGGCGCCAGAGCCAAAAACCAAAACATTCACCCGCAAAGGCAAGGAAGTGACCGTGCCGACCGAGAGGTTGACACGCAAGAAAGAAGACAAGGAAGTTGATCCAGAGACTTCTCCTGAGATGGACAGGGTCGCAGAGCTTTCCGACACCATCAACGACCTGACATCAGAGAACCAGAAACTGAGAGACGCGATTGCGATGGGGCAGTGGGATGCCACTGAGATTGAAAAGATCGACGCTCAGGAGACGATTGAGGAGCTGCGGGAAAGGGTTCGGTTTCTTGAGATTGATAATTCAGCTTTGCGGGATAGCAGAGATATGTTTCAAGCGAGGAACGCAGAACTGATGGAGGCCGTCAAGTCCCTTCAGGCCAAGCTGAAGAAGCTGTCGGCACAAGAAGGCTGAGTGCTTATTCACCTACGCCGCAGGGGTTCTGCGGCAGCAAGGAGTGCCCATGGAATTACAACTGCGAGAACACCAGCAAAAGGTGATTGACTCCCTTCGCGAGGGATTCAAGGCGGGTCATCAAGCCCAGTTACTGTATGCGCCGACAGGCTTCGGCAAAACTGAGGTTGCTATTGCGCTCATGGCTGCGGTGCGAGACAAGTATCGCAAGGCGGCAATGGTTCTGGATCGGCTTGTTCTTGTTGATCAGACCAGCATTCGGCTCAGCAAGTATCGTTTGCCTCACGGCGTGTATCAGTCTGGTCATTGGAAGTTTGACGCCCGTGAGCGCCTGCAAGTCTGTAGCGCACAGACTCTGGAGCGCAGGTCTGACTTCCCGGAGGTCGATATGCTCATCGTGGATGAATGCCATATCGCTCGCAAGCAGACAACAGATTTCATCAAGAAGCATCCGGAGGTAAAGGTCATTGGCCTGACCGCAACGCCCTTCACCAAGGGCCTGGGGGACATTTACCAGCATGTAGTGTGTGGCGCTACAAACCAGTGGCTTGTGGAGAACGGCTGGCTTGCTCCGCTCAAGGTGTACATCGCGAAAGAGATCGACATGACCGGAGCCAAAAAGGTTGCCGGAGAGTGGGCTCAGGATGTCGTTACAGAGCGCGGCATGAAGATCACCGGGGACATTGTCGAGGAGTGGATCAAGAAGACCCATGAGATCTTTGGCAAGCCTGAGAAGACGATTGTTTTCTGTGCTGGCGTAGCTCATGGCGCTGACTTGGTGGAGCAGTTTGCTCGCAAGGGGTACAACTTTGTCAGCATCAGCTACCTCGATGACGATGAGTTCAAACGGCAAGCTATCGAAGACTTTGCCAAGCCCGATACCGAGATTCACGGCCTGATTGCAACAGACATCCTGACCCGAGGGTTCGATGTGCCGGATGTAAAGATCGGGGTCAGTGCGCGGCCATTTTCAAAGTCTCTGTCTTCCCATGTTCAGCAGATGGGGCGTGTAATGCGCTCGCATCCGTCCAAAGAGTTTGCTGTTTGGCTTGATCACAGTGGCAACTATCTGCGGTTCATGGAGGACTGGGACGAGCTTTATGAGGCTGGCGTATCTGACCTCGATAAGAAGGTCGAGAAAGCCAAGAAAGAGCCGGATGAACTGACCAAGAAAGAGTCCAAGTGTCCGGCTTGCGGATTCCTTTGGCCCAAAGGGGCGGATAGTTGTCCTGCCTGCGGTCATGTCAGGCAGCGAAGAAATCAAATCAGTGCTGTTGCTGGAGAGATGGAGGAGCTGGTCGCTAATCAAAACAAATTTGAGAAGCGCGACTTCTACGCAGAGCTTCTGTACTTCGCAAACATGAGGGGCTACAACCCGAATTGGGCGGCACACAAGTACCGCGAGAAGTTTGGCGTATGGCCGAGGGGCCTTGATCAGACCTTCACGATCCCGACCAGCGCCAAAACTCAAGGCTGGATCAAGAGTCGCAACATTGCGTTTGCTAAGGCTCGCGGAAGGACATGGGCCACAAAATGAGATTTGAGGATTTCGCAAGGCTGCACGGCTTGATGCTTGGGTCAGTGATTCCCGGAAAATGGGTTGCTGTTCCAACAGAAGATCACCCAAGGAAACGCAACGGACGGTACAAATACCTGGGCGATGTCGGATGGGTTCAGAACTGGGCAACCATGCAGTCACCCGAAATGTGGAAGAGCGGTGAGGCAAGGCCAATGCATATTGCACGGGCAGTGCAAAGCTGGGATCGAGAGCGAGAGGAGGCCGCAACCAAGGCGGCGGCAAAGGCCGGGTGGATTCTCCATCAGTCCAAGCAGCAAACTCATCCTTATCTTGCGAAGAAGGGATTCAAGGAAGAGATCGGCAATGTCTGGAACAACTTGTTAGTTGTGCCTATGCGCCTTGGATCGCGGCTTGTTGGATGCCAGCTCATCGGTCACGAAGGGGACAAGAAGTTCCTCCAAGGACAACGAACTAAAGGGGCATCGTTCGTGATTGACGCAAGGGGAACACCCATCTTCTGCGAGGGGTACGCAACCGGCCTGAGCATCCGAGCCGTTATGAAGGCCATGAAGATGCGCTACACCATCCATGTCTGCTTCTCGGCAGGCAATCTGAAGGAGGTAGCGAGAAGCGTCAGCGGGGGGATCGTCGTCGCAGACAACGATGCGAGTCATACCGGGGAAATCGTCGCTCGGGAGACAGGCAAGCCTTATTGGCTCTCGGAGACAGTGGGGGAGGATTTCAATGACTACCATCTCCGAGTGGGCCTCTTCAAAGCGTCTTTGTCTTTGAAGCCAGTGCTTTACGCATCAAGCGCAAAAACTTAGCCTCAATCTGCCTAGCTCGCTCTCGGGTGACCCCGCCGATCTTTCCTGCGTCGGCGAGGGTCTGCCCCTGAGATCGGGCCAGCAGCATATCAAAGTACCTGTCCCGACTATCAGCTTTGATCTGATTTCCGTACAGGTCATCAAACTGATCCCGGCTGGGAAAATCCACAAGTCGAATCGGATTGTCGGGGTGTCCGGTCTGGACAGGAACGCGACCTCCGTACAGGCGCAGACTCATGTTTTCTGAGCCTCGGTGTTTAGAGTTTTGAACAGATTCCACTTTGCTTGAACCTCCGGGTCTTCGGACGGGGGATTCCATCCTTTTAATCCCCAGGATTCTGCCAGCGATCTATTCGTGCTGCTAGTTTTTGACCATCCATGGCGCAACCATGTCCGCTGAACATCTGTTGTTTTGTAATAGGTTTTCATTCGTCAATCTCCAATACAGTCTTGCAATACGCGCAGGTCGGGAGTCAGCCGAACCCGATTGCCCAACTCATCCCACCCCTCTGCAATCGAATCCTTGATTTTGCGGATTTGCCCAGGCCGATTCTTGGACTTCATGAGCGGGTGTCTGGCGGGAAGGCAGGCCCACAGATTGCTGATGCCGTTGGTGCGAGCTGCGTCCATAAAGTCAACGATGGCGCGTTGTTGTGCGCGGGTTGTGATGGTCATGGCTTACTCCCAATCGTCTGGGTACATCCCGCCGGGGACAGGGTCGTTTTCGCTCGGCAAATGCGACAGGCTGACCTGTGGATCGGTCCATGCGCTTGAGAAACTACCAGCCAGTGGATAGGCGCGGCGAGCCTCATCTTCTGTCTCAAAGTTATCCAAAAAGACCTTTTTGGACTGCCCCTCTAGGACCGATCCTTTCTCATAAACGCCCCATCCCAGTACATCGATGCCTCCGTACTTGCTGAAACGCAGGGTGTAATAGTCAAACTGGCTCATTTCTTCTCCTTAGAATGGCGCGCTCACAAAGGGCGCGAGTTGTACTTCTGTTTTATCAACCCATCGAGGGAAGGGCCAGCCATATAGCAGGACCAGAACCCTTTGCCCTTTGAGTTTGAGAATCTTGCCGGGAATTCCGTCTACTTCGATCATCGTCGATGGAAAGCCTCCAATCGGATTGCGGCCAGCAGCAGTTGCCCTTGCAGCCGGCCCAATCGGTCGGGTTCGCGGCGAATGTCCCCCAGACCCATCATCCCAATCTCCCGCATCAGCGCAGTGGCCTGGGCGATGAGAACGTCAAGCTCTGCTTCGCGTGTCATATCAGAGCACCTCATAAAGTTTGTTTTTGAGTTGCAGTTCCTCCGGGATTTCCACGGTGTCGCCCAGCACAGAGGCGACGTAGCAGCGCATGGCTGCGATTAGGGGTGTGGGGCCAAAGAACTCATCATCGTGTCTGATGTACGCCATCCAATTTTCGCCCGTCCATTCGGGCGTTATCTTTTCCCGCTCGATGATCGGGCCACCCTGTGACCAGTTGGTAGTGGGCATGAATCCGGGGCCATACTCCCCGGCGTCCAAGTCGCCCTGCTCCCATTCGACACCTTCACACTTCGAAACCGCCCAATCGAGGGCGGGGCCTTCAAGTTCTGAAGTTTTCATTCGTTGTTCCCTTTGTTTAGGGTCACCCATTCCCCGATCTCAATGGATCGAACGTGAATATCACCTTCGAAATGGTCCAGAGCTATCCAATCCTCTTTGACTTCATTGAGTGATGCGTCTTGTTCAGACGCCTCAATGTATCGACTGAGACGGTGGACATAAGCATCTCCGTCGATGAACTCAATCTCACCGATCATGAACCTCATCTTTCCCCCCTGTCAAAAAATTCCATGGACATTTGTTTGAATTCTTTGCTTGCCCCAGTCGCCTCGCAGATCAGCCTCGGCCAATCTTTTTGGTCGGAATCGTGGAGTGTTTGCAGAGCTTGCTCTCGTTCGATTTTGAGGCTGCGACTGAGATATTCAGCTTGCTGATACACCAGCAAATCGCGCACGGTTTCCCTCCAATTCAATGCACTGGGAATGCCCAGGAATTTACTGTGGGAAGCCTTGGATTGTTTGCGAGCCCACAAGACCACTTCGTGAATGTCATTCATCGTCATTTAGTCCAAAAAGACAACCAATCAACATGACCCCCAGGAAATACAGGAGGGGAGAGATAGCCCAAAGGGCCAATTTCCATTCTTCTGCCGTCACTTGACCTCCTCAATCTCGTCAATCACTTGATAAGAATCGGTCGGCGGCAAATCGAATGCCGCTTCGCGAACCATGTCTCTAACTTCGACGCTGTTAATATCTGATCCGTCTTCAATTTCGAGCACGAAAATGAAGGAGTCAGTCCATGTCACCCTGGCGCGTATTTTCATTTCATTCTCTCTCCAATTGAAGTTCCTGGGCTTCTGCTAGCCGATTCAATTCGGCCTGTTCGTATGCGTCCAGCTTGTCCCAAACCTTGGACAATGCCCGTTCAAAACAGGTGTCCGGCGTTTCCCCATTCGGCGGGACTAGTTCGACCAGCTCCCATAAACGTCGATACAGGTCGTGCCCAACTCCTCCCAGGCACTCCGCAACCTCGTCGGGGGACCAAACATCGAACAGCGGGTTCATGCGCGGACCTCCTGCGGGTCTTCTTTAAGCTTGCGAGCCACAATGCCGCGCTCGACTTCAACCTCATGAGCGAAGCGAGCAGGGTCGATCATTGGATATAGCCACTTCGTCGAATAGTGGCAGTCGAAGACTGACCCAGCGGGAACGCAGTGCTGGTCCCGGAGATTGTGAAACTCCCGTGCGTTTACTTGGATGGGCTCGCCGACCGTAACCGCTCCGATTGCCTTTGCCGGACCTTCTCCTGTCCTGACGATGGCAACACGCCTGCCCACATAAGGTCGCAGCGAGTCGGTATGCCGTGATTCCAGGGTTTTGATGCCGTCCACGATAAGGTCGGCGAACCGCATGCCGTCCGCTGACGCAACATTGATGCCCATGTAAGTGCTCATTCTTCCCCCTCGTCAATGATCGGGAGTGCGGCTTTCATTGTGTCAATCCAAACCGTCAGGTCGGAAATTGCCTCCGCGAATGCCCCGCGCTTGTATTTGCGGCGCGAGAATTCTCCGGCCAGCTCGAGCATATCGGTCGGGCCAATATGCCGAGTCGGTCGAATTTTTGTTTTTGCGTATAACTGCAACGCCGAGCGCAAGGCCAGGGCTTTGTAGAGCAGTATCGCGTCCGGGCCAGTGACTGCAACCGCCCCGTTTTTGCTGATGCGAATGCTTGAAGAGTCGTTCATTTTCCCTCCATGAGTTCCAAAATGGTCCAGTGCTCGTCGATTGATGCGTCGAAGTGCCCAAGCTGCCCCCATGCGTTGAACGCCCGAATCAGGGCATCCTGCGCGGCCTGGGGGTCATCTGCCGGCAGGCCGCGCACAGTCGGTGCGCTGACCGTCTGCGCGGGTTGATCGATCCAATTAATTGTGTGGATCATGGCCGCAACCTCGCGAGCGCTTCGGCCCGAGTGTTGAACCGGCCACTGATCGGGGTTTGATGCGGCCCCCGGACGATGAACCAGCCGCCCAAGATGCGGTTATAGACAATTCGGAGCTTAGACATTGCAGCACCCGCAGCACGGCGCGTCCTCGCACCTGCCCCTTTTGTTTCGATAGAGCTCCTTCCCTGAGCTCATAACCCAAACATCCGACACCAGTCCGGCGCGGGTCATGTAGCGCTCAGCGGCGGCGCTCTCGTCGTCGTCACGGTTCATCGGAGGGGCCAGCAGGGCATATCGCCCTTTGCCGACTGACTCGATCATGTCGCCCCGGTTGATCGGGTTGCCTGTCCGGGCGCAACGGCCCGGAAATTTAGCGGAGAATGACATCATGCGTCCCTTGTGGTGATGATTCGGCCAGCGCTCAGCCATTGCCAGCGCGTAATCGTTTGCCCGTTGGAAAATTCAACAAACCCCTGACCCCTGCGAATGAATCGGGCATCGGGCGGCGGTTCCAGGGCGATGCGGTCGGCCAGCGTTAGGGGCTGGAATTTTTCCGGCTCGCCTTTTGCGAGCGCGGTGGTCGTCGTCGAGCTTGGCATGATTAAGATTCCTCGTTTTCGGTGTACTGATACGCTTCGACAAGCGTCAAGTGCTCGTGTCCTTTGGCCTCTAACGCTCGCCGGATGCTGTCGATGGCTTCCTCGCGGGTTAGGTCGTCGAGCGCCGACATACCAACCCGGTCGCGGTGGAAGTTGAGCGCTGTGCGCGGCGGGATTGCAAAGCAGACAAACCAAGGCATTACGTTAGACTCCCACGGGTTGAAGGTTGATCACGCGACGCTTGTGCCCGAGCGCGTGGTCGGCAATGACGATATCCTTTGCTGCAATCTGCGCGCCTTTGCACAATCGACAATCGACACACTGCACGCGAGCGCCGGCTTCCTTTGATGCCGGGCACGATATCTCGCCGTCTTGCCTGTCCAGGCCGATACTGACCCGGAAAGTACGCCAGCCGGCCGCCTTGGCATCGGCACGGTCAGCAGGCGAGTCAGCGCTCGCCATGACCAGTAGCTGCCATTCTCTGCCCAGCGTGCGCCACTGGTGGCTGTAGCCTGTCCAGCCGGCAACATACACGGTCAGCGCTTGCCATACGCGAACCGGAGCGGCCGCAGGGTCACCGTAGGTTCCAATTCTCAAGACGCGAGCGGCCAGGGCGCGGGCGATCACATGCAATGGCGCCTTGACGTACCGGCCGCGACGATATGCGCGCCACACGGATGCCGGCGCCCGTGAGACGTCGACATAGCACGGCGCCTTGCCCGATTGTTTGGCCAGCATGGGCCTATGCTCGCACTGGCCGCAGATAGACTCATCTGCGCCCGTCTTGAGCGCTTCGGTCGGGTGGATATCTTGGCGCAGAATAAACGTTTGCACCATCGAACCGGTTTTGCGATTAGCAGAGCTTTTGATTCCGGTCACGATCACGACAATGGGCGCGCCGTCAATTGCAGACGGGCCTTCGTATGCGATATAGCCTAGTGGCATGGCGAGAATCTCCGAGGGTGAAGGGTTAACGGGTTGTGCTTTTGTATGCGTTGCGAACCCACATCGCGATTTCTTCAATCTCGACCACGGCCTCGGCCACTGCGTTCATGTACTCCCCCCCGTCGTACTCTGCGGGGTTTTCTCTGAACTCATGCAGGTCTAGCCTTGCTGCGTAAGCAAGCGCGCTGATCCGGCGCATCGCGTCGTGCAAGCTGCGGGGGTTGGTTGCTTCACTCATGCTGCATTCCTAACGGGTTGCTTTGTCGATTGCCGCCCATGCTTGCGACAATTCTGGCATTGCGGAGCTGCCGTGCCCGGCCCAAAAGGCAGACCTGATCGAGCGGGTACGGGTGAACATGGGGAAAGCTCCGAAAGGGCGCCCCGAAGGGCGCAAAAGGGTCAGAACAGATCGAGGTGCTCGGCGTCTTCGCAGGCCGTTACCAGTCCATCAAAGTCTTCGGACGGGCCCAGCAAATCAGCGAGGGCTAGCACGGCATCAATGGGCAGGCCGTTGCTGTCGGCGAGGTCTTCGAGGTATGCGCGGCGGTTTGGGAATCCAAAAGCGTGATAAGCGTTCATTGATTCATTCTCCGGGTTGTTCTGGGTTGATCAGATGACGGGCCAGCTGCCCATCAGATGAGAGCATCGCATAGCCTGGGATTGCTTGTCAAGTGCCTGGGCGTTGCGGCTTGCCCGAAGGGCGACAGTGCGGCATCATCCCCACTGTGTACCGCAACAATCGAGGGCTACAGGGTGACACTAAAGCGAAGAAAGGACATACAAGCGGCGCTCGATACCGTGCCGCTAGCTAGCGTCCTACAAGGGGCAGCAAAGGCAAAGGAAAAGCGACTCAGCGCACGACAAGTTGAGTTCGCTCGGGCGCTAGCGCTAGGCAACAGCAAGGCGGCTGCATATCGGGCATTCAACCCAGCAAGTAAGGCAAGGCCCGAAACCCAGTCAAGGCGAGGGCAAGAGCTGGCGAAGCTTGGCGCAGTGCAGGCTCAGGTCGAGGCCTTCAGGCTGGCTGCGGAGGCTGAGCGGCATCGAACCCCTGCGGCTCTCCGTGCTCTGGTCATTGAGCGGCTGACCCGCCATGCTATTGATGATGATGTAGCGCCAGCTCAGCGGCTGCGCGCGCTCGAGCTACTCGGCAAAGTGACCGAGGTGGCGGCGTTCACCGAGCGCCGCGAGGTTGTCTCCGTGACGGATCCGGGCCGTGCTCGAGCTGCCCTACTGGATAGCCTGCGGTCGGCCTTGCGCGCTGGCGCGGTTGATGCGGTGCCACTGCCGGACAATGCTACCGATGCCGGCCAGCTTGGCGAGCGACCGGAGCCGGCTATCTATATCGGAGCTGATGACATCGAAATCCAGGATGCACCCCCCCGCCGGCTTGCGAGCGAGCGCGACGAGCACCGGCACACCCCCACTCCCCCGCGATCGGCCGCGCCTGCGCCCGCGCCCTTGCACAGCAATTCACACACTGAATCACCTATTTTTTCCGACCCACCCCCATCAAATTTTCCCAGCGCGCAAAGTAACGACGTTACAAAAACACCCCCCCTTGCCATTGACAAATCAGATGGGTAGGGGGATATATTTTTGGCCGTAACCCAGATTGTCATAGGATTGTGACTAACATTTGTTAGTGGAACAGTTATCCACATATCCACAGAGTTATCCACAGGTTGTAAGGATTGTAAGAAATGAGGAGCAAGAAAGTGACACCTGCACAGAAGACGTTGTTGTTGGCTATTGATGAGTGGTGGAAGAGGTTTGGGTTTGGGCCTTCGGTAGATGATTTGTTGTTAGTGACAGGAGAGAAGAGCCGGGGGAATATTTCCCGGAAAATGAAGAAGTTAGTTGAGTTGGGGTTGTGTGTTCATAAGCCGAGGATGGCTAGGAGCATTAGGCCAACTGGGTTAAAGGTGAGGGATATCAATTGAAGGATGAGTTGTTTGAGTTGCTGTCCACAATGACTGATGTTCAGTTGGGTGCGGTTATTGATAAATTGCCGGATGGTCAGCGTGAGCATCTGATTCAGATTGCGGATGAGTATGGCAATGCTTTGAGGCGGGAGAGGGGCCAGAAGCATTTTATGGAGTTTGTTAAAACGATGTGGCCTAGTTTTATTGGGGGGCGACATCATCAGATCATGGCAAATGCTTTTGAAAGAGTTGCTAGAGGTGAGTTAAAGAGGTTGATTATCAATATGCCTCCTAGGCATACGAAGTCGGAGTTTGCTTCTTATCTTTTGCCGGCGTGGTATTTGGGTAAGTTTCCGCAGAAGAAGATTATTCAGTCTTCTAATACTGGGGAGTTGGCTGTTGGTTTTGGCCGGAAAGTGAGGAACTTGGTGGACAGTGAGTCCTACTCCAAGGTTTTTCCGAATGTGGCTCTACGGCACGATTCCAAGGCTGCGGGACGGTGGTCTACCAATGAAAACGGCGAGTATTTTGCTATTGGTGTTGGCGGCACTTTGACTGGCAAGGGTGCGGATCTTTTGATTATTGACGACCCTCACTCGGAGCAGGAGGCAAAGCTTGCCGAATCAGATCCATCGGTGTTTGATTCGGTGTATGAGTGGTATACATCTGGCCCACGGCAGCGTTTGCAGCCGGGAGGTTCTATTGTTATTGTGATGACCCGCTGGGCAAAGAGAGATTTGACCGGCAGAGTATTGAAAGATTCGGCGCAGCGAGGTGGAGACGAGTGGGAGGTTATTGAATTCCCAGCTATATTGCCTTCAGATAAGCCTTTGTGGCCTGAGTTTTGGTCTTATGAGTTGCTTAATGCATTGCGGCTTGAGCTTCCAAATAGCAAATGGCAAGCTCAGTACCAGCAGAATCCGACCTCTGAAGAGGGGGCAATTGTCAAGCGGGAGTGGTGGAAGATCTGGGAGAAAGATGACCCGCCACACTGTGAGTTCATCATCCAGTCTTGGGACACGGCGTTCTTGAAGAGCGAGCGTGCTGACTACTCGGCTTGTACAACGTGGGGGGTGTTCTATATTGATGATGATTCGGGAAGGCCGCAGTCCAATGTGATCCTGTTGAATGCGTTCAAAAAGCGTATGGAGTTTCCTGAACTGAAAGCCAGGGCCTACCAGGAGTTCAAAGACTGGGAGGTGGATAGCTTGATTGTGGAGGCGAAGGCTGCTGGCTCACCTTTGATCTTTGAATTACGCGCCATGGGCATCCCCGTGCAGGAGTTCACGCCAAGCAGGGGCAATGACAAAATTGCTAGACTGAACGCAGTAGCGGATATATTTGCTTCTGGTATGGTTTGGGTTCCTAATACGCACTGGGCAGAAGAACTGATCGAAGAGGTAGCCGCTTTCCCGGCTGGGGACCACGATGACATGGTTGACTCGATGACGCAGGCGCTGCTCAGGTATCGCAAGGGCGGGTTTATTCGACTAGCCTCGGATGAAGATGATGAGCCTTCTTACCGAACGAAGAGGGCGTATTACTAAGATGAACGTAACTCGACTGGAGCCAAGCTGTGGCGACAAACTTTGACAAGGCGCTTAATCCGGAAGCTTTTATTGATGCTGAACCGATTGAGATTGAGATTGAGAACCCGGAGTCTGTGGATATCACTATTGGGGACTTGGAAATCAGCTTGACGCCAAGTTCTGGCGACGATTTCGATAAAAACCTTGCCGAAGACATTGATGAGGGTGACCTGGATTCGCTTGCGGCAGAACTGCTAGGCGACTTTAACGATGACCTTGCCAGTCGCAAGGACTGGATTCAGACTTATGTTGACGGCCTTGAGCTTCTTGGAATGAAGATCGAGGAGCGATCTGAGCCTTGGGAGGGGGCTTGTGGTGTGTATCACCCCATGCTTTCAGAGGCGCTGGTGAAGTTTCAGTCTGAAACCATGATGAGCACCTTCCCGGCTGCTGGGCCGGTCAAAACCAAGGTCATTGGCAAGGAAACCCCAGCCAAGAAAGAGTCCGCTGAGCGTGTCCAAGAGGACATGAACCATCAGTTGACCGACGTTATGACTGAGTACCGGCCTGAGCATGAGCGCATGCTGTGGGGCCTGGGGCTTGCGGGGAATGCGTTCAAGAAGGTGTACTACGACCCGCACTTGCAGCGTCAGGTGGCGATGTATGTGCCTGCTGAAGATATCGTAGTGCCCTATGGCGCGAGTGACTTGGCGTCTGCTCCACGTATCACTCACGTGATGCGTAAGACTGAAAACGAGCTACGCAGGCTTCAGGTTGCTGGGTTCTACCGGGATATTGATCTTGGCGATCCTAACAATGTGCTGGACGAAGTAGAGAAGAAGATTGCCGAGCGGCTGGGCTTTCGAGCGACTTCTGATGAGCGCTATAAGCTGCTGGAGATTCAGGTTGAGTTGGATCTGCCGGGGCATGAGAGCGAGGACGGCATCAAGCTGCCGTATATCGTCACGCTGGAGAAGGGCTCAGCCAAGGTGCTGTCTATCCGGCGCAATTGGCAACCGGATGACAATACCAATGTCAAGCGTAATCACTTGGTCCACTACGGCTATATCCCAGGCTTTGGGTTCTATTGCTTTGGTCTGATCCATTTGATTGGCGCGTATGCCAAATCTTCGACTTCGCTGCTTCGTCAGTTGGTCGATGCAGGTACGCTTTCTAATCTGCCCGGTGGTTTCAAGGCCCGTGGCATGCGGGTCAAGGGTGACGACACTCCGATTAGCCCCGGAGAGTGGCGAGATGTAGATGTGCCTAGTGGCACGATCCGCGATAATCTGCTGCCGCTTCCTTATAAAGAGCCGAGCCAGACGCTGGCTGGGCTGATGGACAAGATAATTGAGGAGGGACGCCGGTTCGCCAATACGGCTGATCTCCAGATTAGTGATATGTCGTCACAAGCCCCTGTCGGGACGACGCTGGCGATTCTTGAGCGCACTCTCAAGACGATGAGCGCTGTTCAGGCCCGCATCCACTATTCAATGAAGCAGGAGTTGGTGCTGCTGCGGGACATCATTAGGGATTACACCCCCGATGAGTATTCGTATGACCCGGACGAGGGGGACCCCAAGGCCAAGAAGTCCGACTACGACGACGTTGATGTCATCCCGGTGAGTGATCCGAATGCGTCCACCATGGCGCAGAAGATTGTTCAGTATCAGGCCGTGATGCAGTTGGCTCAAGGCTCACCCCAGTTGTACAACATGCCCCTGCTCCATAGGCAGATGCTGGACGTTCTTGGGGTTAAAGAAGCCAGCAAACTAGTCCCAATGGATGAGGATCAGAAGCCGATGGATCCGGTGTCTGAGAATCAAAACGTGCTGATGATGAAGCCAGTCAAGGCGTTCGCTTATCAAGACCATCAGGCACACATCATGGTGCATATGTCTGCGATGCAGGATCCGAAGATTCAGCAACTGTTGCAGAGCAACCCTATGGCTCAGCAGTTGGCCTCTGCGATGATGGCTCATATTAATGAGCACCTTGGGTTTGAGTACCGCAAGCAGATCGAGCAGCAATTGGGCTTTTCCCTGCCGCCTCAGAAAGACGAAGCTGGCGAGGATATCAACATGCCGCCTGAGGTTGAAGCCAAACTCGCCCCGCTTCTTGCACAGGCTTCGCAACGGCTGCTTCAGCAGAACCAACAGCAGGCTGCTCAACAGAAGGCTCAACAGCAAGCCCAAGACCCTCTGGTTCAGATGCAAATGCAGGAACTTCAGATCAAGGCACAGGATCAGCAGCGCAAAGCAGCCAAAGATCAGCAGGACGCTCAGCTTAAGCAGCAGCAGATTCAGGTTGAACGTGAGCGAATTGCTGCACAGCAACAAACTGATGCTAAGCGGATTCAGACAGACATGCTGAAGACCGCCGCGCAAATGTCGAACGATAAGAACGCCGCAATGATGGATCTGGGTGTGGACGTACTCAAGCATATGTCCAGCCAGCATCAAGAAGCGAAACTGCGGGAGTTGCAGGAGCGCCATGCCGCCATGCAGGCTCGGGCACAGAAACCCAAGGAACCTAAATGACCGTACTCGACGTTTTGATCCCTCAGATTGACGAGAAGGTTCAGACCTTGAAAGAACATCTGGCGGAGGGCAAAGCCGCCAGTTTTGAGGAATACAAAAGACTTTGTGGTGAGATTCGTGGTCTGCTCACTGCGAGGAGTTACGCCCTAGACCTGAAGTCCAATATGGAGAATATGGATGACTGACATTTTGCTGGCTACAAACCCCGGCAATCCGCAGGTAGTGGGCGCTTATCGCCCAAGCGCTTCTGCTGAAGAAAAAGCCCGACAACTCCCTAGGCCGACGGGGTATCGCATTCTTTGTGCGATTCCAGAGGCAGATAAAGAGTTTGAGGACAGCGAAGTAGGACTTATTAAAGCAGACCTGACTCTTCGCAACGAAGAACTTCTTACGACGGTTCTTTTTGTGGTGGATCTTGGGCCTGATTGCTATAAGGACGAAAGCAAGTTCCCCACCGGGCCGTGGTGCAAAAAGGGCGATTTTGTCCTTGTGCGCCCGCACGCAGGCACCCGACTAGTCATCCATGGGCGGGAGTTCCGAATCATCAATGATGATTCAGTCGAGGGGGTTGTAGAAGATCCCCGTGGCATTAAACGCAAATAAGAGGAGTACAAGATGCCTCCAATGGAAATGGAAGAGTTCAAGTTCCCTGATGAGCTTGAAAAAGAGGTTTCATCCCAAGTTGAAATTGAAATTGAGGATGACACCCCCGAAGAAGACCGTGGTCGCACTCCTATGCCAAAGGATTTGGTGCAGGAGCTTGAGCAAGATGAGCTTGAGTCTTACGACGAGAACGTCAAATCACGCCTTAAGCAGATGCGTAAGGTTTGGCATGACGAACGTCGGGAGAAAGAAGCCGCTTTGCGTGAGCAGCAAGAGGCCCTGACATTTGCAAAAAGACTCCTTGATGAGAATAAGCGCATCAAAGAGATCTTGACTACGGGTGAAAAAGAGTACGCCAGCACCATTCAAAGCGCGGCTTCAATGGAGCTTGATGCAGCGAAAAAAGAATACAAAGAGGCGTTTGAATCTGGCGACTCGGATCGGGTTTTGGAGGCGCAGCAACAGCTTCAAGATGCAAGCATTAAGCTGTTGCAGGCTAAAAACTTTAAGCTACCCCCTTTACACGAAGAAGATTCTGCTGTAAAAACGCAACAAACATATGAATCAGTCCAAAAACAAGCTGGACCTGACCATAAAGCATTAGCGTGGCAAGAGCGCAATGAGTGGTTTGGAAAGCACAAAGGAATGACCGCATATGCCCTTGGCCTGCATGAAGAGCTTAGGGAAAGCGGAGTTTCTGTTGGGTCTGAGGATTATTACCGCACATTGGACAAAACAATGCGTAAACGGTTTCCCGAAGCCTTTGAGGCAGAGGAGCCCGTTAAGCCTAAGGCAGGCACAGTTGTAGCACCCGCTGTCCGCAGTACGTCTTCAAACAAGATCAGACTGAAGGCCAGCCAAGTCCAGTTGGCAAAGAAACTGGGTCTTACACCTGAGCAATATGCCAAAGAGGCATTGAAATTGGAGTCCCGAAATGGCTGAACGACTTACCCGTGAACTCGAAACCCGTGAGATCCAGTCGCGTCCTAAACAGTGGATGCCGCCTGAACTTCTGCCCGAGCCTGACAAACAGCCCGGATATGATTATCACTGGGTGCGTGTTTCTACGTTGAACTCTCCTGATCCCCGCAATCTCTCGGGCAAACTCCGGGAAGGGTGGGAGCCGGTACCTGTCGAAGAGCAGCCTAAGTTTCGTTTGTTGACTGACCCGCAATCGCGGTTTAAGGACAACATCGAGATTGGTGGTCTCCTGCTGTGCAAAACGCCGACTGAGTTTGTCGCGCAACGCAATGAGTACATTGCCAAGCAAACCAACGCTCAGACGGAAGCCGTTGATAACAACCTTATGCGTCAGAACGACCCGCGCATGCCGCTCTTTAAGGAGCGCAAATCGGGGACTTCTTTCGGTAAGGGCGTCTAATTAATCTTAGGAGTTTTAAATGTCCTACCCGACTGTTTCGGCACCCTATGGGTTCCGGCCTGTCAACCTGATTGGCGGGCAAGTGTTCTCGGGTTCCACCCGTGAATATCCTATTGACTACAACTACAACACGGCCATCTATTACGGTGATTTCGTCCAGCTTTCCAGTGGATTTATCACCATTCTGGCTAACACCATTACCAGCAATGTGGCGGTTGGCGTGTTCCTTGGTTGTTCGTATACCGACCCGGTGAGCAAGCAAAAGCGCTTCTCGCAGTATTACCCCGGTAACGTCACCGCTGGCGATATCAAAGCCATCGTTTGTGATGATCCGGATACTGTGTTCAAGGCTGCTGTTGTGACCGCTGCCGGTACCCCGACGATTGCTTCGGCAACTCAGTCGCTGGTTGGTGCGAACATGGCTGGCAATACCTCGACCGGCTCTGCCACTACTGGCAACTCGGCTGGTGGTGTGGTTGCTGCGTCCTCTAGTACTGGTAACTTCCGTGTTCTGGGCCTCGTTCCGGATACGCAAGTGACCACTGGTTGCACCTACGTTTCTGGCACCGGCTCAACGTCTATCGTTGTGTCTGGCCTGACTGTGGGTCAAGTGATCCCCGTTGGTACTGATATGTTCCAACTGGTCGCTGCAACTGGTCAGCCTGAGTGGATTGGCGTTGTGGGCACCGCTGCTACCGTTTCGTCTGCTACCTCGCAGACCCTGACGATGGCCGCTTCGACCACTGCGTCCGGCACGCTGATTCTTGTTCAATCTCCCGAAGTGCTCGTTAAGATCACCTTCGGTGCCCATCGTTACTACGTGGCCTAAGGGGTGACTTAACATGGCTATTTCACGCGCACAACTGCTTAAGGAACTCCTGCCCGGTCTGAACGCTCTGTTCGGTCTGGAATACTCACGCTACGGCGAAGAGCATAAGGAGATTTATGAGACCGAGACCTCCGAGCGTTCGTTTGAAGAGGAAACCAAACTGTCTGGATTCTCCGCCGCTCCGGTGAAGAACGAAGGCAGCGCGATTGCCTACGATAACGCGCAAGAGGCTTGGACTGCTCGCTACAACCACGAAACCATTGCTCTGGGTTTCTCGCTGACCGAAGAGGCCATCGAGGACAACCTGTACGACAGCCTGTCTGCTCGTTACACCAAAGCTCTGGCCCGTGCCATGGCGTACACCAAGCAGGTTAAGGCCGCTTCGGTTCTGAACAATGGTTTCTCCGCTGTAGTTCCGGGCGGTGACGGCGTTGCTCTGTTCTCGACGGCTCACCCGCTGGTTAACGGCGACGTTAACAGCAACCGCCCCGCGACTGCTGCCGACCTGAATGAGACCTCGCTTGAGGCTGCTGTTATTCAGATCGCTGCATGGACGGATGAGCGTGGTCTGCTGATCGCCGCTAAGCCCAAGAAGCTGATTGTTCCGCCCGCTCTCCAGTTCGTTGCTACCCGTCTGCTGGAAACCGAACTCCGTGTCGGTACCACTGACAACGATATCAACGCCCTGAAGAACAACGGTTCGATCCCCGGTGGCTACACCGTGAACCACTTCTTGACCGACAACAACGCTTGGTTCCTGACCACGGACGTTCCCAACGGTCTGAAGCACTTTGTTCGTACCCCGATGAGTACCGGAATGGACGGTGATTTCGATAC
>Ga0315903_10004068_pt1 | contig 19764 bp, 17 predicted proteins | sample LakEriMetagenome_7_FD_203524 | JGI IMG/M metagenome (GOLD analysis project Ga0315903, IMG submission 203524) | Freshwater fungal communities from buoy surface, Lake Erie, Ohio, United States - Buoy 2 MA119 | ecosystem: Environmental > Aquatic > Freshwater > Lake | place: USA: Lake Erie, Ohio... | reverse complement strand
AGCTGTACTTGGCGCCGTTGCTGCTTTAGAGGATGAAAGTAAAAGGCGCAGTGACCGAAAAACTGGACTAATCGCTAGCGTCATGAATCAACGAGAAGATTTGTAATGGTCGCTCAGAAGGTTGCCAGTAGGTCTAAATATTTGATGCCGACAAAGAACCCCTTGCGCTATAAGGCCAGATTGAATTTAAATGCTCAAAGCGCAGATTTCGGCGAAGAGTAGGTCAACTATTATAATTGGACAATTAGTAGCAAAATTGCTATATTTATCAAAGGTCTGATCACTGCTGAAATCCGACCGCTCACTACTAGTGTGGACTCATTCACTGGTGGCTCAGGTAACGATGTATTCACAGCTTTTGCTGGTACTGGTGCAACCTCATCGGCTGCTGACTCTGTCGCTGGTGGCATCGGTACAGATACTTTCCGTCTTTACACTGACGGCGCAGTTGTGTTGCCCGGTACTTTCACAGGTTTCGAAACATTCCTGCTGAACGACACCGTTCATCAATCAACCACAATTGCTTCAGGTACTTTGGCCGGAATTACAAACTTGACATTGCAAGGTGGAACTTCAGTTGCTGCCGCAGCAATGGCAGTCACTGTAAAAGCTGGCGACGTTGTCACCCTTGACACCATTACCGATGGTGACGCAACTAGTGATACCGCTGATACAAACGGTGAAATTGATTTGGCAGCAGCAGTAGGCGTTACGTCCATGTCAGTCACAGTGAAAGATGTTGGTGCTACCACTTCTAGCCTGACAGATTTGGATTTGGATGTTTCAGGTACTGGCGTTGCAACACTGAATTTGACCGCAGAAGGTACTGCAAACAGCATCAGCGTTTTGAACACTGGCACTGTGCTGACCGCCATCAACATTGCAGGTGCATCTCCCATCACCGTTTGGGCAACTCCAACAACAGCCACAACAATCAACGCTTCCACAGCAACTGGTGTTGTTACTGTTGATGGTTCCGGTACTTCCGTGAGAACCATCACAACAGGTACTGGCAATGACGTAATCATCATGGCTGGTGATTACGTTGGTGGTACCAGCGCTACTTCCAGCCGTGACACCATCAATGGCGGAACTGGTACTGATACTTTGTCGATCACCACAGCGGTTGCAGCAGCAATTGCAGCTAACCAAGATAACCTGACAAGCATCGAAACTGTTTCTATCAGCGACGCTTCTGGTGCGGTTGATATGCGGTATTTCCCCACAGTTACTCGCCTTGACCTTGCTGCAGGTAAAACTGCAGCAGACTCGATCATTACGCTCCTTTCAGGTACAACTGTTAATGCAAAGGCAGATTTGGGTGATGGAAGCCATACTTTCAGGGTTCTTGGTACAGGCACCACAGATACCATGACCTTGATCATGGACAGCGGCGTTGACTTCTTGGGTACTACTGGTGACGATACTTTCACAGGTATCGAAACTATCAACATCCAGACTCAGTCGACAATTGCTGGAACAGTGAACATCTTTGCTGACACATTCATCATGACGGCAACAGCTTCAACTGAGACTGTAAATATCTCCGGTAAAACTGCTGCTACCTTCACAGGTGTAGTGACTGCTGACGCAATTAACGGTTCTGGATTGGTTGGTTCTGCCGCGATTTTGACTTTGACTGGTGGAACAGCAAGTGCTGCGGTCATCACTGGCGGTGAAGCTGCTGACGTTTTGTTGGGTAGCTCCGCTGCTGACATCATTTCTGGTGGCGGCGGTGCTGACCTGATCACATCTTCCGGTGGTACTGATACGGTTACTGGTGGTGCTGGTGCAGACGTATTCCTCATTGCTGCTGAGGCCCATGTAGGTAACGTTATCACTGACTTCACAGCTGGTACAGGTGGTGATGTTATTCGTTTGGACGATAGCGGTTTGTCTGCTACCGCAGCCTTCATTGGTACTAACGCATTGGCATTCAAGGCTATTTCTGCTGGTATTACTGCAGCAGCAGCAACAGATAACGTTTTAGTAGTTCAAACGGCTGTTGCCGGTACTAGCGCTGCTGCTGTTGAAGATGCAGTTAACTTGGCTGGTGGTGGTGTTGGAAACTTTGGCGCTACAGCCGTTTCGTATGTAATCTTTAACAGCACCAGTGGTAAGGGTGAAATTTGGCTTGACCTCGCTGGCGCTACTGACGGTAACGGTGCTAACACTACGTTGCTTGCAACTTTGGATAACATAACGACATTGGTTGGTGTTCAAGCTTTGGTCGCAGGTAACTTCAACGTCGTTGCCTAATTTAAATCAAGCTAATTCACCCCCTCAAAAGGGTGACTGGTTAAGGTTTTAAACCTCCCGACCCCCATTGCTCACAAGGCGGTGGGGGTTTTTCCTTTTAAAAGGACTTTTCTTATGCCTACCATCAAAATCGACAACGTCGACTACGACACCGACAAACTCTCTGACGAAGCCAAAGCCCAGTTGGTCAGCCTTCAGTTCTGCGACCAAGAACTGGCACGCCTGCAGGCCCAAGCCGCTGCCATCCAAACCGCCCGCATGGCCTACGCCAAAGCCCTGCAAGCTGCATTACCCACAGCGACTGTTGGCGATACGATTAAATTCAATTGACCATTACTCAAATCCTCAACCGTGCCCAATCCCACGTGAAGCGCGGTCAAATAGACGCTGCCCTCAAACTCTACAAGGGCCTCTTAGTCACTTTCCCCAACCACCCTCAGGTCAACACACAACTGGGGGTTTTGTCTTTACACCATCGTCCCCCGCAAGAAGCTATCAAACCATTACAGAAAGCTGTATCAGCTCTGCCTTTGGCTTTTGAACTATGGGTATGTTTAATGGTAGCCCTTCAAAGATGTGGAGACTTACATAAAGCCAGAGAAGTTCTTGCCAACATGCGGCAAAAGGGATTCCATGAATCTGAACTGGCCAAATTTGAGCAAGAGTTAAGTGTGCCTCCCAAAGACAGGTTAGACGCCATTGAAAAGCTAATCGCTCAGAAGAACTTCGTCAGTGCAGAGATTGCGGCAAGGCTGTTGTTGGAAGATTTTCCAGGCAATGAGGTAGCAGAGCAACTACTGCAAGAGGTAATAGGTGAGTGAGAAGAAGGCACTTTTTTGGCTCTCGGTATTTTCAGCGTTACTGAAGCTGGTGCTTTGGGGGGCTTCTTGGGTGCTTTGAGGTAGCAAAGTTGCCAGCTAGAAACTTTTAAGTTTTCTGCGCCAGTCACTTGAGCAAAATACTTCGTAACCCAGTACTACGGGTATTTAAAAACTTGAACACATTAGCAAAAGCACCTTAAAGCGATGCTCTGAAACACATTACAGGCTACCTGACAGGCGCTGGAGACTGCTATGTGCGAGCGGCTAAGGCATCGTTGGGGAGTTACAATTTTTCTAATTCCTACCAACCTTAATCTACATGTTTAATTTCAAATTTTTCCTAAGTGCCGCCCTTGCGCTCTTAATGGCTGGTTGCGGTGGCGGCACTGGTTTTCAGCCGACCATCACAGGCGTTAAACCTGAAACGCTTCAATATGGCAAAACTGCCACCATCTATTTGGGTGGCAAAGACTTGCGCTCCAACATGGTGGTGGATACCAACGGTGCTTGCATCAACCCCAGCTTTGCCTCCAACAGCACCACCGATACGCTGGTTCTCAACTGCTTAGTCAAATTAGCAGGTAACTTTACGCTCACCATCAAGACCGAGGCTGGTGTGGTAGTTAACACCACAAGCCTTACAGTGCCCAACCCGCAGGTAGGCATTTTGACGTCACTTGGCAACATTGTGATGGAGTTAGACCCTGCTGCGGCACCCATCACAGTGAACAACTTTTTAAGCTATGCCAACAGTGGTTTTTACAGTAACACTCTGATTCACCGAGTGATGTCTGGCTTTGTGATTCAAGGTGGTGGCTACACCACGGGCATGGTTAAAAAGGAGGGTCAAAAAGACCCTATTGTTTTGGAGAGCAACAACGGCTTGTCTAACCTGCGCGGCACTGTGGCCATGGCGCGAACCAATGTACCTGACTCTGCCACTTCAGAGTTTTTCATCAACCATGTTGACAATTTGTTTTTGAACTACAGCACCACTTCTGCTGGCTATGCAGTTTTTGGCAAAGTGTTGCAGGGCATGGACGTTGTAGATGCCATAGCCGCCAAGGCTACAGGCATGCTCAATGGCGAAAAAAGTCTGCCACTCGAGGAAATCACCATCACTAGCGCTTTTCAAATTAAATAAGCCAGACCTTTTGGGGTCTGGCTGATATCACGCAAGGCCAGCTAAATTTTAAGAGCCGCGTGTGATGGTGACTGCGACGGGCAAGCTGTCTACTTTGCCATCATTCACTATCAGGGTGATCACATAAATACCAACTTGGTCTGGCACAAATGTGGGTGCTTGTGTGGTTGAAAGCGCCAAGGTAGCCACACTGCTTGTTGGTTTAGAGAGCAGGTACCACTTGTAGGTGAGTGTGTCGCCTGTATTAGCATCTGTGCCCGAGCCACTCAAAGTGACTGTGCCATTGCCAGTAACAGTTCGGTCAGCTCCTGGAACAGCGACGGGTACTGCGTTGACAGCAGTAACATTGATGGTAATAGGATCGGGGTTACTTTTTAATTTACCGTCGCTCACGGTTAAGGCCAACACATAAGTGCCAACTGTAGCTGGCGTGAATGTTGGTTTGGGGGATGTTGCAGAAGATAACGTGGGCGCGGTGCTAGGTGAAGCCATCCAATCCCATTGGTAAGTAAGGGTGTCAAAGTTTGCATCAGTGCTGTTGGTGCCATCTAAAGTTACCAGTGTGCTGACGGTCACGTTTTTATCGTCTCCTGCATTGGCCACAGGCTGAACATTGGCAGCACTGGCCACCACAATGACAGAATTGGGTGCGCTGTCTACTTTGCCGTCATTGACAATGAGTTGCGCCACATAATCACCAGCAACGGCGGCTGTAAATGTAGGGCGTGCAGATGTAGTTGAGCTTAAAACAGCCGTACTGGTGGACGGCTTTTGCATCAGTGTCCATTTGTAAGTGATTTGGTCGTTGTCAGCGTCTGTGCTGTAGGTGCCATCAAGCGTGACGGTGCTGCTAGCTCCAAAAACAACAAATTGCTTTGCTCCAGCATTGGCCACGGGCGCACTGTTTGTGATTGAAGCAACAATAGTCACAACTGATGAATCTTTACTTGCCAAGCCGCCGGAATCTTTCACCGTTAAAGTAGCAGTGTATGTACCTGCAATATCGGCAGTAAAGGTAGGCTTGAGATCTGTAGCACTTGATAACACAGCAGCACTGCCCGCTGGCTTGGTCAGGGTCCAAGTAGGGGTCAAGGGGTAGTTTTGTTCGGGGTCTGAACTGCCAGTGCCATCTAAGGTGACGAGCTTGGAGGCTACTCCACCCACAAAACCTAGAGATACATTTTGAGTGATGCCTGCGTTGGCAATAGGAGGCTCATTCACTGGAGAGCTGGAATTTAAAGCTCCGGGCAATACACCCAAGACAGCAGAACCGCCGCCGCCACATGCAATTAATTGAGTGGCTAAAATAATAGCGCTTAAAAATTTGAACAAATTCATGTGATTAATCGCAAGTTGAGATGCTAACAGTTTCAGGGTATTTTAAACCCGTGTTGTTGTGTAAGTCATAGGCAGCCCCAATTATGCCGCCCATTAGGATATTTCCAGCCATATTCCAAGTGGGCATGGCAGACACCGAAACGGTGAACTGCGGCATGTACTGCACTTTGCATGAAATGTTGAGATCGCCATTGTCATTATTGACTTGCACCACACCAGGTGCTCTAAACATCCAGCGGCCCTTGCTGTTTTCGGCCACACATTGGGCACGAACCAGTCTCTCCTTGCACTGCAAAGAAACCGAAATCTCTTGGGTATCCTCGTCTAGAAGTGTGGCGCAACCCGATAGAACGCCCACCATTGCTAGCAAGGCCAGTTTGAATGAGGTTGAATTGGGCATTTTTAGATCTTAAATTAGAGGGGTTCGCACTGTAAATCGACACAATACTTGAAAACTTGAATATTTGGTTTGACTGTAACAAGCTCACCTTCAAGGCTGGCCATTCTTCTAACTTGAGATGGTATCTTGGATAATCTATGACACATATGAACACGCAACTTGTTGATTGCATGCCACCTTGGAAAACCCTGCTGGCAACGGCCATTAGCCAGGCAAATTCGGCCGATTTCATAAGCATGAACGCCACTTGTGAACAAATCATAGCCGAGCACCCTGATAATCCTGCCGCTTTGCTTGATGTGGGTACTTTGCTGCTGAACTTTGGCTTCATCAGCAGGGCAACGGACTGTTTTAAGCAGGTGTTGGACTTGAACCCTCAAATATGGCATGCCCAGTTAAATCTGGCAAATGCGGCTTGCGATGCAGCTCAACACTCAGTAGCACTTGACCTATATAGCTACTTGCAAAGCAAGCAGCCTAACCAACCCATGATTCGCAGAAACGTGTTGGTGAGTCAACAATACAACCCCAATCTATCTAATGCTGATCTGCTGGCCGAAGCTAAGGCCTGGGGTGAATGGGCCATTACGCAGGCCAATGGACCCCATTCAAGACCCGCGATGCAAAACTTGATTTCAAACGCTTCAGAGCCAGGACGCTATTTGCGTGTGGGTTACGTTTCTGCAGACCTTTGCCAGCATACAGTGGGTTTGTTTGTCAAAGATGTGTTGAAAGCTCATCAAAGCCGTGGCACAGCATTTGAAGCCACGCATAAGGTAGAAGTTTTTGCATATTCCAGCGGCACTGTGTCTGATTGGGTGTCACAACAAATAAAGGCTACCTGCTCCTGGCGTGAGACCTCCGGTCTCAGCGATGAGGCTTTAGCCCGTTTGATTAGAGATGACCAAATTGATGTGCTGGTAGACCTGTCAGGACACACAGCAGGCTCTCGACTGACTGTGTTTGCACACAGACCTGCACCTGTACAACTTTCTTGGCTAGGCTACTTTGCAACTACAGGGCTGCGCTACATGGACGCTGTGTTGTTAGACGAATGTCATGCGCCCGAAGGATTTGAAGAACAATTTGTTGAAGAAATTGTGCGCTTAAAAAGTGGGCGCCTTTGTTATCAGCCGGTTCCTTGGGCGCCAGAGGTGTCTTCACTGCCTGGCCTGAAATCTAGCCACATCACGTTTGGAAGCTTCAACAACACAGGAAAGTTAAATGCCGATGTGTTTGACGTGTGGGCCACAGTATTGCTTGCTGTGCCCAATTCGCGCTTGGTTCTGAAATGGCGTACCCTGGTTGATGAGCTCTTTTGCAGCAGCATTTACAAAGCTTTTGAGACTCGAGGAGTTAGCGCCAAACGCATAGAACTGCGCGCCGCATCTTTTCATGTGGACGTGCTCAAAGAATATGCCGACATTGATATCGCACTTGACCCATTTCCCTTTACAGGTGGCCTGACCAGCTGTGAGGCCCTATGGATGGGTGTACCAGTAGTCACATGGCCTCAAAACCGCGTAGTTAGTCGTCAAACCTTCGCGCTGCTCAGCGTAATTGGACATACAGAATGGGTGGCACAGGATGCGCAAAGTTATGTCAATATTGCAAAATCTCTATCTCAAGATCTGACCAGTTTGGCCAAGGTTCGGGCTCATTTGCGACAAGACATGAGCGCATCTTCGTTGATGGATGTGGTTAATTTCACTCAAGGTCTAGAGCAGACTTACTGGGATCTCTACACGAAGATCAAAATTCAAGAAAAACAAACCACCATGTCTTTAAAAACAGTTTTGCACGTTGGCCCAGGCCATCGAAATTCTGGCGCCAAATTGCCCCAAGCCTTTCATGTCGACGAATGGCTAGAGATTCGTCTAGACATTGACGCCAGCAACGAGCCCGATATTTTGGGCTCGATGCTTGACATGTCTGCCGTAGAGTCTGCATCAGTTGATGCGATTTACTCCGCACACAATATTGAACATGTGTTTGCGCATGAAGTACAGCTGGTATTGGCTGAATTTTTCAGGGTGCTGAAGCCTTCTGGTTTTGTCCTGATTACTTGTCCAGATTTACAAACAGTTTGCGGATTGGTGGCAGACAACAAGCTTACAGAAGCGGCATACAATTCGCAGGCCGGCCCGATTACTCCTTTAGATATCTTGTACGGCCATGGTGCTGCTTTGAAAGCTGGTCACCACTACATGGCACACAAAACCGGCTTTACTGAAAAATCACTTAACCAAGAGTTGAAGTCTGCGGGTTTTTCCGTCATGGTTACCAAGCGGCGGATGCGAGGATTAGATCTTTGGGCATTGGCGACTAAATCGGTCATGGCCAAAGAAGTTTTGGAAAAACTTGCTAGCAAGTTTTTGCCAGACTGATACTGAACGTGAGCGACCTAAGTAGTGCTTTTATAAGTCATTGATTTAAAAGCAATATTGCTATTATTAAACGCAATATTGCATTTTACCCAAGATATACCCACATCGCAGTAATTTATCTCTGGGGTAGAAGGATGGGACTCGCCAAAAAATCCTTTTGTTGACAATGGCTTATTTGGGATGGGCGTTGTAATCAACCCAACGCAATCCCACAAATGGTGTATTTGCCTTTAATCCTGTTTGTCTGGCAAAAGTGCAGCAATTCCTGTACGCCGATCTTTGCGGCGTTTATTGACATCTTGAAGATCATCAACGGCCTTGGCTACAGCAAGCATGGATACTTTGATCGGCACACTATCTAGTTCTGATAAATCAACCTCAATACCTGCTTCGCGAAACAAACGGATTGCTTTACTTAAGTACTCTGCCCTAGCCGACATCTCTAGCGTCTCGATTCTGGCAACAGTGGTTTTCGCAACGCCCATCAGGTCAGCGAATTCCCCCTGATTCCAGCCAGCGGCGGCCCTTGCAGTTCGCAAAGCAACCACAATTTTCCCACTTTCAAGTAATTCATTGCTTGACATTATTAGCAATCCTGCTATTATTAGTCACATTATCAGTTGCAACTAATGTTGTTAAAGGTGTGAAATGCCCGTCATTAACTTAAACCAACAGACCATCAAAACCCTTGTCTGCCCTTCAGGTAGCAAGAAGATTGTCTATTTTGACTCACGCTGCAAAGGACTCCTTTTAGAAGTTCGCGTATCGGGTGGTCGTACTTATTATCTGCGCTTTACTGATGAACGTAGCCGAAGCCGTCAACATAAATTGGGTGACGCTTGCGACATATCGCTAACTCAAGCCAAACAGTTGGCTGAAAAAAAACGCAATCAAATCGCTATGGGAATCGATCCAAACGAGAAAAAGGCCACCCTTAAGAAAATTCCAACAGTTTACGAATTTATACATAAGGTTTATCTGCCCTACGTTGAGGGTTATAAGCGCAGTTGGAAGTGCGATCGGGTATTACTCAAGAACCACGTAGAACCCTATTGGGGCCAGAAGTACTTAGACCAAGTCACCAAGTCTGACCTTATCAACCTGTTGGCTAATCACCGCAAGACCCATGCTCCGGGTAGTTGTAACAGACTGATTATTTTGCTTCGCTATTTGTTCAATATCGCTCTGAGGAATGGCGATGTGGGCATTACCAAGAATCCAACTGTTGGATACCCCTTGATGAAAGAGAACAGGGAGCCAGAGCGTTACTTGTCAGCAGACGAAGCCAAGGTGTTGTATGAGCATCTTCTTGAGTCGGACAACAAGCAGCTTCAGTACATCATCCCTATGCTGATTCTGACTGGCGCGAGAAAGCGCGAAGTTTTGGATGCTCGTTGGGAAGACTTTGATTTTGAGCGTAAATCTTGGCGCATCCACACTACCAAACTTGGACGACCACGCCATGTGCCGTTATCTGATGGTGCGATCTCCATCCTTCAATCGACACCAAAATTTGAAAACTGTGAGTGGGCTTTTCCCAACCCAAAGACATTGAAGCCTTATGTCTCGATCTTCTACTCGTGGAACACGGCAAGGAACGCTGCTGGTCTGCCTGATGTGAAGTGTCATAGTTTGAGGCACTCCTTTGCTTCATATTTAGTCAACGCTGGCCGAACGCTTTACGAAGTTCAGCACCTTTTGGGCCACACCCAAGTCAAAACCACTCAGCGGTACAGCCATTTAACGAAGGACACTCTCCTTGATGCGTCTAACGCAGTTACTCGCGCAGTAGGACATCTTTTCACACCAACGCTCTCCTCGCCACAGAGTGCTGGTTTATTACCTATGGCGCAATGAAGGATTTATATGCATGACGATTATGAAAATGATTCTTGTGATTACGTGATCTATTTAGACGGTGATGACACCAATGACGAAGAAGGCAATGTAATTACCAAGCAGGATTTCCATGAGCAGATAACGTTTGATGACTTCGCTGAAATCATGAATACACAAGACGCTCTGTTTAAAAAGATAGACGCGCTGGAAGCAGAGCTTGCGCTCTTGCGAGGTGAGTCCTTGAATGGAGGTGATAAATGACTACTAGCATATTCATCAAAGATATTGAAGTTGATACTACCTTACAAGCTCGAGTACGGATGAGTGAGTCTGTGTTGCAAGAGTACGCAGCATTGTTAATGGAGGGCGTTAATTTCCCACCAGTTGTTTTATTTGACGATGGGGTCAAGAAGTATCTGGCTGATGGTTTCCATCGCTTGTACGCCGCTAAGCGAGTTGGAAGAGACCGTATTCAGGCTGAGATACACCGGGGTAGTAAGCACGAAGGCTTCATGTATTCCCTACACGCTAATTCATCACACGGCTTGCAAAGGTCCAATGAGGATAAGCGCCACTGCGTCATGAAGCTCTTAGATGATTTTGAATACATTGATAAGAGTGATCGAGAGATTGCAGACTTATGTGCTGTTAGTCATACTTTCGTTGGAAAGATCAGGGCAGGCAGCAAAAGTTCGGCTGCAAAGAAACCGAATCTGATTGCGAAACCAACTAACCCGTTTGTCAAACCTACCACCGAAGTGGCAACGTTGCCAGATGAAGAGGAATACGATCAAAGAGATGACGTTCTCAAAGAGCTTGCTGAGGCAAATGAAGCACTCTCAGATCGTCTAAGCATTAAGGCTATGGAAGCTACAGACGAAGAGAAAGAATTGGCATCAGAAACAATTGCATCCCTGCGGGAAGAAAACCGGAGTCTTACCAGTCAATGCAATTCATTGACGCATAGCCGTAATACTTATCAGAACAAGGCCGCACAGGCGATTAAACAATGCGACATTTACCGCAACGTCATCAAAAAGCTCAACAAGCAAGTTGAGCAGCTTCAGGCGAAATTAAATAGCCACCCCCCTCAAGAAGAACCGTTACCCTGTTGACCCACTACCCCCCACCCCAAGCATTTGACGTTAGGAGTCCCATGAAGCCTTTACATACTGTTCCACTCAAACGAACCCGTGCTGAAATCCGCCGGCGTATCTGCGCTATGCCGGTCAGTCGGCGTCAAGTGCGTCAGATGCAAAAGGTGATCGCTGAGCTACGTCGTGAAAACGCGCTTCTCACTTACATGCTATCTATTCGGTAGAAGTCATGTGTGGCATATCAAATGACTATATCAACGATATAGTGGAACTAACCACCGCTGGTGGCAGGATCGTTTGTCGGCGGTGTAATGCCATGTCCAAGCGCACCAGACTTCAATGCGGTGGGCCAGCCGTTCGGGGCAAAACTAAGTGCAAGTTTCATGGTGGACGTAGTACTGGGCCACGCACAGATCAGGGCAAACTAAGCTGCGCACAGGCTAAAACCATTCACGGTAAGGACAGCCGGTCTGACAGGCAAGTGAACCGCCTAGCCATGAAGCGCCTGAGGCTATATGCCCAGATTCTGGGTGTTTCGTTCAGATCGGACGCGGGCGACAAGAGGCTCTGACATCCGATGTAGGGGGTCTTTTGAGCACCCTCTGGAATTAGTGGCACAGCACCTCTTGTGCCAATTACTTTGCTACCCCCTTGATTTACCGATTATTTGCCCATACAATAAATCATGCAATTTATCTTTGACCCCAGTAAAGACGAACTAAATGTAAGAAAGCATGGGATATCGTTAGATCAGGCAAGCGTCGTTTTTAACCATCCCAACAAAATTACATTAACCAGCGTTCGTGAGGGCGAGGACAGATTGGTCGACATCACGCTTGTAGAGATTCATGGCGTGGTATTGGTTTTAGTTTATGTACTACGAGGTGAAGATACGGTAAGACCTATTTCACTGCGTAGGGCCTCAAGAGCAGAAAGGACTTTGTATGCCAACTCGATCTAAGTTAACAAATAGTAAGAGCCCCCCCAAAGTGAATGACTGGAAACTTGTGAAAAAACAGGTTGAAGCTGACGAGCCTATTGCCTTTGATCCAGAGGTTGACCTATACGATCCCAATGATGAAGCTGCGGTTAAGGCATTTTGGGCTAGCGCTACGATCACTCGGGGCAGAGGACGTCCACCCATAGCAGTTAAGCGTCCTACGTTAAATATGCGGGTTGACGCAGAGGTTTTGGAAGCGTTCAAGGCAACGGGGCCGGGTTGGCAAACTCGTATTAACTCCTTGCTGCGCGATGCAGTTAAGAGTGGTGCTGTTCGTTCTTGATGTGCTATCCGTTTAGCCGTGACCAATCGCACTACCCAGATACGGTTAGCCGGTTGTCTGCGGTTTAAATAATGTGAGTAGTCCCCAGAGGTTGACGTGCAAGAAAACGCCTCTCACGTCATCTCTCTTCCTTTGTTCAAGCTGAACTTGCCAGAGCGCAGTCTATTTGAGCTGCAGATTAAGCCGTTGATGGGCCACCAATAAGCAAACACTCAAATCTCGGGCCATGGGCAGGGCTGCCACCGCTTTTTCTAAAGGCTTGATGGCCTCTTGCGCCGGTCGGTGGTGCAGCAGCAAAACCCCCACTTCGGTGTTGACCTGCGGGTGGTTGGGAAAAGTGACCAGCAAGCCCTTGTAGATTTTGAGGGCCGCGTCAATTTGACCCCGCTTCACGTGGATCTGGGCGCGCCTGAGTAATTGGTTAAGTGACAAGTTTATTCCAATAAATCTGTCGAATACCCGACTAGGCACTTTCGCCATGCCTCCTTCATTCCTGCTGGAGATAAGTGATTTTGGTCGATATGCCAAATTCCGTTAGAAAGTCCATCACCTCTATCGGTAAGAATATGAACATCAAGAAATTCAAATCTCATTTGTTTCGACCTAAGGCGAAGAATGTCGTTAAAGGCACTGATAAATTGAATCAGTTTTAGCAGTTCATTTTTTTTGAGATTATTAGCATCAATGTTTGGGCAGGGGATGCCTTGAATAATTACATGGAGTGATTTTAGTTGAGTCAACTTCTGAACATAATTTAAATAATTTTCGATCGTAGATTGAATCAGTGAAATATGTGAATTTTCAGGGAATTTTTCGACATGCTTCAGAATTCCCTCATCTAATCTGCAATCAATTTCACCGATGGTCAGCAATACCTTTTCGCCAGTTTGAAGTGACTCGATAACTCGCTTGAACTTTTCTTTGTATTTGTTGGAGCGATCATTACCTAGATGCCATTGTTTGCATCCTTCTATCCAATGTGCTTTGCACGTGAACTTTTCAATTCCGATTTCAACCTCAATTCCTTGGCTTGGCAACGAATGGCTTTCGCCAACAACATGAACCACTTGCATACCACTATCGTTTTGTACACTCTTTTTTTCTTGATTCCAAAATAAAAGTTGTTTTAAAAAGTCATAATATTTAACATCATTGATTAGTAATTTTGATTTATTTTCATGAATATTGTCAATTTTTCCTATAAATAAAAGCGCTTGTTTGAAATCACTATTTACGAAGTAAATTATTGCCAGGGCTAAAATTGCCTTTATCTTAAAAATATGGAAATCAATTTCGATGACTTTTTTAAAATAACAAATTGATTCTTTTGACTGATCGAGCCATAAACACAACAATGCATAATTCAGCAGTGCCTCTGAAAAGTCTGGTTTGATTGCAATAGCCTGCTTGAGACTTGCTGCGGCATCATCTAGTCTGCCAAGTTCTTGCTGCGTCACCCCCAAGTTACTGTGTGCTTCTGCATAGCCGGGCGCAATTGAAATGGCTTTCTTATAACTCGCCTCAGCCTCTTCCAATCTGCTTACGCCTTGCAGTGTTAGCCCTAAGTTGTAGTGTGCTTGTGCATATGCGGGCTTGATTGCAATGGCTTTCTTGTAACTTGTCTGAGCTTCTTCATGTCTGCCAAGACCTTGCAGCGTAATCCCCAAGTTGTAATGCGTCTCTGCTGAATTAGGTGCAATTGCAATTGCTTTCTTGTAATGCTTCTCTGCTTCTTCTAGTCTTCCAAGTTCATGCAGCGTGATCCCCAAGTTGTAAAGCGCTTCTGCATCTTTGGGTGAGATGTCCACTGCTTTGACATTGGCAGCCAATGACTCTTCTAAGCGACCTGTAAGTTTGAACAAAGCCCCAAGAACCTTCCAACTAAATTGATGGTCAGGGTATTTTTGGGTATGTGCTTTTGCCAAATTCTCGGCAAGATCGTATTGACCTGCCTGATACTTTTCAAGTAAAGCATTTAAGTCCGACTGAGAGGGGCTCGTATTTTTCTCTTTGCCCGCAGTGACCTTCTTTCGCTGCTGCGTATAGGTGGGCTTCTTTTGATTAGGAGGTGGTGCAGTTGACTGGGCCAAAAAAATTGCAGTAAGTTGTGCCTGTAAAGCATCAACCATCTCTCCAGCCAGCCCTAGGCTCTTGCCTTGGCTGAGTACCTCATTGGCACTGTCGAATTGCTTGACTTGAATGAGCGCATCAATGTAGCTGAGCCAATACTGTCCTTGGCTGGCGTTAGCTTTAAGTGCCGTTTTAAACAACGGCAGTGCAGCCTCAGCCTGATCCACTGCAACAGCCAAGACACCTAAATTATGGTTGGCATCAGGATGTAGAGGTTCAGACTGCAAGATGGCTCGGTACAAAACTTCTGCCTCATGCAGCTTACCGGCTTTGTGTGCGTCAACCGCCTGCACCAAGGTTTGCTCTGTCGTTAACTGCATAGTAAAGTGTGATTACACTGAATTGATCACTTATTTCCAATTAATAAACAAGAAACCCCACCCCCTTATGAGGGATGGGGTTTTTAAGACCATAATGGCCAGTTTTATTTTAAAAATTAAGCAATAAAGACAGCAAAGTTATCAGTGTCAATCAGTGCGTAATCAGCAGCAGTCATGTTAATAGTACCAATCAAATTAACTACGTCAGCTGTTTCAGCAACAGTTGTTGTACCACCGCCATTCACGTCCACAGTACCAATAACCATAAGTGAGTTAGTGGTGTCGTAATAAGAGAAAAGGATCTGCGAATCAGCGGTAAAGCCAGTTACAGTAGATGTTCCAATTGCAGCATTAAAAGTAGCCTGCAAACTTGTTGTAAATGCAACGGCTGTTGTCAGTTTTAGAAAGTTTACTGTTGCTCCGGTAGCAGCAGCAGCACCAGCGTTTTGTGCAACAGTTTGGATAACTACAGCATCGCCTGCTGCTGCTGCGTCCACACCTGCAACATCACCAATACCTGAGTCAACACCGCCATCATCATCATAAGATGTGTTATTAGCAGAGAAACGGATTAAATCCGTATTATTCGCTGCTGTTCCAACTGTGAAGTCAGTAATTCTTGGCGCTGCACTGTAGTTGGCGGCTGATGCAGAGGTACCGACCAATGTGAAAGTATCAAAAGCTGCACCACCTGTGAAAAGATCTCCGGCGGTCACTGCAGCACCTACAGCTCTGTTTTGGATTGAGTCAGCATTGGCACCACCAACAATAACATCAGCCGCGACAGTGCCCGTCAATGTATTGGTATTCGTTGCACTACCAGTAATTGCAACTCCAAAACCTGTTGCAGCGCTAGCATTAATCAGAACAGTACCAGTTACTGCAGATGCATTGATAGATGTGTTGTTTGTCAACGCCATGGTGTTTGTGGTCAAGCTCACATCACCTGCTCCTGTGACAGTCAGCGTGCCCATGCCGGAAATGTTGGCCATAGTGTCCCAAGTCACATCATCAGTTGCCGTCAAGTTGATTGTTTCAACACCAGCTAGTGTAACGTCACCAGTACCCCAGACAGCTTCAGATGTTGTTGTATCACCGTCAGAAACAGTAATGTTCAAGACGTTGTTTGTACCAACTGTAGTTGCATCTTTGACACCAAGGGTCAGTGCACCAGCACCGGCGGTAACTGTAACGCTGGCTGCTTGAGCGGCAGACATGTCTGTAACGCTAGTTGCGTTACCAGCGTCTGCGATTGCAACAGCAGTAATGGTTGAACCAGTGAAGGTATCCATATCAATGGATACGTTGTTTGCCACTGCCAAAACTTCAAAGCCAGTGTAAATTGCACCTTCAGCTGATGTATCCATGTGAGTAGTGTCAGCAAGTGTCAATGTGTCTGTGCCTGCACCAGCATTTACAGCACCCAGTTGGCCAGATGTTGAAGTTGTAATGCGGTCCGAGCCAGCGCCACCGGTGAAAGTCGCAGTAGTTGTTGCCGACAAAGTAGCCGACACACCACCGGCAGTTAAACCACCTGCATTGATCGATGTGAAGTCAGTATCCAAAGTACCAAGTGTCACGGCAGAGCGTGCGGCAGCGGTTGTTGTAGCTGCGCGATCACCGGCTGCGCCAGAAATCGTCAAAGCAACTGCGGGTACTGCACCGTTGTTAGCAATTGTCAAACCAGTTGTCAAAATTGCAGTATCTGCAGTCAGGTTAACAGCAGAGACAACAGCACTGTCTGAAGAAATAGCACCAAGTGTATTGGTCGCACCAGACGAAGTAATGTTCAGCGTGCGCAATGCAGCGCCGTTAATTGCAACAGCACCAGCGGTTGTGCCACCAGAAACGTTAACTGTACCTGCTGTCACAGTTGCACCATAACCAGCAGTGATACCACCAGAGCCACCGTTAGTGATATTGGCTGTCTGAGCTGCCGTTAGCGCGCTTAGAGTTACTGCGCCAGTGGATGCATCTGATGTGAAAGATGTAGCGCCAGAAAAGTTAGTAGCTGTGACAGTGTCTGTGGCTGTAATCGCGGCAACGCCGACAACGTTTGCTGTTGTAAATGTAGTGGTTGGTTGAATACCAGCTGCGCTTGAACCAAATGTAATAGCAGGAAGTGCAGTTCCGGCAACTGGTGCGGTAATTACTATGGAGCCAGGATTGGCTGTAGCATCGGCGCCTGCAGTAAATACTGCAATAGTTGCACCTGCCGATTGATTGATAGCTGCTGTAACAGCTTGACCAGAGGTTGTTGAGTTAGCGCCAGTAACTACGGTTGTTACAACTCCACCATAATTTACTGTGACTGTATTTGCTGCATTTGCTGGTACTGGCACAGATACAGTATTTACTTGAGCTACTGCGGTAACAGCAGCAGTTACGGTGCCAGTGTTTAGGTTACGTACAGCGATGTTTTCAATGCCGGTGACACTTGCAGCTGGAAGTGTGAAACCTGACGTACCAGTGTTAACAATTGTCAAAGAGTCTGTACCCGTGCCACCGACCAATACATCAGAAGCACCAAATGTCAGGTGAGTTGCGTTGAAGGTGTCATTGCTTGTACCGCCAGTAAAGGAGGCAGCTGCATCCAGACTAGTAGTGAGCGACCTAATTATCTGTTTTGATACATTATTGATTTTAAACAGTATTTTATAAATCTTATTAGATATAAAAAATATCGCCTACGATGCGCCTATTTTCAACTGCAAATCGCGTTGATTGCATGTCGGTCAAATCAATGTTGTGAGTAGTACTTGCTGTACCGAGAGACAAAGGCGCGCCTACAAGCCGCCTACTTGATCACTTGCGCTTCTTGGTCGGCAGCGTTGCAACCATTCCAAATCCGTTGGGATGCGTCCACGTATAAGCAACCCCAGCAGACTCTATTGCGCCGATCAATTTGCTGATCGTCTCCAATTTCGGGTTGTTCACCCCAGTCTCAATTCGGGCAACTGTGGGTAGTGAAATCCCAGATTTTTCAGCCAACTCAAGCTGCGACCAATTGAGCGCAGATCGCCCAGCGCGTATTGCCGCACCGAGGATGGAAGCGTCAGATAAAGTGATCATGAAATGATTTTACTTGAATTATTATTTGTATTTAGTGATTGACTGTTGATTATTAGTGATATAAAATCAATCATACAAGTCAATTTGGGTATATTTCATGGCAAAAATCCTCTTCTCCAAGGCGTTTATTCAGTCTGTTGTTTGTCCAGAATCTGAGGCGAAATCTGCGTATTTCGATACGGGTTGTCGTGGTCTGGTTTTGGAAGTTCGTCCCACAGGAACGAAGGTTTTTTCGCTCCGTTACGTTGATGGCCGTGGCAAGCAGCGTCAGCACAAAATTGGTAACGCTCAGGACATTACATTAGATCAAGCGCGAAAACAAGCGGGCAAATTACGCGCCAAAATCACAATTGGTGAGGACTTGAATGAAGCTCAGAAATTGCTTCGTATTGTTCCCACTGTTTCAGAATTTATCCACAAGGTTTACCTACCCTACGTTGAGGGTTACAAGCGCAGTTGGAAGTGCGATCGGGGTTTGCTCAAAAACCACGTAGAACCCTATTGGGGCAAGAAGTACCTCGACCAAGTCACTAAGTCTGACCTGATCAACTTGCTGGCTAATCACCGCAAGACCCATGCTCCGGGCAGTTGTAACAGGCTAATCATCCTGCTTCGGTACATGTTCAACATTGCGATCAAGAATGGCGACGTTGGGATTGTTAAGAACCCTACCGCTGGCTACCCCTTGATGAAAGAAAACAGGGAGCCAGAGCGGTATTTGTCAGCGGACGAAGCCAAGGTGCTTTACGAGCATCTGCTGGAGTCAGACAACAAGATGCTTCAGTACATCATCCCCATGCTGATTTTGACTGGCGCCCGAAAGCGTGAAGTTTTAGATGCCCGCTGGGAAGACTTTGACTTTGAGCGTAAGTCATGGCGTATCCATACGACCAAACTTGGACGGCCTCGTCACGTACCGTTATCTGATGGTGCTATTTCAATTCTCCAATCTACGCCAAGATTTGGAAAGTGCGAGTGGGCGTTCCCCAACCCTAAAACTTTGAAGCCCTATGTGTCCATCTACTACGCATGGAATACTGCTAGGAACGCTGCTGGCCTACCTGATGTGAAGTGTCACTCGCTTCGTCATTCATATGCCAGCTTCTTGGTCAATGCAGGCCGAACGCTTTACGAAGTTCAGCACCTTTTGGGTCATACCCAAATTAAGACTACTCAAAGGTACAGCCATCTAACGAAGGACACGCTCCTAGATGCTACCAACTCAGTCAATACGGCTCTTGGTGGCATGTTTGTGCCAATGGTGTCGGCAAGCCCTGCTGTGCAGGTGCAGTTGGTTCAGTAGGCTAGAAACTCAAGCAGCCTGCAAGTACATGTCAATGTGCATGGACGTGTAAGGGCAAGTCACACCACCGCCTTCAGTACGCTCAAGCAGGCCAAGTTCAGCCAAGACCACAATGTCATCGTGCACACGCTTCACGTCACGATCAACAACACGAGCCAACTCACGCACAGACATCTCGCCCTTGCCCTGGGCTGCGCGAACAATGTCCCAACGCTTCTCAGACAGTTGCCCAAAGAACTGTGCTGGTGTCTCGAAGTTCAGCACTTCGCCTTGGTAAGTATCGGCCTTGGCTGGAATGCCCACGGCACGGATTGCAGCTTTCCAATCTGGCTGCAAAGTAATGGTCAGGTTTCTCTGAGTCATGATGCTCT
>Ga0315903_10004067_pt1 | contig 19768 bp, 21 predicted proteins | sample LakEriMetagenome_7_FD_203524 | JGI IMG/M metagenome (GOLD analysis project Ga0315903, IMG submission 203524) | Freshwater fungal communities from buoy surface, Lake Erie, Ohio, United States - Buoy 2 MA119 | ecosystem: Environmental > Aquatic > Freshwater > Lake | place: USA: Lake Erie, Ohio... | reverse complement strand
AAGCATAAAGTGCGTGGCTCGCATGTCATGGTCGACAATGACATCGACGACGATTCGGCGCTGCAGAACATCAGCGGCCAGCTGCACCTGACCGCCGCCGAACGCGAACGCCGTGTCAGCGCCGGCAAGAAAAAGCCGAAGCAGAAAGTCATGGAAGCCTCGCGTACCGCGACCGGCCAGCATGGTTTTTCGCGCCCAACCGCTCCAATCACCCGCGAAGTCGCCGTCGGCGAATCGATTGTCGTTTCCGAACTGGCCAATAAACTGGCGATGAAGGGTTCGGATGTGGTGCGTGCCCTGTTCAAAATGGGCATGATGGTCACCATCAACCAGGTCATCGATCACGATACCGCGGTGCTGGTGGTCGAGGAGCTTGGCCATAAGGCCGTCCAGGCCAGTGACAACGATGCCGAACTGGCGTTGGTCGCGCATCTGGACGAAGTCCAAGGTGAAAAAAGCGCGCGTCCGCCGGTGGTCACCATCATGGGCCACGTCGATCACGGCAAGACCTCGCTGCTCGACTACATCCGCCGCACCAAAGTCGCCACCGGTGAGGCCGGAGGCATCACCCAGCACATCGGTGCCTACCATGTCGAGACCCCGCGCGGCGTGGTCAGCTTCCTGGACACCCCCGGCCACGCGGCATTCACCGCCATGCGTGCCCGCGGAGCCAAGCTGACCGATATCGTGGTGTTGGTGGTTGCGGTCGACGACGGCGTCATGCCGCAGACCATCGAAGCGGTCGAACACGCCCGCTCCGCGAAGGTACCGCTGATTGTGGCCATGAACAAGATGGACAAGTCCGAAGCCAATCCCGACAACGTCAAACAGGGTCTGGTCAAATTGGAAGTGGTGCCGGAAGAGTGGGGCGGCGATGTCCAGTTCGTGCCGGTATCGGCCAAGACCGGCGAAGGCGTCGACAACCTGCTGGAATCGATTCTGGTCCAGGCCGAGTTGCTGGAATTGAAAGCTACGGTCGATGCCCGCGCCACAGGCGTGGTTATCGAATCCTCGCTCGACAAGGGCCGTGGTCCGGTTGCCACTGTTCTTGTACAGGAAGGCACGCTCAAGAAAGGCGATTATCTGGTCAGCGGCCTGCAGTATGGACGCGTGCGCGCGCTGTTCGATGAAAACGGAAAGCAGACTGAAACCGCCGGTCCGTCGATTCCGGTGCAGGTGCTCGGACTTTCCGGCGTGCCGGATGCCGGTGACGACTTCGTGGTCGTGGCCGACGAGCGTCTGGCCAAGGAAGTGGCCCAGCAACGCGAAATCAAACGCCGTGAATCGCGCCTGGTCAAACAGCCGGGCTCGCGCATGGAAGACGTCATGGCCCAGATGGGCGCCGGCCAGGGCCAGCAGGTACTCAATATCCTGGTCAAAGCCGATGTGCAGGGTTCCGTCGAAGCATTGCGCGATTCCCTGACCGGACTGTCCAACGAGTCCATCCGCATCAACGTGATTTCCTCCGGCGTCGGCGGCATCACCGAGTCTGACGCCACACTGGCGGCGGCATCCAAGGCCGTGGTCATCGGCTTCAATGTGCGTGCCGATGCCTCGGCGCGCCGCATCATCGAAAGCAACGGCATCGACCTGCGTTACTTCTCGATCATCTATGACGTCATCGATCAGGTCAAACAGGTCGCGTCCGGTCTGCTCGGCGTCGAGATCCGCGAGGAAATCATCGGTATCGCCGAAGTCCGCGACGTGTTCCGCAGCTCCAAGTTCGGTGCCGTGGCCGGTTCGCTGGTCATCGAGGGTACGGTCAAGCGCAACAAGCCGATCCGCGTGCTGCGCAACAGTGTTGTGGTGTTCGAAGGCGAGCTGGAAAGCCTGCGCCGCTTCAAGGACATCGTCGAGGAAGTCCGCAGCGGTACCGAATGCGGCATCGCGGTGAAGGCCTACGACGATGTCAAGCCGGGCGACCAGATCGAATGCTTCGAACGCATCGAAGTGGCGCGCAGCCTCTGATGGCGAAGAAGAGCTTCCACCGGACCGACCGTGTCTCCGCCCAGCTCCGCCGCGAGCTGGGTCAGATCGTGCATGCCACCGTTCGCGAGCACGGCCTGCCGTCGCTGAGCGTATCCGATGTCGAGCTCACCCGCGACATGGCGCATGCCAAGGTGTTCGTGACCGCATTGCTGGCGGAGTCGTCCAAGACCGCGGTCAAGGCCTTGAACGAACTGGCGCCTGAAATGCGCTTCCAGCTTGCCCATGCGGTCAAGATGCGGCATGTGCCCGAGCTGCATTTCCATTACGACGATTCGGTCGATAAGGGCGAGCGCATCGAGCAGCTGCTGCGCGATAGTCCTAAATCCGAATCGCTCTGACCGCCTCCGGGCGGTTTTTTCCGGCATGAAAAAAACACAATTCACTTTTGTCCGACGCCCGGTTGATGGCCTGCTTCTGCTCGATAAACCCCAGGGCATGACGTCCAATCAGGCCCTGCAGAAGGTCCGCAATCTGTTCCGTGCCGAGAAAGCCGGCCATACCGGTGCACTGGATCCGCTGGCCACCGGGGTGTTGCCGATCTGTCTGGGCGAGGCCACCAAGGTTGCCGGGCTGCTTCTCGGTAACGACAAAGCCTATGAAGTCATCGCTGCCTTGGGTACGACCACCGATACCGACGATGCCGACGGACCGGTCCTGCGTCAGCGATCGATAGGTAGCTATGCCCGTGAGCAGGTGGAAGCCCTGTTGCCGCAGTTCACCGGCGATATTATGCAGGTTCCTCCGGTGTATTCCGCACTCAAGCAGGGCGGCGAGCCGATGTATCTGAAGGCGCGGCGTGGCGATGAGATCGATCTGCCCGCGCGTCCGGTCCGCATCCATGACATCGAGCTGTTGACGCTGGAACCGGCTCAGTTCAGCCTGCGGGTGACCTGCGGTTCGGGAACCTATATCCGCAGTCTGATTCGCGATTTGGGCGAAGCACTGGGCTGTGGTGCCCATGTCACGGCCCTGCACCGGCTCTGGGTCGAGCCGTTCCAGGCGCTCCCTCTACGGACCCTGGATGGGCTTCAGGCGCTTGCGGAGCAGGGGCTGCCGGAGCTGGATGCCGTTCTGCACCCTGTAGCCGAGGCCTTGGTCGCGGTGCCCCGTCTGGTATTGGATGACGATCAGGCCCGGCGCGTCGGCATGGGCCAGAAAATCCGGATTCCGGAGCCGTTTGCGGCCAGTGAGCGTGTACAGCTGTGCAATGTCGCTGGCTTGCCGCTCGGTCTGGCCGGCATCAGCGCCGATGGGCATCTCACGGTTCAGCGTCTGTTTCGCTGGGCGGCCATCAATTGACGCGATTTAATCCCACTAACTGATTGAATCGAGTATAATATGCGGGCTTCGGGCCCTCCGGCCGAAGCTCCTTTAACCGGCGGTTATGGCGGTTGCGCAGCCCGCGCTTCTGCCGAATTCGCATCTTCATAGAGAATAGATATGTCCATTGATACCAGCAAAGTCATCGGCGAGCACAAACGCGCCGCCAACGATACCGGCTCCCCGGAAGTCCAGGTCGCCCTGTTGACCGCCCGCATCGAAGACCTTTCCGAACACTTCAAGACCCACAAGAAAGACCACCACTCGCGCCGCGGTCTCCTGAAAATGGTGAACCAGCGCCGCAGCCTGCTGGCCTATCTGAAAAAGAAAGACGGCGAACGTTACCAGGCCCTGATCCAGCGCCTCGGCTTACGTCGCTAACCACCCAACGCGGCGCTTCGGCGCCGTGTTGTTTTTTGCAGTACATCAAAGGCGGGCATGTGGCCCGCCTCGCGGAAATCAAAGAGGATAATACAGTGGCAAAAATCGTGAAAACCTTCCAATACGGAAAGCATCAAGTCAGCATCGAAACCGGTGAAATCGCGCGTCAGGCCAGTGGTTCGGTCATCGTCAGCGTCGAAGGCACCGTGGTCCTGGTCACCGCCGTGGCCGCCAAGTCGCAGCGCGAGGGCATGGATTTCTTCCCGCTGACCGTCGACTACCAGGAAAAATTCTATGCCGGCGGCCGTATTCCGGGCGGCTTCTTCAAGCGTGAAGGCCGTGCCACCGAGAAGGAAACCCTGATTTCCCGCCTGATCGACCGTCCGATCCGTCCGCTGTTCCCGGAAGGTTTCCGCAACGAAGTGCAGATCATCGCCACCGTGGTGTCGATGAATCCGGAAGTCGACGGCGACATCCCGGCCCTGATCGGCGCCTCCGCCGCCCTGGCCCTGTCCGGCGCGCCGTTCAACGGTCCGATCGGCGCTGCCAAGGTCGGTTTCGCCAACGGCCAGTACATCCTGAACCCGACCGCCGCCGAACTGGCGACCTCGCAGCTCGAGTTGGTCGTCGCAGGTACCGCCGGTGCCGTGCTGATGGTGGAATCGGAAGCCGCGTTGCTGTCCGAACAGCAGATGCTGGGTGCCGTCATGTTCGGTCATCAGCAGATGCAGACCGTCATCAATGCCATCAACGAACTGGTTGCCGAAGTCGGCGTCAGCAAGTGGACCTGGCAGGCTCCAGCCAAGAACGAGGCCATGATTGCCGCGCTCAAAACCGCCGTCGGCGGCCGTCTGGAAGCCGCTTTCGCCATCCGTGAAAAGCTGGAACGCCGTGATGCCATCGCCAAGATCAAAGCCGAGGTGATGGAAGGCCTGAAAGCCGATGCCGAAGCCAATGGCTGGGTGGGTGCCGAAATGTCGAAGGAATTCGGCGAGCTCGAATACGAAACCATGCGCGCTTCCGTTCTGAAGACCAAGGTGCGCATCGACGGCCGCAATCTCACCACCGTGCGTCCGATCAGTGTGCGTACCTCGGTGTTGCCGCGTACCCACGGTTCGGCCCTGTTCACCCGCGGTGAAACCCAGGCGCTGGTCGTTGCCACCCTCGGTACCGCGCGCGATGGCCAGATCATTGATGCCGTGTCGGGTGAATACAAAGAAAACTTCATGTTCCATTACAACTTCCCTCCGTATTCGGTGGGTGAGTGCGGCCGCTTCGGAGCGCCGAAGCGCCGTGAAATCGGCCACGGCCGTCTGGCCAAGCGCGGCGTGATGGCCGTGATGCCGAACATGGAAGAGTTCCCGTACACCATCCGCTGCGTTTCGGAAATCACCGAATCCAACGGTTCCTCCTCGATGGCCTCGGTCTGTGGTTCCTCGCTGGCCATGATGGATGCCGGTATTCCGCTGAAAGCCCCGGTGGCCGGCATCGCCATGGGTCTGGTCAAGGAAGGCGGCGATTTCGTCGTGCTGTCCGACATCCTCGGTGACGAAGACCATCTCGGCGACATGGATTTCAAAGTGGCCGGTTCCGAGCAGGGCATCTCCGCCCTGCAGATGGACATCAAGATTGAAGGCATCACTGAAGAAATCATGCGCATCGCGCTCGACCAGGCCAAACAGGGCCGTCTGCACATCCTCGGCGAAATGGCGAAAGCCCTGTCGACGCCACGTGCCGAAATGTCGGAATTCGCGCCGCGTCTGCTGACCCTGAAGATCCATCCGGACAAGATCCGCGAAGTGATCGGCAAGGGCGGTTCGGTCATCCAGGCCATCACCAAGGAAACCGGCACCCAGATCGACATCCAGGATGATGGCACCATCACCATCGCCTCGGTCAACAACGCCGCCGCCGAAGCCGCCCGTGCCCGCATCGAGTCGATCACCTCCGACGTCGAGCCGGGCCGCATCTATGAAGGCAAGGTCGCCAAGATCATGGATTTCGGTGCGTTCGTCACCATCGCTCCGGGCAAAGACGGCCTGGTGCACGTGTCGCAGATTTCCAACGAGCGCGTCGAGAAAGTGTCCGACAAACTCAAGGAAGGCGATATCGTGAAAGTGAAAGTACTGGAAGTCGACAAGCAGGGTCGCATCCGCCTGTCGATGAAGGCTCTGGACGAAGACGCCGCCGAGTAAGCGTTTCGGCTTCACGCAAAAAGCGGGCTTCGGCCCGCTTTTTCGTGGGTAAGAGATTTGTGTACACTGACGGCATGAACCCGCTCTGGAAAAACCGGATCCTGTTTGCCCTCGGCAGCCTCTGGGCCTTGCCGATGACGGCGGTCGGCCTGGTGTTCGGCGCAGGAAGTCTGCTGCTTGGAGCGCGCGTATCGTTCTCCGATGCAGCTTTGGTGTTCTCCGGCTTCCGGTTTTTCAGCCATGGCGCGTTGACGCTCGGGCAGGTCATTCTGCATACCGGGTCGTCGCTCGACGAACCGACCCTGACCTACCACTGCGCGGCCTTCGGGGGTGATGAGTGCGTGCGTATCGGCAGTCACGAGCGGGCGCATGTGTATCAGACCATGGCGTTCGGGGTGCTGTTCCTGCCCTTGTATTTCCTGCATGGCGGCATCAGTCATAAAAACCGCTTCGAGCAGGCCGCCGATCGTTATGCCCGCACGGGCTCGGGCTGGTGGCCTTACGGATAAAAAACCCCGCCGAAGCGGGGTCCAGGTTTTCTGCGTCTTCGTCTTAGAATTCAACGACGCGGTCGACTTTCATCACCCAGCCTGCCTCGCCAGCAGTGAGTTTGTACTGTAGCTGACGCGTCTTACCGGTTGGGTTGGCGTTATTATCGCCTTCATTATAGATTGGGAATCGTTGAGCGATGATGCCTTCGCCGACAACGAATTCATCATGACCCATATAGCCTTTGCTGTTGACCGGATCTTCGCTGACTGGCGGAAAATAAATTTCACTGAGACTTTTTTTATTATTGGCCGAATATCCAATCGGGATGCCATAACTGCCACTTCCAGCGGAAGTGACCCATACATACAGCTCTGGAGAACCATCGGCATTAACGTCTTCGATTTCTACTTTGGTTACGCTACCTTCGATTTCACGGCTGATGACATCATTGACTTCGCTCAGTCCGCTTGGTGAGATAGTCAGATTGTTCAGTGACCCTTCGTTGGTAGCCTCAACTACGAAGCGAATACCTTGAAGTTCGAGCTCCTGTTTAAACCCCGATTTTTCCGTTTCGGGAGTCATAGCGGTTTCGGGATCTGTGGGAGTTTCGGGAGTTGCGGTGGCCATGATTTCAGTGGCCGATGCGGTTTCAGCGGGTTTTTCGCTGCATGCGACTAGGGAAAGCAGGATGGCAGCGGCAAGTACGGACTTGGTCATGGTGAATCTCCTTGGCTTGTGAGTGGCCAATGTAGCATAAATGATAGCACCGTCAAATTGACCTGAATCAATCGGGAGGGCATGAAAAACCCCTCGTTTCCGAGGGGTTTTTGATCTGGTACCGGTGATAGGACTCGAACCTACACTATGTCACCATAAGCGGATTTTGAGTCCGCCGCGTCTACCATTCCGCCACACCGGCATGTGGACGTACATTATACCCAATCGGGCGATTTATTCACAGTCAACCGGGTCCAGGCACAGCAGTTTGCGGCCTTTGCTGTACCAGCCGTCGCCGAGCGGCTCGAAAATCGAGCAGTCGCCCATGCTGTCCTTGTAAATGTGCAGTGAAATCGCGATCTTGTCGGGACTTGGATTGCGGATGGTGTGGTATTCATGCGGCGGGATGATGCAGCCGGAGGAGCCGACGCCGCCCGTGACCGGGGTGAGTCGCTCGAAGCGGCAGCGATCGGGCTGATCTTCCAGTAATTCATACTGAACGATTTCGATTTCTCCCTGCCAGACGCCTTCGACGCCCCAAAGGCCGCAATGATCGTGAATCGGCGTGCCCTGACCGGGACCCCAGGTCATGGCAACCACGCTGACGCCGGTTTCCGGGCATTTGTAGATTTCACGGCGGGCATAATGGCCCTCCACCGGCTCATATACGCATTCGGGCAGGAATACTTTCTTGGACGTGATCAGAGCGCTCAGGCCGTCACGCAAAATGGCCATGGTGGCTTGTGAGTCGGAAGCCGCGCATGCCTTGCGGATTAGATCGAGCAGATGTTCTTTGCCGGTAAAAGCGAGATCGTTCATGGAGTGTTCCTGAGTTCGTCGAGGAATTGTCGGATGGGTGGGGCGAATTTATCAATATCGACAAGAAAGGCATCATGCCCCTGATGGGAGTCGAGGGCCAGGAACCGGGTTTTTGCCCCGCCCCGTGCCAGTCCGTCGGCAATCTGTTGCTGCTGGTGCAGCGGAAACAGGATGTCGGTGGTCGCGCCGAGCACAAGTGCGTTCTGCAGCGGAAAGGTGGCCAGTGCGCCGACCACGTCGTCGCCATCACGGGCGCATGACTGGCAGACATCGAACCAGTCCATGGCACGGCTCAGGTAGAGATAGCAATTCGGATCGAACTGGTCGACGAAGCGGTCGGCGTGCGCTTCCAGATAGCTTTCGACTTCGAATTCCATGCCGAAACGCTCCGAGGCGACTTCGCTGTTGAGCCGTACGCGCCCGAAGCGGCCGTCCCACTCCATGGCCGAGCGGTAGGTGACCACGCCGAGTTTGCGGGCAATGCGCATGCCGTTGCGCGGATACGCGGAGCGGTCATAACGGCCTTGATTCCAATTCGGATCGAGGCGGATGGCTTCGCGCTGCAGCGAACGGATGGCGATGGAGAAGGGCAGGGCCTGGGCGCTTCCGGAGACATTGATATGACTGCGGGTGTAAAGCGGATACTGCTGCAGAAACGACAGCGCCACCATGCCGCCCATCGAGTTTCCGACCAGACAGGCCAGTGATTCAATGCCGAGATGATTCAATACCGCTTTCGCGCCACGGGCGCAGTCTTCCACGGACAAGTCCGGAAACTGAAGCCGGTAGGTTTCGCCGGTCTCGGGATTCATTGAAGCCGGACCGCTCGAGCCCTTGCAACTGCCGAGCGTATTCACGCAGATGACATGCCACATGTCCGTATCGATGGCTTTGCCTGGTCCGACCATGGCTTCCCACCAGCCTTTCTCGGGATTTTCAGAGGAGCTGGCGGCATGGGCACTGGGTGACAGCCCGGTAAGAATCAGCACGGCATTGTCTTTTGCTGCGTTCAACTGCCCCCAGGTTTCGAACGCCATTCGCCCGCCGCTGAGGCTGCCGCCGCGCTTGAACACGAAAGGCGAGGGCAGGGGTGCAAAGCGGGTGCCGGTTGAAATGAATTCGCTCATGGATTCTGGCGCAGGACCAAGGTGACCGGTGCCAGTTTATCTGATTGCATCGTTACAGGCGCACTCTGCCAGTCCCCGGTGCCGGCTTCGGCAGTGCCGCTGACGGAAACACGTGCCTGCAGAACGAATCCGGATTGGCTGAATAAGCGGTCTGTCGGCATCACCGAATCGGCATCGGACAATTGCAGCTGGACCGGGAACGCAGTCAGTGGAATGCGTTTTGCCGCTAGTGGCGGGCCGGCACCGTCGAGGCGTTTTGCAAATACGAACAGAACACCGCCCGGAGGCGCTGCGCTTTTCAGTGCCGGGTCGATTTCGACGCTGATGCTGACCGCACGCGCCGCCGGCATGGCCATCGCCGGAAGTCCGGCGTCCATGCGGGCGCGGTTAATCTGCGGCAGCAAGGCCTGCGCGGTTGCCTCATCAAGCCGAGGCAACAGGTCTTCCCAGACGGCGGCGGCATCCTTCGGTTTGCCGGCCTGCAGCAGCAGGATGCCGCTGTAGAAAAGTGCGCGCTGGTTGTCCGGTTCGGCGGCCAGTGCCTTGTCGAGCCATTCCCGTGCGCGCGGATCCGGCACATCCGGTTTACCGGCACGGAAAATGGATTCCGCATAATCGACCATCAGACCGGTATTGTCCGGCGCCAGTTTCAGGGCTTCGGCGAAGTACGGTTGTGCGGCTTCGGGCTTTCCGGTCTGTAGATAGCTGCGCGCCAACAGAACGCGCGCTTCGAGATTCGTGGGTTGTTCGCGGACGATGGTTTCAAGCTCGGCCAGAGCCTGTTCGATGGTCTGCTCGGCGGCCTGCGGAGCCTTGTAGCCGATGGCTTCAGGTCGGCCGATCAGCCAATACAGACCGCCGATCGACAAGGCGCTACCGAGCAACAGAATGCCCGCCAGTCGGCGCTGACGGGTCCAAAGCGGTTTCAAGGCCAGCGCCAGCAGAACAACAACCAGCAACAGGCTCATCAGAATGAACAGGGTCATTTACCAGTCCTCGCCGGCAGCGCCGTTTCCGGCAGCATCCGGTTGTTTGTTTTTAGTCCGGATGACCGCGGTAACCGCAATCCCGCCAATCAGTAGAAGAACGAATGGACCCATCCACAGCAGCCAATTGCCGCCGCGCATCGGCGGTTCATAAAGCACGAAATCGGTATAACGCTCGACCAGATACTGCTTGATTTCGTCATCACTGCGGCCTTCGCGCATTAGACGTAGCACTTCCATGCGTAGGTCGTGTGCGATCGGTGCGTTGGAATCGGCGATGCTCTGGTTCTGGCACATCACGCAGCGCAGTTCGGCCGCCAGGGCCTTGAAGCGCTGTTCTTCTACCGGGCTATGGTAGTCGATCGGATCGAGTGCGGCGGCGGTACCGGAGCATAGAATACCGGTGAGCAGCAACAACGCTGCGAAGATATTCTTCATGGAGCCTCCTGCAGTACCGGCAGAATTTTTTCTTGAACGATTTCAGGCGTCAGCGGACCGATGTGTTTAAAACGTACAACACCGGCGGCATCGATGACAAAGGTTTCCGGCGCGCCGTAAATGCCCCAGTCCAAAGCCGCTTGGCCATCACGGTCCTGCACCACCAAGGCAAACGGATTACCGTACCGGGCCAGCCAGCGCGCTGCATCTTCCGGACTGTCTTTGTAGTTGTAACCCACGACCATGATGCCGGATTGCGCCAGCTCGGTGATGACCGGATGCTCGACGCGGCAACTGACGCACCAACTACCCCAGACATTGAGAACATAGGCTTTGCCTTTCAGGTCTGCGATCCCGAGGTGGGATTCCGGTAGCACCAACTCCGGCAACAGCAGTTCAGGCGCCGCTTTCCCGAGCAGCGGCGAAGGAATGGCGGAGTTGTCTTTTCCGGAATTCATGCGTACGCCCACGAAAAGCAACAGCGCCAACGCGATAAAGGCCAGCAGCGGCAGCAGGCGGCTCATGCCTCGTGGCCTTTGCGTTTGAAGCGCTTGTCGAAAATAACGATGAGCGAGCCGAGCGCCATCAGGATGGCGCCGAACCAGATCCAGCGTACGAACGGTTTTACGTGCAGCCGTAGCGCCCAGCCGCCGGCATTGTCGGTCGGTTCGCCCAGGGCGACGTAAAGATCACGGGTGAGGCCGCCGTGCATATCCGCTTCGGTCATGCTGCTACCGCCCGAGGCATACTGGCGCTTTTCCGGATGCAGGATGCCGAGATGACGTTCTCCGATGCCGATCTGGATATCGCCTCGTTGCGCGATGAAGTTCGCACCGGCGACTTCGGTCACACCGAGGAAAGTGAATCGGTAGTCGCCGACCTCAAAGCTTTGGCCGGGTTTTGCCGCCACATCTTTTTCCACGCTCAGACCCTCGGTCATCAGCGCGCCGAAACAGAATACGGCGACGCCGGCATGTGCCGTCACCATGCCGATTATCTCCGCGGTGAACCGGCCCTGTGACTGAGCAAAACGGTGCCAGACAAATCGTGCCGTGCCGAGCGCAAGCCATATTCCGGAAAACCAGGCCATGGCCGATTTCAACGGATGCTGAGGCGTCCGGAAATAGGCGATGACAGCAATCAGCGCTGCAAGCGCTAACCAGGGTGCCAACCAGCGGGCGACATCCGAGAGATTCTCCCGTTGCCAGCGGCTCAGTGGTCCGAATGGAATAAGCAGGACCAACGGTGCCATCAGGATCAAAAAAAGCTTGCCGAAATACGGCGGACCGACCGACACCTTGCCGAGACCAAGCGCATCCGCCAGCATGGGGTAGAGAGTTCCGAGCAGTACCATGGCCGCGGCCGCGGTCAACAGCAGGTTGTTGAGCAGCAGCAGACTTTCACGCGATTGCCACTGGAACGGTTTTCCGGCTTCTTTCGGCGCACGCAGGGCGAACAGTACCAGTGAGCCGCCGACCACACAGCACAGGAAAGCAAGAATGAACATGCCACGCTCGGGATCGGAGGCGAAGGCATGCACCGAGGTCAGTACGCCCGAGCGCACCAGAAAAGTACCAAGCAGCGACAACGAAAAGGCGGCAATGGCCAGCAGCAAGGTCCAGCTGGAAAAACTGCCGCGCTTTTCCGTAGTGGCCTGCGAATGCAGCAAAGCCGCACCAACCAACCAAGGCATGAAGCTCGCGTTCTCGACCGGATCCCAGAACCACCAACCACCCCAGCCCAGTTCGTAATAGGCCCAGAAGCTGCCCAGGGCAATGCCCAGAGTGAGGAAGGCCCAAGCGACGTTAGTCCACGGGCGCGCCCAGCGGATCCAGCGGGTATCGATATGGCCGTCAATCAGCGCGGCGATGGCAAAGGCGAAGGCCACCGAGAAGCCGACATAGCCGATGTACAGCAGTGGTGGATGGAAAATCAGCCCCGGATCCTGCAACAGTGGATTGAGGTCGTGGCCTTCCAGCGGAGCGGGAAGCATACGTTCGAACGGATTGGAGGTGATGACGGTAAAGGCCAGAAAGCCGAGTGCCACCAGCCCCATGATTGCCAACACCCGCGCGTGGACCACATCCGGCAGATTTTTGGAAAAAACGGCAACGGCGGCAATCCAGACACAAAGGGTCAGAACCCAGAGCAGCAGGGAGCCCTCGTGGGCGCCCCAGACTGCCGAGACCTGGTACATCACCGGCAGCAGGGTGTTGGAATTTTTGGCGACATAGGCGACGGAAAAATCATGCTGCACGAACGCCATGGTCAGCAGGATGTAACTGACGGTCACCGCAGCCAGCAGGGCGAATGACAGCGGACGTGCGGTCAACTGCAGTGCCACATTGCCGCGCTGTGCGCCCCACAGGGGTAATGTCCCGAGCAGCAGGGACAGCACGAATGCGATGAGAAGGGCCATCTGGCCAAGTTCGGGTAGCATCAGGGCGCTCCGCAATCCAGGGTGTGCATCGCCGGACCTTGACTCATCTTGGCCTGCATTTCGGGGCTCATGCTTTTCGCGACTTCCGCCGGCATGTAGGTTTCATCATGTTTGGCCAACACTTCGCCGGCAACGAATTCAGACCCTTTCATTTTTCCGGTGGCAATCACGCTGGTGCCCTCCTTGAACATGTCCGGCAGGATGCCGTTGAACTGCACGGGAACGTAGCGTTTGCCATCGGTAACGTTGAACCGCACATCGAGCGTGCCCTCGGTGCGTTGTACGCTGCCGTTGCACACCACGCCGCCGAGCCGGAAGCGTGCCGACTCCGGAGCTTTGCCGGTGCGGACTTCCGAGGGCGTATGCAGGTAGTTGATGTTTTCCTGCAGCGCCATGGCGATGAATGCCGCGGCAGCGGCGGCGGCGAGAAGCACCAGACCGACCAGTATGAGACGGCGTTTTCGGACGGGATTCATGCGGACCTGCTTTTACGTTGTTGGAGGCGGATGGCCCGCACGGTGCCTTTAAGCGACCGCTGCGGTGCCAGAAAATCCCAAAGCAGCAGCACGATGAATACGCTGTAGGCCAGGGTGATGAAAAACCAGTGACTCATGCCGATTCTCCGTAACGATCTATGACCCATTGTTTGCGGCATTCCTGCTGCAGATTCAGTACGCGTGCGCGGACCAGTACCGAGCCGATGTACCAGAGCTTGGTGGCCAGGGTCATGACCAACAGGGGCCAGACCATGCTGCCGTCCATTTTCGAGGGGCCGATCAGGCGGATGGTTTCGCCCTGATGCAGGGTGTTCCACCACGTCACCGCAAAATGCACGATCGGCACATTGACCACGCCGATGATGGCGAGAAAGGCGGCGGCACGGCCAGCGGCACGGCGGTCGTCAATGGCGCTGTAAAGCCCGATCACCCCGAGGTAGAGAAACAGCAGTACCAATTCCGAGGTCAGGCGCGGATCCCAGGTCCACCAGGTGCCCCAGGTGGGCTTACCCCAGACAGCGCCGCTGATCAGGGTGATGGCGGTGAACACCGCACCGATCGGCGCCGAGGCCATGGCAATCAGTTCGCAGATCTTGATGCGCCAGATCAAGGCGATGGCACTCTGCACCGCCATGATCACGAAAATCATCAGACTCATCCAGGCCGCAGGCACATGGATGTAGAGGATGCGGAAGCTGTCGCCCTGTTTGTAATCCGTGGGTACGGACAGCAGCGCGCCAAAAACACCGATGGCCAAGAGAATTACCGCCAATATGAAGCTCGGCGTGCTCCATCGCCGCGCGAAGGCGTCGAAGCGGGCAGGCGAACCGGTTTGATTGAACCAAAGCAGAAGTTTATTCATCGTTCCGTCAACTCAGGGCCAAACGCAGGGCGCTGGCGGCGGCCCATGGCGCCAGCACGATCAAAAACACCAATCCGGCGCACATCAGATAAATCGCGCCGAGCCAAGGCAGGCCCTGGCCGGCCGACCACACGCTGCCGGCGCCAAACACCAGCACCGGTACATACATCGGCAGCGCCATCAAGGCCAGCAGGAGACCGGAGCGCCGGATGCCCAGGGTCAGCGCCGCCACTACCGCGCCGATCAGGCTCATCAACAGCGAACCGATCAACAGGCTCAGCATCAGCACCGGCAACAGGTTCATGGGCAGAAACAGCAGTTGTGCCAAGAGCGGGGTCAGCACCAGCAGGGGCAGGGCGGTGGTCAGCCAATGCACGGCGACCTTGCTGGCGATCACCATCGGCAGCGGTACCGGTGCCAGCAGCAATTGTTCCAAACTACCGTCTTCAAAATCGCTGCGATACAGATTATCGAGCACCAGCATGCCGGCCAACAGATGGGCGACCCAGATGACCGCGCTGGCACTCTGCGCCAAGCGCGCGGGTTCGGAGCCCATGGCCAGCGGAAACATCACGCAGACCATCAAGGCGAACAGCATCGGTTGGGCGGCATCGCTACGTTTCTGCCACATCAGTCCAATGTCGCGGGCAAGCAGGGCGCGCAGTTCACGCATGGGCTGCGCTCCGGGATATTTCCAGCACGCGCACCGGTACCGCCGGCGCGGCATAGGCCCCGTGGGTGCTGATCAAGGCGCCGCCGCCGGCGGCGATATGGTGCTGCACCAGACGGTTGACCCAGTCGATACCGGTCAAGTCGAGGTTGGCATAGGGTTCATCCATCAGCCACAGGGCACTTGGCCGTGCCTTCAGACGGGCCAGACTCAGGCGTTTGTTCTGCCCGGCGGAAAGCTTTCCGGCCGGCGTGTCTTCGAATCCGGCCAGGCCGCATTCGCCGATCAGGGTTTCCAGATGGTTTTCGCTGACTGCACCGTGCAGGCTGGCGGTGAAGCGCAGATTCTGAAGCACCGTCAGTTCCGCTTTGTGGCCATGACGATGGCCGAGGTAGGCGGCAAGCTGTACGAAGGTGTCCCGACTGAAGGGTTTTCCCCCTAGACGGATTTCTCCAGATTCCGGCGGCAGCAGTCCGGCCAGCACCCGTAGCAGGGTGGTCTTACCGGAGCCGTTGTCGCCCTTCACCATCAGCGCTTCGCCGGCCTCTAATTGGAAATCCAAGGGTCCGAAAATGCGTTCGGCATTGCGCGAGAAGCACAGGGCATCGGCTTGAATCAAGGCGGCGATGGCGGCGGACATGCGGGCGGCGGGGTTCCGGAATACGACCTGCTCATTTTAGCGGTTTTACAAACACTTAAACGCTAATTTCCCGTGAATTTCGGAATCCTGTTGCATAATGTTGATTCAAGTCATACCGGACCCCTGCCATGCCTCTGCAAACCAAGCTCCCGAAGGTCGGCACCACCATCTTCACGGTCATGTCGCAGATGGCCATGCAGCATCAGGCGGTCAATCTGGGCCAGGGATTCCCCGACTTTCCGGTACCCGAGTTTCTGGTGGATGCTCTGAGCCGCGCCATGCGTGACGGCAAGAACCAGTATGCGCCGATGACCGGCATTCCGGCCCTGCGCGAGGCCATTGCCGTCAAGACCGCCGCCTGTTACGGCCATGCCGCCTGTCCGGAGCTGGAAATCACCGTGACCAGCGGCGCCTCGGAAGCGATTTTCAACGCCGTCTTGGCCGTGGTCCGTCCGGGGGATGAAGTCATCGTGCTCGATCCCTGCTACGACTGCTACGAACCGGCCATCGATCTGGCCGGCGGCGTGTGCATGCATGTGCCGCTGAATCCGGTCGATTTTTCGGTGGACTGGGAGCGGCTTCAGGCGGCAGTCACCGCAAAGACCCGGATGATATTCATCAACACCCCGCATAATCCCTCCGGCGCCCTGTGGTCGGCCGAGGACATGCAACGTCTGATCGCCTTGACCCGCGACACCGATATCCTGGTGCTGTCCGACGAGGTTTACGAACACATCGTGTTCGGCGGCGTCCGTCATGAAAGCGCCCTGCGTTATCCGGAACTGGCTGAACGCAGCTTCGTGATTTCCAGCTTCGGCAAGACCTATCACTGCACCGGCTGGAAAATAGGCTACTGCATCGCGCCCAAGGCGCTCTCCGCCGAATTCCGCAAGGTGCACCAGTACAACACCTTCTGCAGTTTTGCGCCGGCGCAGTGGGCCTTCGCCGAAATGATCGTGCAGCAGCCCGGGCATTACGCCGAACTCGGAGATTTTTATGCAGCCAAGCGCGATTATCTGGCGGCCAAGCTGGCACGCACTCGCTTCAAGCCCCTGCCGGTGCCCGGCGGTTATTTCCAGCTGGTCGATTATTCCGCTATCTCCGATCTGCCCGATGCCGAATTCGCGCGCTGGCTGTGCACGGAAAAAGGCGTGGCGGCCATTCCGCTGTCGCCGTTCTATGAAACACCGCCGCCGGGCCAGCGCCTGGTGCGGCTGTGCTTTGCCAAGAATCCGGATACGCTCGATGCCGCCATCGCGCGTCTGGAGCAGGTATGAGTACGGCCGATCTGAACATCCGCATCGTGCAGGCTGATACGGTCTGGCACGATCCGCAGGCCAATCGCGACTACTACACCGCGCTCCTGGCCGGGATGGCGCCGGATGCCGACATCATCGTGTTGCCGGAAACCTTCACCTCCGGATTTTCCAACGATGCGCTGGCGCAGGCGGAAGCCATGGACGGCCCGACCGTGGTCTGGCTGTGCGAACAGGCGATGGCATTGAATGCCGTCGTCACCGGCAGCGTACAGATCCGTGACGGCGCAGCGGTATTCAACCGCATGCTGTGGGCTGCGCCGGATGGCAGCATCCGGCATTACGACAAACGCCACCTATTCCGTATGGCCGGCGAGCACGAACGCTACGCCGCCGGCACCGACAAGATCATCGTCGAGTACAAAGGCTGGCGTATCTGCCCCTTGGTCTGCTATGACCTGCGTTTCCCGGTGTTTTCACGCAACCGTTTCGGGCAGACGCAGGCAGACGGCTATGATTACGATCTGCTGATTTATGTGGCCAACTGGCCGAGTCCGCGGCATTTCGCCTGGCAGACCCTGCTCAAGGCGCGCGCCATCGAGAACCTGAGTTATGTGGTCGGCGTCAACCGGACCGGCGGCGATGGTAACGGTCTGCACTATCTTGGCGGCAGCACGGTGCTCGACTTTCTCGGGCAGACGATTGTCGAATTCGGGGACTCGCCGCAGGCACAGAATGCCCGCATCTCTCATGCCGAGTTGGTTGCCTTCCGGCAACGTTTTCCCGCGCATTTGGATGCCGATGTTTTCACCCTCCACGATTGAGGTATTCTCGCATGGCACTTGGCACATTCCGTTGCATGGCTCTGGCACTGGCGCTGCCGGGCGTGGCGGCGGCGCAGAAAACACAGCTGTTGAAATCCAGCGACTACACGCTGCAGGTGACCGAACTCAATGCCGAACTCCAATCGCCCTGGGGTATGGCGTTTCTGCCGGATGGCCGTCTGCTGGTGAGCCAGAAATCCGGCAGCATCGCGCTGCTTTCGCGGGATGGCCGGCGCATTGAACAAACGATTACGGGCCTGCCGCGCGTGGCATCGCAGGGGCAGGGCGGCTTACTCGATGTGGTACTCGACCCGGAGTTCGCAACAACACCGTGGCTGTATTGGTCCTATGCCGAACCCGGTGAGGGCGGGCTATCCGGCACGGCAGTGGCGCGGGCAAAACTCATCAATGACCGTCTGCAAGCCACTGAAATCATCTACCGGCAAATCCCGAAAGTCGGAGGCGCCGGACATTTCGGATCCCGGTTGGTGTTCGGCCGGGATAAGACCCTGTTCATCACTCTGGGAGATCGGCAGAAATTCACGCCGGCGCAGGACATGAAGCAGAGCATCGGCAAAGTGGTCCGCATCCAGCGTGATGGACGCATCCCCGTGGATAATCCGAAATGGAAAGCAACTGGCGCCCGTCCGGAGATCTACAGTCTGGGCCACCGCAATCCGCAAGGCGCGGCATTGCATCCGGATACCGGGATGCTGTGGTTGAGTGAGCACGGTCCACAGGGCGGCGATGAAATCAACCGGGTTCAGGCCGGCAAAAATTACGGGTGGCCGACCGCCAGCTACGGCTGCCATTACGGCGAGCCGGTCGGTCAGGATTGCCGTCTGGGCGGTGGCAAACACAGCCCGAAATTCGTGGAACCCTTGAGTATCTGGGTGCCGCGTTCGATCGCCCCTTCCGGCATGCTGTTTTATACCGGCACGGAATTCCCCAAATGGCGGAATCAAGTATTGATGGGCACGCTGGCAGGTACCGCGCTATGGCGGGTCCGGTTTGAAGGCCACAAGGAAATCCGCCGCGAACGGCTGCTCGGTGATCTGGGTGAACGCATCCGTGATGTCGAACAGGGGATGGACGGCAGTGTCTATCTGGTTTCGGACAGCGGTAAACTGCTGAAAATTTCCCGAATTCCAGACCGGCCATAGTCCGGCCGGCTCAGCAAACGATACTGATATCATTGATGCGCACCATAGACAGGATATGCATGCGAACCTTTGTACTGAGAGCGCGGGCGGCACCCACGGACAGCCAGAAACTGTTGGCGTCCATCGGCAAGGAGGCCCATGCCGAAATTCTGGCGCATACCCTGATGAACGCAGTTTTCGTGGCCCAGTCGCACAGGGCGGATGTCAGGGTCTATTTGGTCTTGGAAAGCACACAGGATTTTTCCCGTTCGGTTTTTTTCGACATCAATGCCATGCATGAACTCGGTGGCTTCGACGAGCGCGCACTGCTGGGAAAAATCGCCAAGGCACTGGATGCCTCGAGTGGAATGGGCAAGGAGGAAACCCGACCGGTGGAATCCGGCGTCACTGTGCGCACGGTGAGCTTTGAGCGACTGGTGCAGGAACTAGCCGAGAACCACCAGTTATTCATGATGGACAGGAAAGGCACCCCGATCCGCGAGCAGAGCTTCCAGGGCAATTCCTGCTTCGTGCTCACCGACCATATTCCGATGCCGAAGAAGACCTTCCATAGTCTCGAACGCCTTGGTGCGAAGAAAATCACGCTCGGATCGAAGATGCTGTTCGCATCGCAATGCGTGGTATTGATCCATCACGAGCTGGACCAGCGGTAAGAGTGACTGCCGGACCATGGCCAGGCGCAGTATTCCCTTTTTTCTTCATTCTGCCGCATCATCGTACTCTTCCAATGCCGTTCTATCATCCATGAATATTGTGTTGTGCTTAAGACGAAAGGGCAGGCATTTTTTGTCATAATTTTGAAATGAAAAAACCCGCCGAAGCGGGTTTTTTTTCAGACATCAATCATCCGAAGGAAAACCGTCTTCCGGCTTGCGTTTCTTAAATGGCGGTTTCGGACCGGCGCGGTTGCTATCGGGCCGAGGGCCACGCGGCGTAAACGGACGGTCACCCT
>Ga0315903_10004066_pt1 | contig 19771 bp, 24 predicted proteins | sample LakEriMetagenome_7_FD_203524 | JGI IMG/M metagenome (GOLD analysis project Ga0315903, IMG submission 203524) | Freshwater fungal communities from buoy surface, Lake Erie, Ohio, United States - Buoy 2 MA119 | ecosystem: Environmental > Aquatic > Freshwater > Lake | place: USA: Lake Erie, Ohio... | reverse complement strand
GCATTGACGGAATTGGTTCAGTGCATGAGATCTATCGACAGGCCACCGACTATGATCGCATTATAGCAAATGCCAAATGCTTTATAGACAATGGCGGTCGTGCAGTATGGCAATTCATATTATTTGAACATAATCAACATCAAATAAGAGACTGCATGCGACTCAGTCAGGATCTGGGTTTCCATCAGTTCAAGTTGGTCAAGACCTTTCGCAGTGGAGTTACATTAGGCAAACACTGGCGCACCGGTCAATCATTCAGTTTGGCACCAGCCAGTGTTTACACACCCTTGAACTTTGTAGTAAAATCAGGCATTGTGCAGCCTAAAGATTGCATGCATTTGGATACCAATAGTGTGTATCTGAGTGCAGATGGCCATTTCAGTCCGTGTTGTTATTTTAGTTCCAAACGCAAGTACCAATCTTTGGCAGATATGCTAGACATCGAGAATCTCGCTCGCGAACTCGACACTCCTCATACAGTCTGTTTGACCAATTGCGGTCAATAATAGCACAAAATTCGGCGAGTAGAAAGACGTAAATAAATCATGCTTCTTGCTTTCTTAACATTACTGTCAGGTCTGAGTATTTCAGCTAGTGCTGTGTATTACTCGGTTCTTGGTCTGGCTGCGATATTTGCTGCGGCCCGCGGCCCTATTGTGATTATGGGCATCACTCTCGAGATTGGTAAACTGGTCACTGCATGGTGGTTGAAAGCCAATTGGCATCGAGCACCAATCTCAATCAAGATCTATCTAACCATGGCCACTGTGGTGTTGATGTTCATAACCAGTATGGGTATTTTTGGATTCTTGAGCAAAGCACACACCGATCAAAATTTGGTCAGCGGCGACGTCATAGCCAAAATATCAATCTATGACGAAAAGATCAAGACAGCCAAAGAAAACATCGAAGCCAATCGTCGAGCTCTAAAACAAATGGACGAAGCAGTGGACCAAATTATGGGACGCAGCTCGGACGAAAAAGGTGCTGACAAAGCGGTGGCCATACGCAGAGCTCAAGCCAAAGAACGTGCTAGACTGATCAAAGAAATTGAAGCTGAACAAAAAATCATAGCCCGACTCAGTGAAGAACGAGCACCTATTGCAGCCGAGGTACGCAAGATCGAAGCCGAAGTAGGACCGATTAAATACATTGCTAAACTGATCTATGGCGACAACCCTGACGCTAATATTTTAGAAATGGCAGTAGTATGGGTCATTATAATCATTGTGTTTGTATTTGACCCACTGGCTGTGCTTATGTTGTTAGCAGCACAAATGAGCTTTCAATGGGCCAGAGAAGAAAAATTAGCTGCTAGAAAGGCTCATGATGATGGCCTGGTTCAAGATAGTAGACTTCCAGAGAGCATACCTGGAGAGAGTGGACATACTGTGCCAGACACAGTTGAAACAGCAGTACGATCAGAATCTGTCGCACATGATGGAGTGGTGGGAGAAACACTACGGCCTCAAGCAGACAATGAAAATGTGGAACAACATCCAGCAGTGGCAGAGTCTGAAGTTGCAAGTGTCTCAGAATCCGTCGAGCCAGAATCACAGCAACCCGTTGACCATGTGGTATCAGACCCCGAACCCGATGGGATACAACCTACCCATGTAGACGACGAGGATATCGAGGATGAAGATCCGCTTAAAGAAGCCAAGCGACTTTGGAAAGCGGCCAATCCCAATGATAGTCTCAAGCATCAAAAATGGTTGTTGTCACAGGGCAAGATTGATCGTTTGCCCTGGGAGCCCGAAGACCACAATCCTAGTCGTGTGCTAGGTCATGGTGCCAGTTTCCCCACAGATGTTCGCCGTGGCGATCAATTTATCAGAACCGACTACCTGCCCAGTCGAGTGTTCAAGTACACTGGCACTAGATGGATAGAAGTGGACAAAAAAGTCATAGAGCGTCTTGACTATGACGACAGTTATGTAAATCATCTAATTGAAAAAATCAGCAGCGGCGAATACGATCCTGAACTGCTGAGCGAAAGCGAACGCACAATAATAGAAGAAAGATTGAACAAAGACCTACAGTCGGGGACTTGATGGTAATTGATGCCAAGACCAATTGTTCATTCTGCGGCAAAAACAAAAACGAAGTTGATAAACTAATTGTCAGCGAATCAGCCAGTATCTGCAATGAGTGTGTGGAACTGTGTCAAGGTCTATTGACACCCAAGGCAAAAACCACCACTACCGACGCTGGTTCAACTGATCCCCATGCAATCAAAGATTTTTTAGACAAGCACGTGGTTGGCCAGCGCGATGCTAAAATTGTGCTGAGTGTGGCACTGGCTGGCCATGTAAAAAGATTGGCCAGCCCCAATGAACTAGTCAAACCAAACATTTTAATGATTGGTCCATCGGGGTCAGGCAAAACACTTTTGGTAAAAACTGTAGCCCGATACTTGGATTTACCAGTTGCTATCGGTGATGCCACTGGTTTGACCGAAGCAGGTTATGCCGGTGAAGATGTAGAAAGCATACTCAGCAGATTGGTGGCCAACGCCAAAGGCGACATAAGCAAAGCCGAACAAGGCATAGTGTTCATTGACGAAATTGACAAAATAGCTCGGCGCAACGATGCTGTGGGCTATACCAGAGATGTCAGCGGTGAAGGTGTACAGCAGGCATTATTAAAAATGATCGAAGGCACAGTAATGCGTGTGCCAGCTTTACAACAGAAAAAATCAGCGGCCAGCGAATTGCTTGACATAGATACCAGTCGTATACTGTTTATAGGCAGTGGCGCATTTGTGGATCTGGAAAAGACTATAAAAAATCGTCAGGCAGGCAGCGCAGTGGGATTTACTGGCAATCCAGCAGCGGCAGTTAGCTTGGACACAGTGACTCCTCAGGATCTAGTCAACTATGGGTTGATTCCGGAATTTGTTGGCAGATTTGCCAACTTGGTCACTTTGTCGTCGTTGAATCGCGAAGATCTTCTAGAAATACTGACACGGGTAGATAACAACATTGTGGCACAATACAGATATCTGTGTGCCTGCGATAATGTCAATTTGCAATTCACTGAGGATGCGCTAGATCAAATAGTTTCACACAGTTTGCAGGCCAAAACTGGCGCACGTTTTTTAGTGGCCGAAATGGAAAAAATCATGCGCCCGCATCTGTTCAATCTACGACAATATTGGGAAAAAGGCATACATAACATAACCATAGACGTAGGGTTGGTTCGTGACCCAAAACCCATTATAGGAGATAGCTCACAATGATAGGAAAACGTAGCGTACATTTAGACGACTACCAAAATGTTGAAAAAGCACTAAGAAAACTCAAAAAGAAAGTGCAGGACAGCGGCGTACTCATGGAACTGCGCGACAAAGAAGCTTACATCAAACCAACCACTCGTAGAAAGCTCAAAAAAGCCGCAGCCAAAAAACGCTGGAAAAAATACCTGCGTAGTCAACAACTGCCCAAACAAGTGTATTGACATGTATCTAGAATGGCGTATACCTTCAGGTGCAGGCGGAGCAGGCGCTGCACATTTTTGCAACATGCTGATCAACAACATTGACGCTTGGAGCAAACAATGGGGTATACCATATCGTACCAAGATCCACAAATACACTCTCAGACTGACATTGGGACTGGACAAAGACTATGACTGGTTCATGCTGACCTGGGATGCAGACAAAGCCGCCGGCAACACTAACAGCAATTGGTTCAGATTCAAAGTTGTTGAGCCAATGAAGATTGACAAAACTCAATAAATCCTGTATAAATACACTTGTAGCGCCGATGGTCGGGCTACACTTAGTCAACTTGCTTAATAAAGGAGAATGACATATGACTAAAATCACTTCCCTCGACTTAACCCCATTTTATCGCAACAGCATTGGTGTGGATCGCTTGTTTGATCGCATCATAAATCAATTTGATGCTGCTGGACAAATGGGTAACTATCCTCCACATGACATAGTCAAAACCGGCAATGAAACTTATGAAATCCGCTTGGCAGTAGCCGGGTTTCAACAAGGCGAAATTGACGTGACTTTTCACGATGGTGTGCTAACAATCAGTGGCGATCGTAATCGTGAGGACGAAGCCGGAGCCGAGTACTTGCACCGCGGCATCAGTGCTCGTAGGTTCACAAAGTCTTTTACTCTAGCAGATCATGTACAAGTAAAAAGCGCACTGGCACGTGATGGTATTTTGACAGTGAGTCTGGAACGTGTAATTCCTGACGAAGCTAAACCTAAAACCATTGCAATCACCTACGCAAACTGATATAATTGTGTAAATACTCAAGGGCCTTCGGGTCCTTGAGCACAAAGGAACTATACCATGATTTCTGATATCGAAACAAGAACACGCAGTAAGGTAGAGATCAAAGAGCCGCCTATGTTCAAGATCATCTATCTAAACGATGACAAAACCAGCATAGAATTTGTGCGAGATACTTTGGTAGAGTTTTTTGACTACACTGCTGATACTGCCATGCGCATCACCGAAGACATACACAATCAAGGTGCTGCTACTGTGGCTGTACTACCTTATGAAATTGCCGAACAAAAAGGCGTAGAAGTAACTATGGCAGCAAGGGAAGAAGGATATCCCTTGCAAATAAAACTAGAAGCTGACGTCAATTGATTTCAATACGTCTAGGAAAGTAGGGATAACGGCACCATTTGGTGCCGTTTTTGCCTCGGCAGTTGTTGATGTATCTAACACCGTCCAGACTCCAATTCACTTCTGGATGGTAATGACCAAAGCACCACTTGGTAATTTTGTGTTCGGTGTCAGCATCCAGCACACTTTGTTTCAGCAGACTGTTACCTGAACAGGCCATACGCCAAGTATCTTTGAGATCAAGGTCGTGTGCTATCAAATCGATGTTGGGCACAGTATGACAGACCATGACAATGTCTGTGACATCAAGATGTGTTTGCAGTCTGCTCACACAAGTTTGTGCATATACAGCATCGCTGAGTGCATGATTGAAAATACGTTGACACACTTCGTCGTCGCGTTCTAAATATTCAGCACAGGCAGTTTGAGCATCCTCGTAACTGACAGCAGCACAGGTGTCAAAGGTCCACCAACCGTTTACACCAACAAAAGCCACACCATTTAAGACAGGAACCTTATCGTGTAAAAAAGTCACATTATCAAATTGATTGCAGATTGCTGACAGGTTCTCTATGCTTTCGGCAATATCGTCATAGCGCAGCCGGTGTTCGTCGTTGCCGTCGATGTACAACACTTCTAGATAGTGTTGACTGAGTTCGGTCAGCACACTGCTTACCACGTCGTGGTCTCTGGCAATGTCTCCGGCCACCAGGCAAAATGGGCTAGTAGCTGCACCAGACCAATCAAAATTGGGCCAGCTTTCGGCGTGTAAATCAGAAATTAGATCAAAGGCAATTTTCATTCATACATATTTACGGAGGATACACATGCACATAATTTTTGGCGATGAAGCAGATAAACTAAGAGAAAAATACACAGTATTAGAGTTGGACACTATCTTGGTCGAAGGTGACAGACGCACTGCCTATTGTGTGGTAGAAACAGTACCATTGCAAGAAATACATCGCATAGAAGAATTCAGCAACTTACATGCTAACCTTATAGCGCAGTATGGCCAGCGTAACTGGAACTACTGTGAGCAAGCATTGGAGCACTTGCACGGACGCTGGGCCGGCGAGCTCGACTCTTTCTACGATGATCTAGGACGTCGTGTACAGGACTACAAAACAGCAGACCCTGGACCCGATTGGGATCCAGTTAGAAAAGCAAATTAAATTGTGAAATCTCATAGTTTTTCACTAGATATCTACTAGGATAATCAATTGAGTTAAGTTATTAAATATTTGCGGTACTCGCCATAACAACAAAGAAAGAGTACTGTAAAATGCGCTAGCGTTTCAGGGCTCAAATCTGCTAAGGCGGGTTTGAGTTTTTTTATGGTCCGTATAATAAAAAAGACAAATGGATCCATTAACATTATTTGCCCTGGCCAATGGGGCAGTTCAAGCCGTTAAAAAAGGCTGTGAACTATACAAAGAGATTAAAGGTGCTGCCGGAGACATCAAAGATGTGCTCAAGGACCTTGATGACCAATTCCATAAGAAGTTCCGAGATCATCCGCCCACAGTGGCGGAAAAAAATCAGTACATCGCTGAAAAAAATCGTGTAATCGAGCTGAACAAAAAAGGCGGCGAGACTGCCAGCATCTATACAGAAATTGGCGAGCAACTGGGCGCCTATTTTGACAACTATTACAAGTGCAAAGCCATATTCGAAGAGGAAGAACAACGCAGCAAAACTGAAGTTTATCACGGCGAGGCCAGCATAGGCAAACGTGCGTTACAGCGTGTGTTGTTGAAAAAACAACTACAGGCCATGGGTGATGAACTGCGCGAAATCATGGTGTACAAAAGCCCACCCGAACTTGGTGCCTTATGGACTGAAGTAGAAGAAATGATGAAGAAGGTGGGCAAAGAGCAGGCCGGCGCAATCGCCATTGAAATGAAACGCGAAGCCGAACAAAGGAAAATCAACAACCGTAGAAAAATAAGATTGAAACACAAGATAATGTGTTGGAGTATTAGCAGTATAGCTGTCTTTTATGTTATCTGGCTGATCTGGGCAGTGGTGCAGGTCAGAATTGAAAACAATCCTGAGCTGGGCAGGTGTTTACTGCCCAAAGGTACTTGGCCTTATCAACACTACAACAATCTCAAATGGATTGACTGTGAGATTCCTCAGAGTTCATACAGATCTACCACACGATTAAACCATTGACCTACCAATGGATCTCCGGTGCCAATGTTGTAAATCTTTTGCCATAATCGACCAGGTCGACCAGACTGCATTTGCTGCAATCCGTGTTGTAAATTTTGCTGGTATTCGCCAACCACCTGTGCAAAGAAACTGTCACTGAAAAATCTTTGTTGATTGTGTCGTGCAATTGTTTTGACCTTGTGCTGTATACTGGACCAATCTAGCTGCGATATCTGCTGTAAGGTGTCAATGACGGATTCCATACGTTCAACAGGATCTGAAACAAGGTCGTAGCTTTCGTCCCAAAGGTCATCAAAGGTTTCAAATCCATAATGCTTGAGATAGGCCAAACTACCCGGACCTGACAGCAAAACAAAAGGTCTAGCACAGGCAAGACAGCGCAGAGTTTTTTCCGTGATGTGTATGCGTTGATCTTCAAACAAGGTTTCAAGAACCACATCAAGGCAAGTGTTCTCATATTCGGTGACATCGTAGCTGCCACTGGCAGTGCTGTCTAATTGATCGTTGGTGGCATAGACATGGGCCAGAGCTGCTGTGTCACAGATCCATTTGCTGTCTTGAAAATCATGATCTCTGACCAGTCTGTGCCCGTCGCTGCTGCCCAAATTTACCCTGCTGATGTGGTGCAGATTCTTGGCAGCGAGCCGATCTAAAAATCTCAAACGATACTCTCTGGTGCCAGTCCAAGCTCTGGCGTGTATGTTAAATAGTAAACCTTGGCTGGGTCGATGCAATCTTAGATCGTGTTTGGCATATCTATACCAGTCCATGGCAATCAACGCATGACTCCATACATACACCGGCACATAGCCATTGTTAGCATACCATTCTAGATTGGAGCCTCCCAGTTCGCTGTGTACCAGCAGAACCTGATCATGTTGATTGGGGGCCAGTGCAGCTCTGATATTTTCGTGCTGCATGACACTGTGCAATTGCCGACTGTGAGATATGTTTGGTCTATGAGACTTTAACCATTTTTCTAGAAAATCCTGGTTGTATAAGTTATAATCCAAGGGTTCTTGATCGTGAAATATAATCGCAGGATTGGTCCAACACTTGATAAAGTCATCGGTACCCCAAGCTGGGCGGTATGTGTGTTGTACACAGTCCTCCAATTTTTTGGAGCCGTGCTGTTGCCAACGATAAATTACTAGGTTAGAATCACTTATACCTTCAAAGAAGTCGTACAAATTATCCAAAGGAATAGACATATGAAAAAGATTGGTTTTATCGGTATCGGTAAACTTGGCTTAGACTGTGCTGAAGTCATGGCCGAAAAACACGAAGTGCGTGGTTACGATATTTACCCACGTACCAGCGATACCGTAAAGGTTTGTGGTATTGAAGAACTAGTACGCGATAGCGAATGGATCTTTATTGCTGTACCTACTCCGCATGCCGAAGGTTATGACGGATCTGTACCTAGCAGCCACATGGAACCTCGAGATTTTGGGCATGACGCTGTCATTGATGCAATTAAAAATGTAAATCGTTATGCCGACACTAGCAAAAAAGTTGTGTTAATCAGTACAGTGCTGCCTGGCACTACACGCAAACACTTTGTGCCTTTGTTAGATCCCAGGCATCAGTTTTTATACAATCCTTATCTGATTGCCATGGGTTCGGTCAAATGGGACATGGTCAACCCTGAAATGATCATGATTGGCACCGAAGACGGTGACTGGAATGGTGTAGCCGGCGAGCTTCGAGATCTGTACGACACTGTGATGCAGAACAATCCGCGGTATGAAATTGGTACCTGGGACGAATGCGAAGCTATCAAGATCTTCTACAATACCTTTATCAGCGCCAAGGTTGGCCTAGCCAACATGATTCAAGACTTTGCACTGCGCATTGGCAATATCAATGTAGACGTGGTCACTAACGCCTTGGCTCGCAGTACCATGCGTATCATGGGACCTAAGTACATGACCGCAGGCATGGGCGATGCAGGTGCTTGCCATCCCAGAGATAACATTGCACTACGTTGGTTGGCCAAAGAGTACAACATTGGTTATGACATTTTTGACACTATCATGCATGCTAGAGAAATACAAGCACGTAATCTTGCTGAATTCTTGGTCAAGCAATGTTATGCCGGTGGTCCAACTGGTCAAGACATGCCTATTGCCATTCATGGCAAGGCCTACAAGCCCGACGTTGAATACTGTATTGGCAGTTATTCAACCTTGGTTGGACATTATGTCAAGCAAATGGGCTATAAGGTCAAGTACATTGATCCATTAGCTGATGATCCCGCAGATGTTGTTGCTGATCTGGGTGGCGTACCACACGTGGTGTTGTGGGCACACAATCGCAAGATCACATATGAATACACCGGTGATCAAGAAGATACCAAGCCATACTGTGATATACCAGCAGGATCGATCGTTGTTGATCCATGGAGACAGTTAACCAATGCTGCCAACTTGACCGTGATACACTATGGAAACACCCGAAAACAATGAACCCTACTACGGCGATGAGCCGTGGAATGGGGTGAACAGTTGGGCCACTTTTATCAGCCGACCCTGGTGGGAAGGTCAGTATCAGGATCTAGATTATCGTCATGAACCGTTTAATGACCAAGAGATGCTGACCACGTGGCGTAGTCTAGGCTACACTGGTCGAATGACCGGAGACATGTACGACATGCGCCAGCCTGAGCCAGAATTTGTCAAGCACTGGCGCCAGGTGATTCCCATGGATCACTGGAGTTGGAGCCTGTATCGAATGATGCCTGGTGATGTATTACCTGCACATCGTGATACCTATGAAAATTTTCGACGTATCTATCGTGTGCAACCCGGACAGACCATTAGACGTTACATAGTGTTTCTGGAACCTTGGAAGTCCGGTCATTACTTTGAAATACAAGGTAGGCCATTGGTAGGTTGGCTTGCTGGAGCCGCAGTGTTTTGGTACAATGACACCGAGCATGCTGCTGCCAATCTAGGCAGCGAACCGCGATACACGTTACAGATTACTGGAGTGGTAGACGAGAATCTGCCAATTTTTATACTAGACAAAGATGGCAGTTATCCAAAGTCGCAATGAGTGGAGTCGAATCAGACGCATCGTGGTTGGCACCGCAGTAGGTGCCAACTGGCCTAGCGAATTAGCAACAATACCCACTGACTGGACTGAAACTCCAATCCCACAAGGTCCAGTACCAGACTGGATTATTCAAGAGACCGAAGAAGATCTTTACAATTTAGTGCGCATACTAGAAGATTTTGGCGCGGAAGTTCATAGACCTCAACCAATAGACTTTGCAGGACGCGACGGCATGTACAATTACTGCCCTCGAGACCGACTGCTTGTGTTAGATCACACTGTGGTAGATTGTGCCATGATGATGCGATCGCGCATGATGGAACGTGAAGCATTAGAACCTTTTATTGGTGGTGCCAAAGTGCTAGAAATGCCCACTGATGGGCCAATCTTGGATGCTGCCAATGTGTGTAGACTTGACGACACACTGTTAGTTCTGATCAGCAAAAGCGGAAACTATCCCGCAGTGTCTTGGCTGAGAACTCAGTTTCCCAATTATCGCATTGAAGTCTGTAATTTTTACAGTGGAGTTCATATTGATTCCACCATTGTGCCCATTAGGCCAGGTCTAGTCATGCTCAATGCACAACGTGTTCGACCCACAGAAGTGCCTGAAGTGTTTGAAGGCTGGGATCGTATTTGGATCGACGATTGCCATGCACAAACCTATTACCAGTATCCTTATGCCAGCAAGTGGATTGGTATGAACGTGCTGGTATTAGATACCGAAACTGTTATTGTTGAACAAAGCCAATCTGCCATAATTAAACTGCTAGAACAGCGTGGAATCACAGCGATACCACTACCTTTGCGACACAGTCGCACATTGGGCGGAGGGTTCCACTGCGTGACTCTAGACCTATGGAGACAGGATGAGTGACGAATTAAAAATGTCTGCGATGATTGACGCTTTTGAGCGTCATGTCAACGATCTAAAAAACAACTTCAAAACCAAAGGTATCACAGATCTGGCCAATGAAACCAGGTTGGTAGTATTTGATGACAGTGTGGTTGTAGAAAACGCTCTAGTGGTTGGCGAAGATGTGAATGTTGGTGGTAGCCTGGTCATCGACAAAGACTTAGTAATCAAAGGCAACATGAATACCGATCATGTGGGCTTTGAACGTATTGCTGAAAATGCCGCTGCCAAGGCAGTCAAACTAATGGAAGGCGATATTGAACAGCGTCTACTAGATCAGGTGGTTGAACGAGCAGCAGCTACCGGTATTGATTTTGCACAGGTCAACGTTGGCGGACAACCTTTGGTCAGCAACGGGGTATTGAGTGGCCATATCAGAGTCACCAGCGTTACCAAGCTGGGCACACTTAGCGATTTAGATGTCAAAGGACCGGTCAACCTTAATGGCACTCTGTTTGTCAGGGACGGGCGCATAGGTGTCAATACCACCACGCCGGAAATGGCAGTCACAGTTTGGGATAATGATATTTGTCTGGTGGCCGGACGTCGAGATACTAATCGTGCATTTATTGGTACCGGACGACGCAACAGTTTGGACATAGGTGTCAACCAAGAAGCTGCCATCAGTGTTGACGTCGACGGCAAAGTCACTATAGGTGAGCTAAGGGTTGGTCGTAATCGTATAGGATTTCACAATCAAGTACCAGGTTGGGAAGGCGCCAAAGGCGATTTCATACTAAACATCGACACCGATTCGGATGTGTTGGGCTGGCGTTGCCTGGGAGCCTACCGATGGCAGACTCTGAAGATCTCGATATAAATCTAGCGTGGTGTGTTGGATCAGCCATTGAACACTACAGCCTACCCCGATTACAGCAGATAAAAACATTAACTCCAACCTGGGGCGGGTGGCGTACCTATAACTTTGCCAATACCAACAATGTCATCTGCTACAACGAAGATGTAGCTGAACAACTCGTAGCCAAGAGTTGGCAGACTGTGTGCAACTTGTACGTGAAAGAATCAGTCTGGCAAGAAGGTCTATTTAGATTTGGCGGACACATCAGCCATCCAATCGACAATCCTGAAGATATTGTGGCCATACATCTGGCTAGCCAAAATGACCTAGTGGTGTTATTGGGCTATGACTTGGCAGCAAAAGATCCGGACTATCTTGGATTGTTGTATGCTGCTGTTGCTGCCTATCCGGATTGCCAGTTTATCTGGGTCAATGATCAGGCTTTACCTGAACAACCTTGGTCTAGTGTGACCAATATCACTTGCGATAATTTTGAAAATGTGTTATCATACTTACTATGACTAAACGTATAGGCTTTGCCTGCAAGTGGTTGAATGATCCCAGTGAGTGCGGCGGCATGAAGGTGAATGCTGCGGATCGTGATCTCAACGGCCGTAGCACCACCATGCGTTGGTTGCGCGAACATCCTGAACAGGCCGAACAGCGCCAATGGGATATCATGAATCACAATGCTGCTGCTGCCGTAAAGATGATAGAACGTGTGGCCACACTGCCAGCCGAACGCAGAATGGTTCGCTTGGGTAGCGAAATGCTGCAAGGCTACACAGAGAAAGACTGGCAGGCGTGGTGGCAACAGGCAGATGTACAACGACACTTGGAAAAGATATTTGCACCCATCGGCGAAACTGCACGACGTTTGGACGTTCGGCTCAGCTTTCATCCTGGCCAATTTTGTGTGCTAGCAAGCGAAAATGACAATATCGTAAATAGAAGCATAGAGGAGTTTGAGTATCATGCAGATATGGTTAGATGGATGGGCTATGGCCGATCGTTTCAGGACTTCAAAATCAATGTCCACATCTCGGGCAAACGCGGTCCAGCCGGTATCCGCAGTGCGCTCCAGCGTCTCAGCCCCGAAGCAAGAAATTGCATCACGATCGAAAACGACGAAATGTCCTGGGGTCTCGACGCCAGCCTCGAACTGGTCAACGACGTCGCTTTGGTATTAGACCTGCATCATCACTGGATTCGAACAGGCGAATACATCGACCACAAAGACGATCGCATCAAAAGCATCCAGGACAGCTGGCGCGGTGTGCGTCCTGTGGTTCATTTCAGTACCAGCAGAGAAGATGTGCTAGTGGGTCATGACCCTAATACACGCCCGGATCTCCAAGCTCTTCTAGATGCTGGTTACAAAAAACAAAAGTTGCGGGCACACAGTGATTTTGCATGGAATACCGCTTGCAACAAATGGGCTTTAGAACATGGTTCGTGGGCCGATATCATGGTTGAAGCTAAGGGCAAAAATCTAGCCAGCCAGCAACTATACGAAGAATCTAAAAGTGTTTAGTGTACATCAACATTGGGATCCATTACAAGTTTGTGCAGTAGGACGTAGCTATCCGCCAGAGTTTTACAGTTGGATCAAGGTTCCTAGAGTTCGCAATTTGTTTGAACGCATAGCACAAGAAACCGAAGAAGATTTTCAAAACATAATTCGTACTCTGGCAAAGTTCAATGTCACAGTAGTACGTCCTGACATAGCCGAGTTTGAACCTTCACAACGTAATTTCCCGGCGCCTCCTATGACTCCTAGAGATTATTGCCTAATGATAGGCAATACGTTCTACGAGTGTATCAGTCTTGATCTAGTACGCAGCTATGAGCTATGCAAGGATCCGAGTTGGCCTGTGGTGCGCACATGGGATGACTACTACAATCTACCAGACTGGATACGTCAAGAACTGGATCAGATGCATGGTGTACATGATCGTGGCACTTGGCTGGAACGTTGTTGGAAGCCAATGTTTGATTTGTTGAATGCCAATCAGGTACCTATACGTGAGCATCATCTAGACTATGACTTGAATGGTGCCATGGTCACTAGACTAGGGCGTGATCTATATTTTGGCACCATGCGCCCAGGTCAAGATCGCAATATAATTCAACGATTGGTCAGTGACAAGTTTCCTGATTATCGTACACATGTGGTCAACACCGAAGGGCATGCAGATGCTACCTATTGTCCGGTATGTCCTGGACTGATAATCAGCCTGTGTGATGTGGATACCTATACAGAAACTTTCCCAGACTGGGAAGTGATTTACTTGGAACACGAAGGCTGGTCCAAGGTCAAACCATTTGTTGATCTCAAAAAACGCAACAAGGGCAAATGGTGGATACCAGGCTTTGAATACGACGACGCTGTGATCGAAGTGGTGGATGGTTGGATGGATCATTGGGTAGGTTTTGTGGAAGAAACTGTGTTCGATGTAAACATGCTGATCATTGATCCAAAAAACGTAATGGTGTTCAATGAAAATGACAAGGTATTCGAAGCACTAGCTCGTTACGGTATCACACCACATGTGGTACCGTTTAGACATAGATATTTTTGGGACGGTGGTATTCATTGCGTAACTACTGATCTACACAGACTAGGTCAGCAGCAAGATTTATTTCCAGGAAGAAACCGTGATTGATACACTACGCCCTATATTTGAATGGATACAACAAGATTACAAAAGTTTCAAGATTAGATTCATACTCGAGTGCATAGCATGGGCCATGAGTATCTGTTGCAGTGTGGTAATGGCATTGACTGTGCCCAATCCACCCTTGCTGGTGTTGTATCCACTGTGGATTGCGGCCTGTGCTGTGTACAGTTGGGCTGCTTGGACCAGACGCAGTTTTGGCATGCTGGCCAACTACATACTGCTGACCAGCATTGATATTATAGGGATGGCTCGACTAGTCGCAGCGGTATAATTTTTCGTCGTTGTCGATTACTGAGTGTTTCTATGGCTTCTTGTAAACTGCGTTTGATTGTGTTTAGTCTATAAAGGCTGCGTGTGATTGGCCATTGATATTTCATGGCCACTCGATGTGTTTCAACTCTACGACGTATACGTTCGTGTATGGTCAATTCAGGATTGGCGTCGGCTTGCCACAGATACGGTTTGTTATCTAGCATTTGAATACCGTAGTAGTCGATTTGCTCGCCCACTGGACTGTGTTCTAATATGGTCAATGTGCTGCCCAATTCAATGCCAGTAATTGTGCCCGAAGCCACAAACTTTTGCCAGCGTTCAAACATCTTCAGTGTTTCATTGTGATCGTCCAAGGTTTCTGTGACCCAACCAGTGATCATCAACAAATGACATTTGATACCGTATTTTTTGAACAGTTCTAAAAAGTACTCGGCATCTTCCATGGTGTGTTTCTTGTTCATGTCATAGCGCACACGATCACTGCCAGTTTCCAAGCCAACTATTAGATAATCTACGCCGGCTTCTTTGAGTCTGGCAATGTGTCGTTCTTTTACTGTGTTTTTGGGGCGAAAAATATACTGCCCTTTCCAACTGAAAGATCTAGGCATGCTGTGTTGCTGCCTGTAGTCAATCAACTCATCGCACAGTTCATCTAGCATTTTCATTGATCCGTTGATCAAGCTATCAGTAAAAAAGAAATCAGTAATTCCATGACGTTCATACTGTGCAATCATTTCAGCAGCTACCTGCTTGGCCGATCGGTATCGGTACTTTTTCCATTGGTGCCCTATGTCACAGTAGCTACAACGTCTTACACACCCGCGACTGGCAGTGATAAAAAGATCCAAGCGTTCGCCAAGATGCGGATATTGTTCAATTTTTAACTTGCGGTAATCCGGTATAACAACATGGGTGTCTAGGTCATCAATTTGTTCATTGTTATAGTTGTTAAGGCCGGGTAGATTTCTATAACCTTGCAAGAACTTGGGAAAAATTACTTCAGCTTCGCCAATCATGAACCAGTCAATACAACCACTTGACAGCATGCGATCATTCCAGGCACTGTCAGCTAGTCCTTGGCCGCCTAGCAAAATTTGATTGGTACTGAGACTGCGTATTTCTTCGCAGACCATTTGGCAGATATTCTGGCTCCAGGTGCTGAGTAGACTGATGGCAAACACAGTGTCAGGATTTGAATCAATGATATCAACAATCCAGGTGCGTATGCTTTGTCTGAGTCGACTACGCAATGCATCGGTGATATTGCCAGTAATGCAATAGTTGTCTATGTCAACAAGATGTTCTGGTAGTTCTTGATAGATGCGTAGGCTGAAATCATAGCAGTCGTGTGCCACGTTCTGCGCTGAACACAGTGCGGAAAGTATTGCCAGGCTCAACGGCGGCCGATGTATTTCGTACCTAGGTAGATTTATCAAAGAGATATGCATGGTTTTCTAGTAATCTCTCGATTTCATCTAGTTCAAATTGGTCGTTACGATAATCCCACAGATCCTGATGACTGGTTTCCAGCATTAGATCTCCAGACTGTGTTTGTTGTCTGCGTACAAATCTTTCTATGATCCAATCGTAGATGGGTGTGGTGAATTCCAACTCCCAAGTACCGTTGTGACCAAAATGATGAGTGAACCAACTTTCGCCTCGATCTGTGATAAACGGAATCTGTGCTGCATACTGCACCAGTTCTACATCATTGAATATCAAACCTTCTAGTTTGATTGCTCTGTCCGCTGTAATTGGACCATTGGGATCTGGACGTTCGGTGTCATACCTGCGAGGGCCTAGCCATTTGCCATAATGCGTGATTTGTAATTTGTTATTGTGCTGTAGCTCTGGATTGAAATCTATGGTCTGAGTGCCTTCGATGTTGCCGTCGTAAATTACTTGTCTATTAAGCACTATCTTGCACAAGGGCCATTCGTTACAATAAGTACCCAGCAATGTAATCTTGATATTGTCCATGCGTTAGTATATAATAGTTAATATGAAAAAGCAAGTAGAATTGATCTTACAAAGTGCTGGTCCTAAATCACGTCCGGTGGTGTTGACGTTTGATCTGGTAGACTTGCCAGTCACTGAAAATTGGTTGAAACACGTAGAACTATTTATAGCGGCAGGACAGCCCTGGGATGATCCTACTCGTTTTTACAATTTTCCTAGGTACGGCATCACACGACAAATGGTTGAAGATCGCCTGCGAAACTACTATAGTATAATTGGTCCTTATCTGCACGAGGATCTTTTAGACTGGCCTAAAACCTTAGATCAGGATTTTCTAAATTACCTGCACAGTATATTTGAACGTTATCATGGATTGTATGGCCAACAGACTACAGCATTTTGGCTAACAGCTCCTGAAGCGGCACAACATGCCTTAGCTGATTTGAACATTTGGATACATCGCTATGAAACCTTAGGAGGAATTCCTAGGTTTGTTGGTACCTGGCGTGGCAAACCTGACAGGTACAAGTTTACTGATGAGGACTTCGCACAGTTTAGTCTTAGCGAACAATGGGGCGATCTTAGATTAAACTACTGTGAAATTGGCAAGACTCTTCAGGACCTGGCACACGATAACGATCGATATATCAGTGATGAAGCGTTTCAGCCCATGCATCATTACTGTTTTGATTTTACTGTAAGATTCAGCCCGATGCATCCAGATTATTTTGTTGAGTTAGAACAAAGCATTTGGAACTACTACGATCGGCACCAGGAATTTTTTGCCAAATTGGGCTACACTAGACATGATCCCAGACTGGCCCTGGGTAGCATAACCATTGGACGTCTACGTACCGACGGTTTCCCCAAATGGGGTATAATTGACGGCATAGACCACAATCAACGTTTGGTTGACATACGCATAGTAAAATAGCCAAAAAGGTTGTGAAATATTGTGCAGTGCAATATAATTCATAAATAAACTTGAACAGCAGGCTGGTGCCGCATAGGGCGGGCTAGCACAGCTGATCTCGCTTAACTAGGAGAAATCAAATGTTTTCATTCGACCACTTTATCGACACCGTACAAACTGCCAAAAAAACCGCAGTAAATCATTTTATCAAGCACGAAGCTATTGCTCGTAGCATGAACGAATTTGTAGATGCACAGACTGCCTATACCAAAGCAGCCATGAAAGCTGGCACTGACGCCGCTACCAAAATCAGTCAAGAACTGATTGAAGCCAACAGTGAGTGCATCAGCCGCACTAAAAAAGCAGTAGACGAGATTGCCAAAAGCGATTTGGTAACTCCATTTTTTGATCTTGTTGGCAAAGATCCTTTATGGGCATTTGCTCCTGCCGCCAAGAAAGCGAAGAGTGCTGCGTGACATCTCTCAGAGATCTAATGCAACGTGCAATGGAACGCTACGTTGAATGGTGTACTAGCAGGTATGGCAGTGATCTGGAACAGTACCTGGAATCTAAAAACGCCAGGACCACAGCAGAAATCGAGTATTGGATCAAACAATACACTTACAGCAGACACTACATCTAATCAACGGCCCACCAGGGCCGTTTTTTTTACTAGACCAATAATTCAATCTGTCTTATACTAGCTAGCCTGGAAAAGGAGGCTATATGCTAGCTCGCAGTTACATTAACAAATATGCAACTCGTAATAGCAGTAAAGCAATAGTCCAGTATTACAAAATCCCTGCTACTACAAAATGGGTCGAGTACATGCTGGACAAGCACGACATTAACAAAATACTAATGGATAGCGATTTTGCAACAAAAATGGACTTGTTAGAAGTCTTGCAAGTTTTAGAGCGCAAAATAGACTACATGTACAAGCATCCAAATTTTGATTTTTACAAAGCAACATTCTTGTTTAACAAATTAAAAACACTGCCAAAAGTTGCGGAAAATGCAACACCTGTAAAGGTTGCAAAAAAAGCAAGGCAAAAAAGGTAGACCATTAATCGCCGTTTTGCTATACTGTTGATGTTGTGTAGTTAATTCAACCCGTAACTTTTTAGGAGCTATACATGTCTAAACTGTTTGCCTTTGCTGGTACCTGCGTAGAAAACGGTGCAGTCGTTTACAAATTTGCCAACGATGCCAAACGTGCTAAGGCACTCGAGCGTTTTGGTTGCACTGAGATTAACATGATTGAGCTGCCTTTTACAATGGCCAAAGAAGCTGCAATCGACTATCTCAATGCACAAGGCATGACTGCTATCAAAGTGCCGCGCGGCAAGGCACCCAAGTCAGCCGCAGCCAAGCCTGCGCCGACCACTAAGGCCACCACTGATGGTCAAGTAAAAGTGTCTACTCGTCGTGTAGGCGACAAGCCACGCAAAGGCCAAACTGCCGAGCAGTTTGCTGAAGAGTGGTTTGCAGATCGTGCAGCTCGTGTAGGCGACCGTTTCAAGTAACAGCCAAAGCGGCCTTCGGGCCGCTTTTTATTGACCGATTAATCTATAGGTAGTACACTAAGCCTATGAACACTGCTATCAGAGTTGCTGCTTTTGCTGTGGTGCTAGTCGCAGCCACAGGCTGTGCATCGGCATTGACCCCACCACCGGATCTTAGGGCAGTGCCCAACGACTGTACTAACCAATACAATCTAGCCGACTATCTTAATCAACTGATTAATCGCTACAGGAACAACGATGAACATGTTAGCCAAATCAAGCATCGTCTTTGGAGCCTGCGTTATATCTGCAACCGCAGTTAATGCTGGCAGTCTGCCACCAATGGACAATTACAATTTAGAAAACTTCAGGGTAGATTGCAGAAAGAAACAACAGCAATGGGATTTTCTCATGGCTCAACGCACCGAATCCGGTGTAAGATCAACCAGTAGACTTACCAACTTCGTTACACCCTGGAGATACTTTACCGATCCAGAAACCTATGCCTACAACGACAGTCTTGGTCGCGGCAGGCTAGATTGGTTGATTGACAATCACCTTAACCATTTAAGAGATTGTCCGTGACATCGTCCATAGGTGACAAAATGTCTTTGCCGTTGCTGTCTATAAACTCTTTGCGTTGACGTTTGGTCCAGTACACCCACTGATCCTTTAGATCTGCTTTGCCGACCAGGCTAAGGTGTTGAACCTCAGGACGTATCTCTATTCTTCTAACACTGCCCTTTAGCTGTTTTTGCTTGATTAAAATAGCTTCTTCCACGTTGGCTCTTACAGTTTGTAGTCTGTAAAGATTCTTAGTCACAGGCCATTTGTATTGGTGTGCCTGTCTGTGCAGTTCAACTCGACGGCGATAACGCTCATGCACTGTCAA
>Ga0315903_10004064_pt1 | contig 19786 bp, 18 predicted proteins | sample LakEriMetagenome_7_FD_203524 | JGI IMG/M metagenome (GOLD analysis project Ga0315903, IMG submission 203524) | Freshwater fungal communities from buoy surface, Lake Erie, Ohio, United States - Buoy 2 MA119 | ecosystem: Environmental > Aquatic > Freshwater > Lake | place: USA: Lake Erie, Ohio... | reverse complement strand
CCATCGCGGTGGCCGACGGAGGGCACATCGGGATCCTCACGGCCGCCGATCTCGTCGACTGGACGGCACGCGACTGATCCTTGTCAGTGCTCCTGGGCTTCATCGTGATGCCCCGCCTCGCGAGTGATGCTGCGCGTGAGGCTCGAGAGCAGGCGCAGCGTTGCCGAGAGCACGAGCACGCTGAAGAACATCTGCACGAGGACCGTGCCTCGGGCCAGCTGGCCCTGCGCCGCGATGTCGCCGAAGCCAATCGTCATGAGCGTCGTCATGGTGAAGTACAGGGCGTCGAGGGCCGTGACCATGCCTGCGATCTGGCCGGGGTGCTCGGCAATCGCCAGGTAGGTGAGCGCGAAGAGCGCCAGGGTCTCCAGCACCATGACGCCGATCACGCTGGCGCGCAGCCCGATGGGATTGACATGGGTATGGCGGATGTCTCCCACGAGCATGTTGAGGAAGGTGAAGCTCAGGATCACCAGGGCGATGACGAAGAGCGCCGCCTGCAGCCAGGGCAGGTCGGCACCCGTGCCCAAGATGACGGCGAGCACCACGAGGATCACGCCCACCAGGGCGGGCGGCAGGTAGAGGCTGGGGTAGTGGTCCCGGATCATGGCCGCTCCTCTCGTCGTGCGGCGAAACTACCTGATCCGGGCGGCGGGACCCGGAGCCTCGCCCGGCGGTAACCTCCTGCCATGGCCTCGCAGGATCGACTCGTCTGGATCGACTGCGAGATGACCGGGCTCGACCTCGGCAAGGACCAGCTCGTCGAGATCGCCGTCATCGTGACCGACGCTGACCTCACCGAGCTGGACGAGGGCGTCAACATCATCATCCGACCCGACGACCTCACTGTCCTTGAGGGCATGGACCCGGTGGTCGTGGACATGCACACCTCATCGGGCCTGCTCGACCTCATCCCCGAGGGTGTCTCCCTGACCGATGCCCAAGAGCAGGTCCTCGCTTACGTCCGCCAGCACGTGCCCGAGGCCCGCAAGGCTCCCCTGGCCGGGTCAAGCGTCTACGTCGACCGCGGCTTCCTGGCCCGCGATATGCCCGAGCTCGACGCCCACCTGCACTATCGCTTGGTGGACGTCTCCTCCGTCAAGGAGATCGCCCGCCGTTGGTATCCCCGCGCCTACTTCAACTCCCCCGAGAAGCGCGGCAACCACCGCGCCCTCGGTGACATCCGCGAGTCGATCGCCGAGTTGCGCTACTACCGCGACGCGGTGTTCGTCCCCCTGCCCGGACCCGACACCGAGTCAGCCCGGGCGACCGCCGCGGGGCACGTCGTCGACCACGGCTGAGGCCTTCGTCGCGATGCCCACAATGATGCCGAGGAGCAGGAGCGCTGCCAGCGGGACGTAGGGAAGCAGCAGGACACTCCGCAGCGTGACCGGATCGGCCACACCCGACTCGGAAACGCACAGCAGCGCGATGGCCGCGACCACGAGGAGGACGCGGGCCCAAGCCGTGCCCAGGGACAACCGCGGAGAGGCCCGTCCGAGCAGGCCGGCGAGACCTCGCGAGAGACGGCCCAGACCGGGCGCGGCGAACCACACGACGGTGAGCACGATCGCTGCGACGGCCACGTGCTGCAGCCACCACAGCGGACTCAGGGCCGCGGGCGCAACGGCGAGGCCGATCATGCCGGCGATGGCCAAGGTGAAGACGAGCATGTGCCACAGATAGATCTCCATGGCACGGCTGGCGAAAATCGCGACCGGGACCCAGAGACGGTCGCGGTCGAGGGCGCGTTGAAGGAGAGGCCACACCAGGAGCAAAAGACAGATCTGCGCCAGGCCCACCATGGCCAGCACGATCGTCGGCGGTGCGAGGTTGCTGATGCCCTTGACGGCGTCGGTGGAGATGAGCGCCGGACTATAGGGGCCGACGACGATGGCGATGATCGCTGCTGCCGCGAAGGCAATGACCCCGATGGCGAGGATCGGTCGGCGGATGGTCCGAAGACGATCCAATCGAGTGCCGATGGCGGCGAAGAGGCCCCAGACGAGGATCAGGTTGGCCCAGCCAATGAGCTCGTTGACGTTGACGCGCAGCAGGTCCACGCCGAGGATCAGGACCAGCCAGACGGCAATCGCCAAGGGCCCGCTGAAGCGCACCAGCAGAGGTGCCGCGGCAACGAGCACGAGGTATACGCCGAGGAACCATACGAGCTGAATCGGAAGCAGACCCGCCGCCTTGCCCGCATCGTCGCCGGCGACAGCCCCGGCAATCAAGGCGAGCACCATCGCGGCGACGATGAGCGGCAGAGCTGGAGCGCTGAGGCGCGTGAGCCGCGTCAGATAGCCGCGTGAGTCACGCGTAGAAGCCAGACGCACGAGTCCCGCTCCAGCCAGAAGGAAGAAGAGGGGAAGGATCTGCAGGACCCACGTGAGGGGAAACATATAGGGCACCGCATCAAGGGTGTTGATGACGGAGCCACTGCCGGTGACAGTCCAGGCGAGAGAGTGGCCAGCAACCACGAGCAAGAGAGCGAGGGCCTTAACCGCGTCCATCACCCGGTCGCGCCCGGCGCTGGCCGCGAGGACCTTGCTCGCGATGCTTCCCATCAGGCCTCTCAGGTCCGGTGCCCGACTCAACGCCGGGTGCTGGGCATCGTAGACTCCTCCAGCGCTCCCGCGAGGGAGCCGCGGTGGGTGTAGCTCAGCTGGTAGAGCGCTGCGTTGTGGTCGCAGATGTCGCGGGTTCGAGTCCCGTCACTCACCCGGTTTTGTGAGGAAGTCGGCGCTGCCCCCCGGTTGCCCCCTGGTTGCCCCCTCGTCCGCCAGCAGGGCGAGAGGGGCTACCCACTACAGCAATGAGTGTCCAATCTCCCGGAAGGCCATGAACAGTCGAAACATGTCGATGTATTCGGTTGTTATGTCCGCTGTGACTCCGTGGTGGGCTACGACCGTGCGCGTCCGGGGACTCACGTAAATGATTTGGTTGAACGATCCTGCGGCCATGTAGTCGCCGTCCTGAGCCTCAAGAGTGTTCGGCACAAACGCCTGCTCCCAGACCGTGACCGGGTAGGCGTCCGCCCCAGGTGCCGATAACAACCCAGGGTCCGGCTGCTCAAGCTTGCGGCAGAAGGCTTCCGGCAACAGCTGCTGACCGAAAGCGCGTCCATGGTTGAGCAGCAGAATGCCCAGGCGCGTGTAGTCGCGAAGCGTTGCGTTCAGACCAGACAGGGCGAACTCCCGCCCCGTAGGATCGCAGATCCAGTAGGCGTCGCTTTCAGCTCTCATCGGCGTCCACAACCAGCGCTCCACGAGTTCAGCAATTCCCTCACTCGCAGCCCTGATCAGAGTTCCGCCAAGAACTTCGGTATCCAGACTGGAGTACCAGACGACCTCACCTGGCTCGTCTCGTCGCGGCACGGTGCCCGGATAGGAGTCGATAGAGCCGCGCGTCAGCTCCTTGAAGAGGACTACCCATTCTGATTCCGGGTCCAAGAGATCAAGGTCCTCCTCGTCCCAGCCGACACCGGTCGTCATCTGACGGCAGTGCCCAATTGTGACTCCATCCCACGCCGATCCTGAGAGTTCGGGCCAATATGTGGTGATGGGCGTCTCGTCCTGGCCCATGACTCCTTCCATCTGGGCTCGAGCTACAAGCATTGCGATAACCAGCTTCGAGGCAGAATTGGTCATCCACGGCGTCGTGGAGTCATGGCCGAGTCGATATTCCTCGTGGACGATGGCTCCGTCATGCCATACAAGAAGTCCTCGAGTCCCGACCAGGTCGAGGAGCTGTCCCCGCTCGATGGTGAGTGGGGGAACCCCCAAGTAGGTTGCCAGCGTTCCCGGCAGGTGCAGGATCGCCGGAAGTCCACGAGGAGACATCTCGAGTTCACCGGGATTCCTCGCAGGAATAGGGACGCTGTCGAGCACCTCATTGAGATGCCCGTGTCGCCAAGCATGCCGCTCTCGATTGTGATCAAAGACTGTGGTGACCCACTCGTCTCTGAGTTCCTGCGTGCCACCTCGCTGGATCCTGGTTGCATCGGATCGGTCGCTACACATTTCCAGCCTCCTTTGTGGGCCGTGTCTGATGCCAGCTCTGTGCTTCGCTCTCACCTAGAGCGAACCGCTGCAACTGATAGATCCTTTCCGCGAAGGCCAAGGCATCCAGCCTGCTCATCTCCATGCCTCGTGCGTAGGCCTCCATCTCCAAGCGGATAGCAAGGGGAGGATGCTCGGCAATGCGTGTTGCGATGGATGTGGCCCGCGCTAGTAACTCGTCAGCAGGCACGACTTCATTGATGAGGTGGACGCGCAAGGCCTCCGCAGCGTCAATCGGGTCACCGGTGAGCAGCATGGACATCGCTGCTGTATGCGGCAAGTGTCGACCCAATCGGAACATCCCTCCGGCACCAGCCATCCCGTAAGCAATCTCGGGAAATCCAAACTTGGCGTCCTCGCTCGCAACTCTCACGTCTGCCAAGGTGAGCAGCAGCCCAAGGCCACCACCTAGACACCAGCCTCGAACAGCGCCCACGATCGGCTTGAAGCGCTCCCGTGACAGCGTCTCGGTAGACCAGCCCCACATATCCCGGTCGGCATCGGGCAATACGTGGCGCGGCGAGAGGTTCGCGATGAGCGAGTCAAGGTTTTCCGCTTCTGCACTCGACGGCGCAGATAGATCGTCGCCTGCACTGAAGGCCCGCTCCCCCGCACCCGTGAGAATGCCCACGCGAATCTCAGGGTCCGCAAGGAAGTCCACAAGGTGCTCATGTAGTTGTCGATGCATGCTGGGACTGATGGGGTTGACGGAGCCGGAGCGCAGCGTAAGGGTCGCGATGGCACCGTCCTTGACATATTCCACGGGCATTAGGGCCTCCACTCTTGAACGGATTGGTCCCACCCACGGGGCGTGGCACCTTCATCGCGTCGGCGCAGCTCCGCTTTCGCAACCTTGCCGGATGGCGTCAGGGGCAGTTCGGCCACAAACTCGATGTATCGGGGCAACTTGAAGCGAGCGAGGGAATCAGCGGCCTTCTCCACGATGACCTCCGGGCTGAGTTCCTCGCGATGTGCGGGATCTAAGACAATGAATGCCTTGACCTCTTCTCCGCGCATGGGATTGGGCACACCAACCACGGCGGCACTCAGGACTCCGGGAATCGATTGCAGTGCTTCTTCGACCTCCCTCGCAGAGATGTTTTCGTGGCTTCGACGGATCATGTCCTTGATGCGTCCCACCATGAAATGGAAACCAAGAGCATCGCGGCGCATGAGGTCGCCGGTTCGGAACCAGCCATCGGGCTTCAGCAGTTCTTTGTTCACTTCCGGGCGGCGGTGATACCCCAACATTACGCCGGGTCCTCTCACCCAAAGCTCTCCGACGGCTCCGTCGTCTAGGTCCTCTCCCGTCTCAGGATCGACGATTCGCGTTTCACGGTACGGAGCCGCCAGTCCGCACGTCCCGTGGGGTGCCACGTCTACGTCGTACGGCACGAGCGTGCCGAATCCGATCTCGGTCATGCCGAACATCTCGCGCACCACAGCGTGGAGACGTTCTTCCACATCAGCGCGCCGACTGTCACGAAGTCCAAATGAACTTGCGTGGAGAACAGTGCCCCTTGATCGCAAGGAGGCCTCCGCCTCCGGATCCAGCACCTCATCCGCCAGCGCTTCCCACACCTCCACGTAGTCGATATCTAGGTCGCTGAGCCTTCGGACGAACTTGGACAGACTCGCCCGGCCGGCGATGTACTGCTCAGCACCCGACATCAGCGCCAAAGCGGTCTCCGCAGGGGCATCGATGTAGAAGTAGGGGGCATCCGACAGGATCCGGTGCGGCGGAGACGGGAGCATGTGAAGGCTCACCGCGGCGGCAATGAGCCAGGTTCGATGAGTGAGGATGCAGCCCTTGGGAAATCCAGTTGTGCCAGAAGTGTAATGAATCCCGACTCGATCGTCTGCCTGTGACTCGGGAAAAGCCCTCTCCGATTGAGCCGGAGCTGAAACCTCATGAGATATTCCTGCAATATCTAGGGCCAGCGTGGCATCCGAGGCCGTCGTCACCACATGAGCCTTCACCGCTGTCGCACCCAGAGCGTCCGCAATAGTCGGCGCGAGCTCATGCGCAGTGACGATCACAACCGGCTCCGAGTCAGAGATCACAAACGCGAACTCCGACGCCGTGTACCTATCATTGGCAGGCACCATCACGGCCTTCAATCGCGCCAAGGCAAGCCACGTGACGGGGAATATCGGAATATTGGGAAGGGCCACCATGACGTGGTCCCCCGGCTCCACTCCCAGGTCGGACAGGAGTTCCGCGACGGCAAGTGAGGCATCGCGCAGTTCCCGAAACGAGAGACGGCCTCGCTCGAGTTCGAAGAAGTTGACAGCAGGCCTATCGGGCCACTGCAGGACAGCCTGGTCCAGCAGAGCAGGAAGTGAGTCGGGCAAGGGCAGCTGCTCGATTCGGGCACGGGCGTCCCGGTAGCGGCGCACGTCATCGGGCAGGGGCGGGGCGGTGGTCACTTCATTCCTCCGTATAGCCGAAAAATGCGGCGTCAAGTAGATGTTGCTGATCCATGAGTTCCTGCGCCGGTCCCGACAAGACGACCTCGCCGTGAACGAGTACGTAGGCTCGGTCGCTGATGGAGAGGGCTCGGTCCGTGTGCTGCTCAACCAGGACGACGCCGGCGCCCTCGTCGGCCGCGCGCCTAGCGAACGGCAGCAGTCGGTCAACAATGACCGGCGCAAGTCCGAGGCTCATCTCGTCGAGGAGCAGCAGCGACGGACGTGAGGCGAGAGCCCGTCCGAGCGCGAGCATCTGCTGCTCTCCCCCGGAGAGCAGGCCGGCTCGACGACTCGCCAAGGGCACAAGTTCCGGGAACAGATCGAATGCGACCTCCACGCCCTGCTTGTCCAGAGACAGACCCAAGTTTTCTCGGACCGTGAGCTGATGCAGAACGCCGCGGTTTTCCGGGACGTGAGCCACACCGGCATGTGAGGACCTGTGTGGATGACCTGTTGGGGGGCTGGAGCCGAGCACTTCGATCGAGCCCGCGCCAGGGGCCAGGAGGCCGGAGATCATCAGAAGCGTCGTAGTCTTGCCAGCTCCGTTGGGACCGATCAGGGAGACGACTTCGCCAGCACGCACCTCGAGGTCCAGGTTTCTGAGCACCGTGGACTGGCCATATCCCGCATCTACTCCGGCCATTGAGAGGACGAGAGCACCTTTGTCAACTTGCGGTCGCCTCCTGCGCATGAGGGTCATGAGTTCCCGCCCGATCCAGAGCGCCCCAGATAGGCGTCGATGACTCGATCGTCTGTCCGGATCTCATCAGGACTACCGCTCGCGAGCAGCTTCCCTTCAGTGAGCACATGCACTTCATCACTCACCCGCATGATGAGGGCCATGTCGTGATCGATGAGCAGGATCGGCACTCCTGAGGTAACCACTTCAGCAAGGCGATCGCCGAGCCAGGAGGTCTCGTAGCGATCCAGGCCGGCGGCCGGTTCGTCCAGAATCGCCAGACGCGGGCGGCCAACGATCGCTCTGCCCACCCCGACAAGCTTGCGCTCCCTTTGCGTAAGGTCGCGCGGACGGGACCGAGCTCGGGCCTGAAGCCCAAGGAGGGCGAGCGTCTCGTCGATGCTGGCTTCCTGGCGAGGTCGGCGAGCAAGGTCGCGTAGGGCTCGCGTGACCGTGAGGCGGCTAGCTGCAACGGCGAGGTTGTCTTCCACTGTGAGGTCCTCGAAGAGTTCCTGAGACTGCCACGTCCTGCTAAGCCCGAGATGCATCCGCTGGCTGGCAGAGGCGCGAGTGATTGCTTCGCCCGCGACCAAGACCTCTCCCGTGGCATTCCCCTTGAGGAAGCCCGTCACGGCGTCCACGAAGGTGCTCTTGCCAGCGCCATTGGGGCCGATGAGACCTGTCAAGCCCGAAGCGTTGATCTTTAGCGACACATCCGACAGCGCCTCGACTCCGCCGAATCGCACACTCAGGGCGATGGTCTCCAGCGCCGGAACGTCCGCAACGAACGGTGATGCGCTCATGGCGAGCCACCTGAAGCTGACGCCGGCGATTCCGTCAGCGCATTTTTCCCCGGTGAGGTCAACCTTCGCCGCAGCCGAGCATGGATGCCCATCATGAGAGCCCGAGTCGCTCCGTCTATGCCTTCGGGGTAGAGAACAGCCGTGAGGACTAGCCCTAAGCCGGCGATGTAGGCGGTGTACTGACCCGCGTCGTAGAACTCACTTTGAATGACGAAGATGACGCCACCGGCGCTGATGGCCCCGGCCCAAATGGCTCCTCCGACGGTGCTGATGCCTCCTAGGTAGGCGACCGCTAAGAGGATGAGGGACGCCGTCACACCGAATGGTGCGGCAGTGAAGGATCCAAGGTTGTACGCGGTCATCGCACCGCCAATACCTGCCAGACCAGCGCCAATCCCAAAGCCGGCCAGTTTGACGACCGCCACATTGACGCCAGCGGCCGCGGCGGCTCGCTCATTGGAGCGGACGGCCAGCATGTGAGACCCGAGCCGCGTTCGCCGCAGGCGCATGACACCGAAGCAGGCCACGCAGGTGACCAAGGCCAGAAGCAGGCCGAAGGCGGGCGAGGGAATCGTCCCGTTACCCCAGGGGAATGGGCTGTCCGTTCCCAATGAGAGGCCAAGAACAGTCGGGACGGGAGCCTCAACAGGCCCGTCTCCCCCGAACCAATTGTTCCGAGTCAGCACGAGCGTCTCCAGGGCCACACCTGCACTGAGCGTGAGGATGGCGAGGCTGGCGCCCCTGGTGCGCAGCGAAGGCAACCCCACAAGAACCCCAAAAAGAGTCGCGCTGACGACGGCGGCGACGGCCGTCGGAATGAAGGGCCAGCCAAGTCCTAGGCCAACCGTGGTCACGGTGAAGGCCCCGATGCCCGCAAGGCACATTTGGAGCAGCGAGATCTGTCCGACATAGCCCGTCACCACGACGAGCGACAAGGCTAGGAGGACGCCGATCATCGTGAAGTTGAGAGATGCGCGGTATTCAAACGGGAGGATTACCACGGCAATCACGAGCAGCAAGACGAGAGCTCCGTACCAGTAGCGGCGCCATTTGCCGATCGCCGGCGCATAGGCGTCAGGGAGACTGCCCTGCTCGACCGCGCCGCGGGTCGGGAGGGATCTCCCTGCCAGAAGCATGACGGCTGCAATGACCGCGAAGGGCAGAGCCGTTCCCAGGCCAATCTTCGGCCACCACTCGACGCGCACTTCGGCAAGCAAGATCACCCCCTGGGCCATCCCCATGAGGATTCCGGTGAGTGTCGCGATCCAGAACGACCGGAAATTGGCGACAAGTGCGGCTGCCAGAGCTGGGACGACCACGAGAGTCAGCGCTGACGGAGTCAACCCGGTGATGGCAGACGCAAGAATTCCCACAGTGGCGCTGATGACCGACGCGAGAACCCAGTTGATGGAGGCAACCCACGACGGGGAGACGCCCAGAAGTACGGCAGAGCGCTCATCCTCTGCGGCGGCCCTCGTGGCGATACCGAATTTCGTTCTCGCATAGAGGAGGGAGACAGCTCCCGTGAGCACGAGGACTAGCCCAAGCAGGATGTAGCGATCCGCCCCCAGAGTGATCCCGAAGTAGCTCACGGGATCGTCAGGAACAAGCGGCTCAATAGGTCGCTCACGGAATCCAAATTGGACAACGAGCGCGGCTTGGAGCGTGATCATGATGCCGACGGAGGCGGCGATCTTGGCAAGAGACGAGGCGTGGCGAAGAGGCCGGAACACGAGCCAGTACACAGCCAGGGCTAACCCTGTCGCAACGACCAGGGCGCCAGCCAGGGCTTCCACCGGTGACTTCGGTGCACCAAGGTCAATCGATGCCGGCACGAAAGGGATCGGCAGCAGTGGAATGCTGCCGTCGTCGGTGAGCGAGAAGTAGGTGTACGCCGCCCATGACGCCATAGCGCCCTGACCGAAATTCACTACCCCTGAGGCACGGTGCGTCAGAGTCAGGCCTAGGGCCACCGACGCGATGACCGCGCCGGTGCCCAGCCCCAGGAGAGCGAAGCGAAGGACCTCGAGCATGCTGCTGACCGTGGCCCGCCCAGTAGGCCCTTAGCCCAGCAGTTCAGCGTATGGAGCGAGGTCGACCGTGATGGGTGTCTCGCTCACCAGGATCAACTTGCCATCCACCGCCTCGGCAACGAACTGAGATGTGGCGCACGCACCGATGAAGGGATCCTGTCCCGGGCACGACACAGGTGCGTAGGACAGGGGCTGCGCCTGCCAACCGGCCGCTAGGAGCTCGTTGAGCGACTCAGTCGTGACATTGTCGGCACCCACCTGGGTGTAGAGATCGACAGCTGCCATCACATGAGCCGCGGTAAAACCAGCCAGGGTCGCGAAGTTGGGCTCGCCTTCGCTGTACGTCGTGAGGATGCGACGCAACTCCTCAGTCCCCGGACCCGGCTGGGCAGGATCAATGCTACCTGTGTTGGTGACGGGGAAGCGCCATCCGTCGACCGCCCCAGTCTCAACGGTAGTAGGAGCGGAGCAGACATCCGCGGACACGATCTTGGCCGTCGATCCGAAGTCAGTGAGGGCTTCACCCACAGGTCCGCATTGAGAGTTGTCGACAAGGAGCATCATGACCCCGTCGACGCCTGTGGGATCTGCTGCTGCCACGGCGGCAGAGTAATCCCCGCCTGACTTGACCGGCACCTGCTGCTTGACCTCGATCCCCGCTGCGGTCAGGGCTGCGTCAACGAGCGGAACAATGGCCGCGGTCACGGTGGGATCATCCGTGTACATGATTGAGGCCGTCTTGACTCCCTGGTCAGCGAGAATCTGAGCGGATACAGATGCGGGAACCAGGATGCCGGGATCGAGCGTGTAGAGATCAGGTGTGGTCATGTCGGGAATGTCGTTGTTGAAGGTGAACAGCGCCTTCTTGCCAACAAGGATCTTGTTCACGGCAGCGCTGTTGTACGTGTTGACAATCACGAGTGGGACAGATGGGTCATTGGCGAACTGATTGGCGCAGGCAACTGCTGACTCCGCACTGTCTCCAGTGGTGCACAGAACGAGCTCGGCCGGCCTGCCATCGATGCCACCTTGCTCCGCGTTGAGGTACGCGATCACGGCCTTGGCCGCAGCAGATCCCTCTGGGAAGGCGATCGTTTCGTTCTCTTGGTTGATCAGGCCGATCTTGAGGGGCTCACCTGAGGGTTCGGGGCCAGCGCTACTAGATGTCGGCATCGAAGGTGAGGAGGAAGCGGACTCGCTGCCGGAGGAGTCGGAGCTGCCGCCTCCGCATGCCGCCAACGTAACGAGTAAGGCCGCCCCACATCCGGCCATGGCCACTGAACGTCGCATCTCCGAGCCCCTTTCGTTTTATGTAGTGCTGTTGTACATCAAATGTTGTATAACTACAAGGAATTCAGAGAAATTCGTTGAGGGGATCCGGAGTGCCCAAGCACGTCGACCACGGCCAGCGCCGCCGCGAGATCGCCCGGGCCGCAGTACGTGTGCTGGCCAGGGAAGGCCTCGCGGGGCTCTCCTTTAGATCCCTGGCGGCGGAAATGGGGGGCTCGCTCACGCTTGTCACCCACTACTACTCCACGAGGGACGAGCTCCTCGCTGACATTCCCGCCCAGATGGTGCTCGACTGGCAGGAGGAAGTCGACGCTCTCGACCTGGATCCTGACCCCTTCGTCCGCCTTCGCAACCTCCTGGCATGGCTCCTGCCCACCGATGCCGACGGATTCAACGAAGAGGTCGCACGCTTCGCACTCGTGGCGTCCAGCGAACAAGAGGTACCCATGAAGAGCGTTCAGGATTTCGACACCTACATACGAACCCTCATTCGAGATCATGTGCAGGTTCTGGTGTCACCTGACGACCTCGAGGTCACCGTCGACCTGTTGAGGGCGCTGACGAACGGAATAACCGTGCACGCATTGACACGGCCTCAAGAGTGTCCGGCATCACGCCAATTGGAACTACTCGACGCCGGCATGAGCTCCCTAATTCGCCAGCCCGTCGTGTAGCAAGGTCAGCGAACTCTCACCAGCAAGCGGGGAGCAGTTCAGCCGAATTGCACTGAGCATCTCTACGTGACACTGACATCGACTACTCTGCACTCACAACTACAAGCGCGACTAGGGCCTTTCGGGCACCTTCGAGTCCCGTCACTCACCCGGTTTTGTGAGGGATTCGGTACTGCCCCCTGGCTGCCCCCCGATTGTCGGCGACCGCTTCTAGCGGTGCAAATCGCGTTGCGCGGTAGGCGATCGGAAGAGTGTCACGTCTAGGTGACTCGGGAGTTCGACTCCGTTGACGGTCGGGAGTGCCACACCCAGCCGGGCAGGGACTCAAGGGCCTGAGCCTGCGAGTTGGACAACGAACGCTGCCGACTTCGCATGCGAGAAACCCACTTGCCTAGCCCGAAGCCAGACTCGCGGTGAGTGCGAGGAACCTTGGCCGAGCCTGTTCTCTCGGTGTAGGTCACAAGCAGCGCGTAGACGTCATCCCAGCGACTGCTTCGAGGGCTCCACGTCCACAGGGGTAGGGCTTCAAGCAAATCCTGCTGCGGCCGGCTGAGTCGAGTGCGCGCCCGGCGCTGGCGGGCGACCCAAAATCCAAGTGAGACACCCCGGTATGTGCATGTACGGGCGACGGCGGCTGTCTCTCGTTCGAGTGCGTAGTCCTTCAGCACTTCGTAAACGATCACCCATTCCGGAGGCGGACCAACGTCTTCGACCTGCCCATTCACGAGGTGCAACCCGTGAGCGCGGACGGCGGGAGCGCCTCGCAACGGCGCAACTGCCGCGTTCATGCGGGGCATTGGTTGAGACACCGGTACCCCTACTCGATGGAGATGGACTGGGTAGGGCACAGGTTGGCGGCTGACTCGACTTCCTCTCGCATGTCCTCACCAACCTCTTCTACGTACTGAAGGTGACCTGCCGTATCTAGCGAGAACACGGACGAGGCCTCGTACACGCATTGGCCCATGTTCTGACATGTCGTGAGATCGACACTGATGCGCATGGGCTGTCTCTAGAACTCGATGGGGAGGCACGTGATGTTGCGAATGAACTCGGTGTCATCCCGCAGGACGGGGCCACTGACCCGGAAGTCAGGGAAGCGCTCGACGAGTGCGGTCAAGGCGACTTCCGCCTGGCGGCGAGCGAGAATCTGGCCCTGACACCCATGTTGTCCGCCTCCGAAGGCCATCTGGAGTTGAGTCAACTGCGGCCTCGTGTGATCAAACGTCTCGGGATCAGGAAAGACACGCTCATCCATATTGGCAGAACCGATCATGGCCAGAAGGATGGATCCTGCGGGAAGGATTTCTCCGCTGACGTCAATGTCCTCGAGTACGTAACGGGTGACGAATTGCTCGGGCGTGTCGATCCTCAGCATCTCCGAAATGATGTCGTTTCGCGCCTCCGGATCCGTCCTGAAAATCTCTCGATGTTCCGGATTCTCAGCCAGGAGCTTGATGCCGTTTTGGATCAAAAAGGAGTTGTCTAGATGCCCGACGGCGTAGTAGAGGGTGACGGACGCCATGAGTTCCGCCTCGCTCATACGTCCCTCGTCGATGGCCCCAAGAAACGCATCGAGCAATCCTTCGCGGGTGCGATGGGTCGGAGACTCGACGAGTTCCCGGATGTAGTCCTTGTACCAGGCGAAGGCTGCCTCGGCGGTGGCAACGTCTTGCTCAGTCGCTGCCGGACGGAGAGCCCGCCCCATTTCCAGGACCTTTGCACGACAGTCTGCCGCTTCGTGTGTGCCCACACCCAGGATGTGCGCCATGGTCCCGAAGGTGACGGTGAACGAGAGGTCTTGGCACGCGTCCAATCCGCCATCACGAGCACCCTGGTCGAGAGCGCGATCGACAAGGCGCTTGGTCTCGTCAAGCCACTCTTCTACGCGGGCCGGAACGAACCACTTGGATGAGACTCCGCGCACGCGGCCGTGATCTGGGGAGTCCATGCCCAGGATCGAGTCATGGAAGACATTCGCGATTCCGAAGTCGAGTTCCTTGGCGCTGAGTCTGCGGTCACGTGTGAGCGCGTAGACATCCTGATGGCGGGTGACGCAGTGAACACCAGCCGGGCTCGCGTACACCGGAGTCAGATCCCGAACAACGCGGTAGTAGGGGTACGGGTCTGCCTGGTACACCGGATCGGCAAACGGCAGTAGATCGGTTTCGGTGACGGTTGCAGTCACGATTCCCGTTTCTCCCTCCTGTGGCACACCTACTATCCAAATGGGTAGTTTGAGCACCATAATCCGGTGTGCAGCCCCCTGACAAGCACTTGCAAGTATCTGTTCCCGGCCAAAGGAGCCCCATGAGCGCCAAGCCCGCCCCCGCACTCAAGGAGAGAGCTGTCCCGGACGGCATTCGACTGGTACTCGTCATGACCGAGCAAGACACCCTGGTCCCGCCACGTGAGCTGACCTCACTTGTTGATCTGTGCGTGCAGGCCGAGGAGGCAGGGGTGGACTGCGTCATGATGAGCGAGCACATCCTCCTCGGACCCACTGCCGGTTCCCAAGGGCGGATGACTAATCCCCGCGACTACGCGGCACCCGGCAATCAGGATCCTGCGACGCCATGGCCTTCATCTCTCGTCATGCTGTCGGCCGTTGCGGCGCGGACAACACGGCTTCGGCTTGCGGCGGCGGCGGTGATCGCTCCGCTTCGACATCCACTCGTCTTGGCGAAGGAGTTCGGAACGCTTGACCTCCTCGCGGGAGGGCGCCTCGTGGTGCTCCCGACGGTGAGTTGGCATGAGGATGAATATGCCGCGCTTGGGGTGCCCTTCACGGAGCGCGGCAAGATCCTTGACAATCACTTGGAGGTCATGGCAAAGGCTTGGGGTGACTACCCCGTGACGCATGATGGTCCGTACTCCTCCTTTGGTCCCGTGTGGCTGGAGCCTGGGGCGTTCGCCGCGGACGGTCCGACCATGTGGTTCGGGGGCCAAGGAATCCAGCCAGCCCTCCTTCGTCGGTTGGTGCGTTACGGACACGGCCTGAATCCCTTCGGCGCGCTCACTGGCGAGGATCTTGAGGTCGTCCGCGAGGCATTCCGAGCCGCGGGACGCGATCCCCAGTCGCTCGAGCTCGTGGGGGGCATCCGCGGACGCTTCACGGGCCCCGACGACCTGGCAAGCCTCGATGATGCGCTCCAGGGACTTCCGGCCCAGGTGGACGCCGGCTTTCGGTCGATCTGCGTGAAGCCCTCGATGTACCTGGACGACCCTCGACGATTCTCGGCGTGGTGCCGGGACTTGATCGCCCGAGTCGAAGACGTGTCCGGCCTACCCGTGGCGATGACCCACGAGTGACGTCACGCGCACAAGCGACCGCGGGCGCCCCAGGAGCCATCCCTGGAACGCCCGCGATGCCGGTGAAACCGTCCTACATCACTTCCTCGGCCAGGTCAGCCAGAGCCTCGGGGCTGAGATTGCGCTTACGAAGACCGTAGAGAGCCAAACCGATGAGGAAGGCAATGACCGCCGTTCCGGCGAGCATGAGCGCCTGACCCTTCTCCGTCCCCACGAGCAGTTCGAAATTCGTGACGATGAGGAACAGCGCGTAGAGCATGAGAAGACCCGATAGCAAAGGAGCGATCAGAGTGCTCCAGGGCTTGGCCTCAGCGTCCCGATTGCGTCGGAAGAAGACAATCACTGCAAGTGAGGTCAAGCAGTAGAGAGCCACTAGCGCCACGATAGAGACGCCCGAGCCCCAGAAGAAGACCACAAGAACAGGGTCGGCATTGAGCACCACCGCGAGAATGATGAAGACGAGTGCCGTGACTGTTTGCACGATGGACGAAACGAACGGCGCGCCATGGCTGTTGGTCTTGGCGAGAGCCTTTGGGAAGATTCCGTCCCTTGCCAGCGTGTACTGGTAGCGCGCGATGCCGTTGTGGAAGGCGAGGTTGCACGCGAACATTGACGTGATAACAAAGATGCTCATGACGACAGGTGCCCACGAACCTAGGTAGGTCTCTCCTGCTGCGAAGACATACTGAGCTGGGTCGCCCCCTTCGAGGCTGGCCAGAGCCGCGTCTACGGCGACCGAAGGGCCGTAACCCACGATGAGCATCCAACTGGTGAAGCCGAAGAAAATCGTGATGAGGGAAATCGACACGACAGTGGCTCGAGCGACTGTCCGCTTGGGCTCCCGGGCCTCTTCACCGTAGATGGCTGAAGACTCGAAGCCAAACATGGATGCGAAAGCGAAGATGATCCCGACCACGGCTCCGGCCGCCAGGAGGTTGCTCGGAGACCAGACCTCGGCCACGGCGAAGCCTTCGCCCGCTCCGCCCTGAATCATGATGACGATGGCCATGAGAAGCATGACTCCCCACTCCAAGGCCATGACCACGAGCAGGACCTTGGCGCCAATCTCGATCTTGAGGTAGCCGAAAATCTGGACGAGGATGATGAGACCGATCGTGCACACGTACCACGGAAGTTCGATGCCCCACCAACTGTTGATAGTCCCGCTGAAGACGACGCCGAAGAAGCCGTACACGGCCAGCTGAATGGTGGTGTATGCCCACAGGGCCATACCTGCTGCCCCAAGCCCCATCGGCATGCCAAGACCTCGGCCAACGTAGGCGTAGAGGGCTCCCGCGTTCGTGACGCGTCGAGACATCGCGACGAAGCCGATGGAGAAGAACAGAAGGAGTACGCCAACTGCCACGTACGCCACGGGGGTTCCGATGCCGTTGCCCAGCACCATGGCGCTGGGGACTGCTCCGGTAAGGCCGATCAGCGGACTGGCCGCCGACAGCACAAGGACGACGACGCCGAGCGTCGTCACGGCGTTGCGGGTTAGGCCGGTACCGGCCTTGATTTCGGTGGAAGGGGCCACGGGCTCTCCTTGGCTACGCGGTGGGATCTCCGCACGTGGGTAGAAAGTATCCGTCTGGACAGTTCTGTCAAGGATTTCCGGTGAAATCGGCCTTGCGAAGGGGCCGCTAAGCCCCGCCGACAGATCCAAACCGGGTGTCTAGGACCTCACCCGGAGCCGCTCAGGGTCATACACCGGCGTAGAAACGACCTCCGCTGTCCGCGACTGGCCTGCTTCAGGGGTGACCGTGAGCGCCGTGCCGACTTCTGCGGCACTCCGGTGCACCCGAGCCATTCCCAAAGTGGCACCGTCGAGCACGGGTGACGGGACCGCCATGGTGATGAAGCCGACCGGATTGTCCCTCGCGGTGAGTGGCGCACCGTCCAGTCCATCAGCGTCACCCTCGATACGCACGGTGACGACCCTTTCCTCTGCCGAGTCCTTCTTGGCGAGCAAGGATTCACGACCGAGGAACTCACCCTTGTTGAAGTCGACGGCCCATCCCATCCTGCACTCGAAGGGCGTGACGGTGTGGTCATACTCGACCTCTCCCATCACCATGCCTGCTTCGATCCGGGCCATCATGAGCGCAGCCGCAGCGCAGGCGGTCACACCCAAGTCCTCGCCCGACTCGAACAAGGCGTTCCACAGGTCAGCGGCCCGGTCAATGGGAACCATGACCTCGTACCCGAGTTCGGCCGTGAATCCCAAGCGGCTGATAGTCGCCGGGATTCCGGCGAGGGAAACGTCCGTGAGGACGCTGTAGTAGGGCAAAGCCTCATTGGAGAGATCGGCCTCAGTCAGGCGCTGTAGGAGCTCCCGGCTCCGAGGGCCCTGGACGGAGGCAACGGCCAAGCCTTCCCGAAGCTCCAACATGGTCGTATCACCGGGAAGGCGCTCGCGAAGAAGGTTGCCCACGAGTGGGTTTCCGCCGCAGAGGAGCACATGGTCCGCCGCGAGCATGGTGGCCGTGCAGTCGTCGATCATGAGGCCATCAGCGTCGGTCACGACACCGTAGGCAATGCGGCCCGGCGCTAGCTTCACGAGGTCGCGGCTGAACACCGAGTTGGCCGTCGCAACGGCACCAGTGCCTCGCAGGTCCCACTTGTAGAGCATCGAGTACTCCAGGATGCCCACTCGCTCACGAAAGGCGGCGTACTCGTCGGCCGGATCGCCAATCCACAGGGGGACGGCGTAGCCATAGACGTCGATCCATTCAGTCTCAAGGTCCGCCGGATACATCGCGGAAAACGGAGTCCGGAGTAGTCCTTCAGGATTGGTCATGGCCCCTCCAGAATCTGTCCAAGTGGGTAGATTCCGCACAAGGTAGCGTCCTCCGGGCTGACTGTCACGGGTTCCGAGCGGGCCGGTATGCACTTGGAGGGCTGACCCAATGGCAAGCAAGGCAAAGGCCGCGAGCACCAGCGCGGCGCCGCTCTACGGAGAAGGCCGCGAGGCCCTATTGCGGGCCACCGTCAAGGTCGTCGCTCGAGGGGGGCTGCGCGCACTCACCTATAGGGCCGTTGCCGAAGAAGCGGGCGTGGCCCACGCCCTCGTGAGGTTCCACTTCGGATCCCGTGATGCCCTCATCGTTGCCGCCACCGAGTATTCCCTTCCAGAAGCCATCCGCGTGGGCGGCCTCGAATCGGACTCGACCGACGTGGGCGACTACGCGGATCAACTCCATGAGGTCATCGTGACCGAGTCCGAACTGACGGCATTCCAGTTCGAAGTCATCCTCGAATCTCGACGTCGACCTGAGCTTCGCCCGGTTGTCCGAGAGATCTACGACATCTTCAGGAAAACGGCTACCTCGGACCTCAATCAGCGAGGGGTCCAGGCAGACGAGGCGCTCGGCGCCTTGATATTCGCCACGCTTGACGGACTCGTGTTTCAGGCGGTGTCCATGAACGATCCTGAATCGATAGAGATTCCGCTGCAGCGCCTCCGTCAACTACTGGCCTTGGCGCGAGAGCACCCGGAGGCCTTTGGCAACGATCGCGCAAACAAGAGATCCAGGCGCCCCAGCCCGAAGAGCTAGGTGACTGCCTGCAATTCACCTTTCAGGAAGAGCCACAGCTGCCAGAAGAAGTTCACATGGCAACCGGGCTGACGAGCACTGAACATCCCTGAACATCGCTGACATCGACTACACTGCACTCACAACTGAAGCGCGACTGGGGCTTTCCGGGCACCTTCGAGTCCCGTCACTCACCCCAAGAATTCGTGAGGGCGTGCCTACTTCTCTCCTTCAAGAGCCCGACCAGTCCGCAGGACCGTCTCGATCAGTGCCTCGATGTCCGCATCCGTCGTCCGGAAATTCGTGATGCACGGCCGCAGCACCGTCATCCCATCGATGACGGCGCTCGTGACGTAGACGTCGCCCTCCTCCTGCATGCGTCGGGCGAGCTCAGCGTTGTGCCCGTCGATCGACCCACGGGCGGGGACGTGGCGGAAGGGAACGATCGACAGTTGCGGGTCAACCACGAGCTCGAGGTCAGGATGCGCCCTTACCCGATCCGCCAGCCCGCGGGCAACGGTGAGGTTGGCCTCCAGCGCACTGCGGAACCCCTCGGCTCCGTGAGCACGGAACGCTGTCCAGAGCTTGAGCGAGCGGAAGGGCCGGGAGTACTCCAGCGTCCTGTCGACCGGATTCTCCGCGGCATCGACCATGTACGACGCGTCGTGGGCGAAGGTGCGACGCAGTGCATCGGGATCACGCACGAGAAGGATCCCGCATGCCTTGGGGACATAGAGCCACTTGTGCGCGTCGATGGTCGCGGAGTCAGCGAGGTCGATGCCCGCAAAGAGGGCCCCCGCGCTCTCCGTGGCGGCCGCGGGCAGGCCGTAGGCACCATCAACGTGGAACCACACGCCGCGCTGCTGACAGATGGCGGCGATCTGCGCGAGCGGATCGACCGCGCCGGTGAGGGTCGTGCCCGCGGT
>Ga0315903_10004062_pt1 | contig 19788 bp, 18 predicted proteins | sample LakEriMetagenome_7_FD_203524 | JGI IMG/M metagenome (GOLD analysis project Ga0315903, IMG submission 203524) | Freshwater fungal communities from buoy surface, Lake Erie, Ohio, United States - Buoy 2 MA119 | ecosystem: Environmental > Aquatic > Freshwater > Lake | place: USA: Lake Erie, Ohio... | reverse complement strand
TACAGGCAAAGCCTTGAAACGATTTTTTTAAGAAATATCCGTATCCTCAGATTTCATCTTGAACCCAAGCCGTTTTCCGGTCTGTAATTTCAAGGTTTCTCCCATGTAATGCATCTGATTCACAGAGATCTCATCTTGTATTTCATACGGCGGGATATAAAGATCAAATGACAGGGCATAAGCAAAGGTCATTTGCACGACTAACGCGCATATATCGTCATTCCATTGATGGCGTTCTGTATCTCTGAATATTCCTGAAAGCTGCGTTCTACCTTCAATGAAAAAGTGTTTTTCGTGATTAACAAACAAACGAGAAATTAAGTATCCAGAATCATCCAGGCGATTTTGAATTAAGGATTCGGCCAAAAAATTATACACGTAAATTACCCCAAAATACCCGCGTTGTTCATTCTGTTGAAAATACCCTGTACCCCACAACGGATTGTGATCAGGAAGACGAAAGACATTATGATGTAAAGAAAAGACCAACACATCACTCCCGATGTATACGTGAATTTCATGTTCTCCTCGTTCCTTAAAATGCAAACGAACACGCTCATCCGAAACAATAGCTCTCAAGGCTTGTAATTCAGCTTTAATCGTTTCTTTTAAATTCAAGAAAACCGCTTCCGCATCGGCTGCAATATCCTGTTTTAAGGCTGCCTTATTTTGCAATAGTTGCGTAAGCTGAAGGCGATTTTGTTCTTTCGGGTTTAATTGTTCTTGCTTTGCCATTTCGTTGTTTTTACAAACATACGGATGATTTTGAGTAATTTCAAACGCACAAGATGATTAATACCCATTATCAATTCGCATTAAAAATCTGCGGGCTTTTCCTGCTCGAACTTTGGCTCTTGAGGCTTCAAAGCATGCTTGTTAATCAGGCAATTTTTAATCCCAAATATCTTGACCTATTTACAGCAATTCGGTTCGATGTTAGCCTAGTTGGCTATCTTGCACTCCCCTTATTTGCACTTACCTTTATAGCAAACTGGGTCCCCAATGAAAAAACAGGTTTTCGAATGCTTCAAGCATTTGGAATCCTCGGATTTTTAGCCATTCTTATACCAGAGTTGTGGGATTTAATCTATATCAATTATGCCGCAAAAAGAGCAACGTTTGATGTCTACACATTTTATACCTTAGGGGAAGATTCGAATCAATTAATCGGCCTTGTTAAGCGCTTCTGGTATGTTTTCATCTTGTGCGTTCTATGGATTATTTTATTTGTTTGGGCATTGAGAAAAATACCACACGCCAAGCGTGAAAAAATCACCATCACTTCGAGCGTAATACTGTTTTTAACTTCATTAAGCTTCAGTTTCATTGCGGCTAGAAATAGTTTTGGTCCGAAGCCTCTGGGAATTGCTGATGCCCTTAAAACCCAGCACCCAATGGGCGCACAATTCACATTAAACGCTCCGTTTGTAGTGTTAAAAACGATGCAAAATGAAGCTACCCCAAATCAAAACTTAGTTAAAGATAGCCTTGAACTAAAATATGCTAATCCATGGCTTAATGTTCGCAGTAAGCACCAAGCATCCCAAGTAAACATACTATTCATTATTGTTGAAAGCCTTGGAAATCAGCAACTAAATCAACAGGTGAATGGAATTCCCATCACACCTTTTCTAGATAAAATAGGCGCGGAACAAATGAACACCTTCACAGGGGAAGGTCTTGCTGAAGGAAAAACTTCCATTGAATGTTTGCCGGCACTTTTTGCAGGCATTCCTTCGTGGCTAGAAACCCCGTTCATGCTCAGTAATTATAGTACCAATACACTTACCGGATTCCCGTCGATTTGCAATCAACACGGATATGAAACATATTTTGTACATGGCGCTAAAGAAGGATCTATGCGCTTTGATGCCCTGGCCAGTTCACTCGGATTCAAGCACCAATTATACCGTGATGACTTGTCCACCTCCAATGCTGAAACAGGGAGCTGGGGACTTCATGATCACGAGGTTTTCAAACACATTTCAAACAAATTAAACGTTCATAAAAAACCGTTTATGATGACATTTTTCACCCTTTCAACCCACGAACCCTACGATATCCCTCAACGCTATAAGAACAAATACAAGATACCAAGTGCAGAAGAGGCATCTTATCGGTATTTCGATGATCAGTTACGTCTATTTTTTGAACAAAATAAACGCAAAAAATGGTTCAAAAACACCCTGTTTGTTATAACGGGTGACCACACCCCTGTCCATCTCGACAATGCACAATATAAAATCCAAGATTATTATTCCGTACCTATCCTAATCATTCCGCCCGATGGTATGAAACAACCCTTCAAGGTGAAGGAACAGAAAGCCATCATTCCTACATTATGCAAGGCTTTAAATTGGAATGTGAGCCTGTATTCCTATGTGAATCAAAAAAATCAAGATGCTATTCGCTACTTGAATGGGATATATTACATATGGAATGACGAATTTGAGTTGCAGTACAATGAAACTAAAGCATCTTGGCGCGTTCTCTTAAAAAAGGTGAAAAATCCTTCACATTTTGGTAAAAAAACATTAACTTTGAAAATAGGAGAATCTAAAACAAGGTTCCTTTCTCTACTGCAACGTTTTAGAAAAGATCTCCGTTTGAATAGAACACACCGATGAAAGAGCGCATTTGGTTTATTGTAAATCCGATTTCAGGAGGCCGTAAAAAAGCAAGTCTCCCTGCGCTTATTGCTGCCCATTTGGACCATAATCGATTTGATTATGAAATCATTGAAACGGAATTTAAAGGTCACGCTATAACCATAGCTGAAAAAGCAGTGGCTCAAGGAATTGACATTGTCTGTGCAGTAGGCGGGGATGGTTCTGTACACGAAGTAGGCACGACCCTAATTGGATCTCAAACACAATTAGCGATTATACCCCTAGGCTCTGGGAATGGATTGGCGCGTCACATGAAAATTCCATTAAAAATCAAAGAAGCCATTGAGTGTATCAATTCAGGCAACCGAATTGAAATGGATACATTAAAAGTAAACAACAAACCGATTCTTGGATTTGGTGGTTATGGTTTTGATGCCTTGATTGCAAAAAAATTCGAAGGATCACGCAAACGTGGATTTACTTCGTACATCAAACTAGTACTTAAAGAAGTTTTCAAATATAACCCCATCAATGTGTCGATCGATGCGAATGGTCAAGTAAGAAAACTTCCTGTTTTTCTTTGTACCATTGCGAACACCTCAGAATTCGGTAATGGATTTATTGTATCGCCTAAATCTGATGCAACCGATGGTAAGTTTGAAGTGGTTATTTTAAAACCCTTTTCTTTTTGGAATATCCCTGCTATGTTGTTCCGATACTTTTCGGGAAGAACGGACCATAGCGGATTAACCGAAGTTATAAAAACAGACCATGCTACCTTGGTTCTCCCTCACTCTTACGGTCAGATTGATGGTGAACCAATTTCCTCCGGAAAGAAAGTCCAAGTGGATGTTGTACCGCGAAGCCTTCGCATTATTGTAAAATAACATGAACTTTATCGATTGGGATCTCCCAGAAATTTTAATTCGGCTCAATACACTAACCGCCGATAAGCTACCGCTTTGGGGTAATTTTTCAGCGCAACAAATGGTTGAACATCTAGCAAAAGGATTTTCATTGTCCATTGGACAACTCAAATTTCCGATGGAAGTATCGGAAGAAAAAGCCCTTCAATCGAAAGCGTTTTTATATACAGACAAACCTTTTGGGAAAGACATCAAGGTGGGATTTGTTAATCCGGAAAAACCCCTGGCATTTGAGGAATTGGAACTTGCTGTAGATGCGTTTATTGAGGGATTTGTAGCTTTCGACGAATACTATGAATCCAACCCTGAGGCGACCCATCCCCATCCTTACTTTGGTCCGCTCAATCATGAGGAGTGGGTTTTACTTCACCGAAAACATATAAGTCACCACCTCGCTCAATTCGGGCTTTTATCGATTGAAAATTAGCAATTTATAACAATCGATTTCCATGTTTTTATATTAATATTGTCACTTAAATTTTAACTCGTTTCTATGAAAAATTCATTTTTACTTCTTATCCTATTGGCTTGTTCATTTGGATACAAAGCTCAAACTGCAGAGGAAATTATTAATCAATTCCAACAAGCCATTGGTGGTGAAAAATGGAACAATGTAAATGGGCTTCGCATGAATGCTAATGTCGAACAAGGCGGGATGAAAATCCCAGTTGAGGTTGTCATGCTAAAAGACGGAAGAATGTACACTGAAATTACCCTCATGGGAAATACAATGATTATGCAAGCATACGATGGAACTACCGTCTGGACGACTAACTTCATGTCAATGGAACCTGAAAAAGCACCGTCTGATGAAAGTGAAAATGCTAAACGAGCTGCAAAAGAATTCCCAAATGCATTGGTTAATTACAAAGCACTTGGATATACCCCTACCCTCCTTGGTTCAGAAACCATTGATGGTACAGCTTGCCACAAAATTAAATTAGATAAGAAAACCATCATGGCCGAGGGTAAAGAAGTGCCAAACATTGAATATTACTACATCGACAAAGAGAATAATGTTCCAATCCTTACAGAAACGGAAATCCAAACCGGAGAAATGAAAGGCAAGATTTCACAAACAAAGTATTCAGACTATCAAGAAGTAGACGGCGTTATTATCGCGTTCTCAAATACCTCTGGCATAAAGGATGGCATGTCACAAACCATTCAATATGATAAAGTAGAAGTCAATCCAAAAGTAGAAGAAACTAAGTTTTCATTTCCTAAAAAGTAACTAATGAATAAGTTAATCCTTTGCCTTTTCGCTTCAGGATGGGCAGTCTTGTCATGGGCACAAACTCCAGCACTCAACGCCGGTGACTATTTCGGCGACATGAAAGCCAGGCATATCGGTCCGGCACTGATGAGCGGTCGAATTTCCGATGTAGAACTTCATCCTAAAAACTCAAACATTGTATTGGTTGGCGCAGCCGGTGGAGGAGTTTGGAAATCTCAAGATGGTGGTGTACGTTTTACTTCAATTTTTGACCAATACTGTCAATCCATTGGTTGTATTACCATGGACCCCAGCGATCCCGACAACACCTATTGGGTAGGAACTGGAGAAACCTGGACGAGAAACAGTGTTTCCATGGGTGATGGTATTTACAAAACCACCGATGGAGGGAAGAATTGGACTAAAATGGGCTTGGAAAAATCTGACCGCATTGCATCCATTCAAATCAATCCGAATAATCCAAATGAAATTTACGCAGCAGTTCTTGGTGCCTTATGGGGGCAAAGCAACGAGCGTGGCGTTTACAAATCAATCGATGGAGGTAAAACTTGGAATAAAATCCTGTTTGTAAATAACACAACCGGTTGTTCTGAATTAGTAATGGACCCAACGCAGCCCCAAGTATTGTACGCTGCCTTTTGGGAATTTGGTCGGACCGCATATTCGTTTAATTCTGGCGGACTCAACAGCGCACTATACAAAAGCGTAGATGGTGGCGGAACATGGAAAAAATTAGAAAACGGCTTACCACAAGGAGAAAAAGGTCGGATTGCCGTTGCGCTTGCACCGTCCAATTCGTCCATTGTTTATGCCGTAATCGAAGCCAAGAAAAAAGAAGAAAAAGGACTTTATCGTTCAGAAGATGGAGGAAGTACGTGGACCTTCCTGAACGGAGACTTTGCGCTTACTGTCCGTCCGTTCTATTTTTCAAGAATCACTGTGCATCCGAAGGACCCGAATATTATTGCTAAAGGAGGACTCTTTGGTTCAATTAGTCGAGACGGGGGAAAAACATTTAAGAATTTAGGTTCGATGCATTCCGATATTCATGACGTGGTGTTTGACAATAACCAACCAGACAAAGTATTTGTCGCGACCGATGGTGGATTATACCGTTCGTTGGATGGTGGATCAAGTATGGAGATGATTGAAGATTTACCCGTAAGTCAGTTTTATCATGTGAGTCTAGATAACCGAAGTCCATATTACGTTTATGGTGGCTTACAAGACAATAATTCATGGTTTGGACCTTCTGCTAGTCCTGGTGGCGTTGAGGCACGCGATTGGGAATTAGTTGGTCAAGGAGATGGTTTTCGTGTGTATCCACATCCGACACATCCCAACATCGTGTATTCAGAAATGCAAGGAGCGGAAGCTATTTGGAGATTTGATGTGGAGAAACAACAATTAAAAACAGTAAAACCCTACCCACTTGAGGGTGACCCCAAACTTCGGTTTAATTGGAATGCCTCGCTAACTACCAGCAAGCATAATCCAGACCGATTATACGTTGGTAGTCAGTTTGTTCATGTATCTAATGATCGAGGTGATAGCTGGACTAAAATTTCACCCGACCTAACGACCAACGACAAGGTAAAACAAAACCAAGAAGCTTCAGGTGGTTTATCCGCAGATAATTCAGGTGCTGAAAACCATTGTACTATTTTCACAATTGCTGAATCTCCCTTAACGGATCAAGTAATTTGGGTCGGAACAGACGACGGAAATGTGCAGGTAACTAAAGACGGTGGTAAAACTTGGGAGAACCTAACGAAGAACATTACGGGGCTTCCAACCAATACGTGGTGTTACCACATCGAAGCCAGTGTATTTGGAAAAGAAATCGCCTATGCCGTGTTCGATGGACATACAAAGAATGATTATACAGCCTACATATACAAAACAACTGATTTCGGTAAAACCTGGCAATCCATTGCGACACCAGAAATCACAGCATTTGTCCGTAATATCCAAGAAGACTACGTCAACAAGAATTTACTGTATGTAGGTTCCGAAAATGGCTTGTACATAACGTTAAATGGCGGAAAATCTTGGGCACCCTTTACAAATAACTTCCCAAAGGTGGCAGTTCATTATTTAGAATTGCACCCAACAAAACATGCCTTAGTTGCAGCAACCCATGGACGAGGGATTATTATTCTTGATGATGTTCGCCCCTTGCGCAACATTAATGAAGGATTATTGACAAGAAGCTTAAGCTTTTTTGAAACAGATCGGTTTACACTTCCTGAAAAAAGTAATTTCGGAGGTACAGCATCGGAAAATCAATTCGTTGGGGAAAATCCGAGCAGCAATGCAAAAATCAGCTATTTACTTCCTAAGCGTCATACGTTTGGTAAAATGACGGGGGAGATTACCACCTTAGACGGCACATTAGTTTCAAAGCTTGAAGTTGGCAAAAACAAAGGGATAAATACGATTGAATGGGGCTTTAACGCCATCGCTCCTAAAGTAGCCAAAGGAAAAGGGTTCTCAGTGGCGCCACCTCCCTATGTTAAGGCGGGGAATTACATCGTAAAAATCACTAAGGGAAATGAAACATTCGAAAAGCAAATTGAAGTAATTTATGATTCAAGTTCATCATTTATATCAAGTGATCGGGCCCTGCAACAGCAAACTACAACAGAAGTCTTCAATATGATCCAAGACCTGGCTTATCTGGTATATCAAATTGACCAATGGGATGCCAAGGCGACTGAATACAAAAATAAGCATACTAAGACGGAGAAGTACGTGGATGCGTTACGAATGGATCTTACCGCGATGCGGAACACCTTGGTAGTTACAACCGGAGATAATTATGTGGGAGCAGCAGAAGATGAATTGAGAGAAAAGTTGAATGAAATATTCGCTAATGTTTCCAGTTATTTTGGCGCACCTTCGAGCTCGGAGTTAGCTAATATCAGCGCACTATCCAATGAATTGAACAAAGCAAAAAAACAGTTTGGTGTACTTCAAGAATCAAAAATAAAAGCTTTTAAATCCCTCCTTGAAAAGGATTCAGAGATTAAAATGCCTGAAATTTTGTCATTCGAGGAGTTTATTAAGCAATAATGAAATTTGAAGTTCAAATAAAACGAACCTTAAACTGCCAAATCGAACGCGCTTTCAAATGTCCCATGCTTTGCGATGTTACATTAGTACATACCGGCTACGGAATTATGCCCCGAATTACAGGGGTTAGCCACGACGAAAGCTGGGGGAAGATAGGAGGATCTAAACGCATTTACGCGAATAAATCTTGGATTCAAAAAGGGGGATTTGTTTCTATGGATCACGTCCTGGAACGGATTGAAAACAAACGCTGGAAGATTCGAGTTGACCAATTTCAATCGTGGATGCTTGGATTTTATCAGTTTGATGGTACGTGGGTTACCAACCCATTGGATAATGACTCAATTGAAATCACCTATACGTATCAATTATACGCAAAGGGATTCTTGCTCTATCCACTTCAATGGACCTTTGCCAAGGTATTTTGGAAAACCTATATGAAAAAGGTGTACCGAAATGTGGAATCACTCATTTTATCGGAAACACCATATAGCTATGACTAAGTTGATCGTTGTCCGCATTCTTACGATTGCAACCCTGCTGCTAACTGCCGCTTGCAGCAATGAGTCAGATCAGAAGGTAACTAAACAGCGTCACGAGACTTCGGATATTCAACACCTTGACTCCTTAATGGATGGAGATATTCTGTTTCAAATATCGACCTCTGGTCAAGGAAAAGCCATTCAGTTAGCCACCAAGTCAGTGTATTCGCATTGTGGAATTCTCTTCAAAGAAAATAAAGAATGGATGGTTTTTGAAGGAGTACAACCAGTCAAAAAGACCTTACTTTCTGAATGGATTAACCGAGGCGACGGCCACCACTTTGTAAGTAAACGGCATAAGCATGCAGCTTCATTATTAACAAGTGAAGTGAAAGAAAAAATGAAAGAAGAGGCGAAAAAATTGGTGGGTAAGAATTATGATTTAACCTTTGAATGGAATGACGACCGCATCTACTGTTCAGAACTGGTATATAAAATATATCAGCGGGGTGCGGGTGTTTCTGTTGGTACCTTGCAAAAATTGCAGGATTTTAACTTAAATTCTACAGTGGTTCGTGCCAAACTAAAGGAACGATACGGAAAACATATTCCGTTGAATGAAACCGTAATTTCTCCGGGAGCGATTTTTGCTGACAGCAACTTGGTGGAAATTTTAAGCGAATAAAAAATCCCTCCGAGGAGGGATTTTAAAACAACCATTAAAAACAAACTAAATCTCTGTAACTACCTGATGCTGGTCCATTAATTTTCTCAAATTGATGAGCGCATAACGCATACGACCTAAAGCCGTATTAATGCTAATGTCCTCCATTTCCGCAATTTCTTTAAACGATAAATCTTGATATAAACGTTGGTAGATGATTTCCTTTTGAGCACTGGGCAATTCATCTAGGAAACGAACCACTTGAGTTTCTAATTCTTCCTTGCAGGTAATTTGAAGCACATTTAAATCATCATTGGACAAGCGACTGAAAACTGAATAATCCTCAGAGGCTGATCTCGTTTCAGATAGAAAACGCACCTTTTTATTCTTACGGAAACCATCGATAATCAAGTTGTGGGCGATCCGCAAAACCCACGGTAAAAATTTCCCTTCTTCGTTGTAATTTCCACCTTTGAGGGTTACGATTACTTTCATGAAGGTATCTTGAAAATAATCATTAGCCAACTCAGGGTCTTTAATTTTTGATAAAATAAAACGGTAAACACGGTCTTTGTGACGTGTGATTAATAGTTCAAACGCTTTTTCGTTTCCGTTAACATACAGCTTTACTAGCTCTTGATCTCCTAATGATACTATCGACATAATTTACAGTTAATCCAAGAATTTGGGGTTAAGTAAATTTGATGTCTATAGGCGAGCTGGTTTAGATTTGTAAAACGTAAAAGTAAAGATTTCTTGTGTAAATAGCTAGTCAATTAACTTTTTAGTACTTTCATTGAAAATTCATTGGGTTATGTCGAACAACGTGCTTTGGATGGGATTAGTAACCTTAATTGGATTTCCAATCCTCGGCTATTTCTTGAGCTATGGCCTTGATTTTACGCATGTGGTCGAATTTCTCAAGCTATCATCATTTACCGTAATTCCTGTAGGTTATGGACTAATGTTTGGATTTGCTTACGCCTTCCTTGCCCTACTCTTTATGGATGCTCCCATATTTGATTCCTTAGGAAACCGCATGGAACAGCTCATTAAACAACTTAAGCTTAGCGTGGTTAAAGGCTTGTTTTTATCGGTTTGTGCAGGCGTTGGTGAAGAATTACTATTTAGAGCCTCCATTCAACCCTACCTCGGAATTTGGATTACCTCCATCCTATTTGTCGCCATTCATGGGTACCTAAACCCCTGGAACTGGAAATTCAGTTTATACGGTATCATCATCCTACCATTCATTGTATTGCTCTCCTACGGCTATGAGTTATTCGGACTATGGTTCGCAGTTATGGCACATACAGCCTATGACGCGGTGCTCTTTACGAGTATTGTAAACAACAAAGACGAACATCTTTAATCTGATAGCCGTTGCTTTTTCTTAATTTTACCCTGTGAAAGCGTTTCGGTCGCCTTTTTTACTTGGATATTTGCTTGTGTTAAGTGCTTGCCTCTTGACCTTGCTTCTTACCGAAAAAATTCCGCTTCAACTCGCTACAAATCAATTGAATCAACCCATCCTTGACGTGCTAATGCCCTACATTACGATGCTAGGAGATGGTCTATTCGTGGTCCTATTGGGAATGCTTTTTCTTTTGTTCATTAATCGACGTATAGGGTGGTTAATTGTAATCAGCTACCTGTTCTCTTCGCTTATCGTACAATTCAGTAAGCACGTTTTATTTCCAGAAGCCATGCGGCCGTATTTCTATTTAAAAGCCATTCCGGATTTTCATGCGATTCCGGGATTTCTGTACTACGAATTCCATAGTTTCCCATCCGGTCACACGGCCAGTGCCTTTGCACTCGCTACGATACTTAGTTTTTCAGTGAAAGATAATTCACTAAAATCCATTGGCCTGCTCCTCGGAGCTTGTATTGTTGGATTTTCAAGAACCTACCTCTCACAACATTTTTTAGTGGACGTAACGGTCGGCTCCGTAATTGGAGTAATGAGCGCCTATATTCTTTTGGCAGTACTCCCTAACACTTGGTTTAATAATTATTCCCCTTACCTAAGCCGATGAATACAAAAACCTTAGGTATCGTAGTTGGAGTATGTATCCTCCTGTTTGTTCCCTTTCTGGGCAGTGTGCATCTCTTTGATTGGGATGAAATTAATTTTGCAGAATGTGCGCGAGAAATGGTTACTAGTGGAAACTACTCCACCGTAACTATAGACTATCTTCCCTTTTGGGAAAAACCACCACTTTTTATTTGGATGCAGGCATGTTCTATGAAGCTCTTTGGTGTGAATGAATTTGCAGCGCGTTTCCCGAATGTACTTGCCGCCTTGTTCACAATCCTAACCTTAATTTACCACGGAGCGCAACACCATAATAGGAAATTCGGCTATTGGTGGGCTGCATTTTACATCGGTTCTTTTTTACCGAACGTGTATTTTCATTCCGGGATCATCGATCCTTGGTTTAACCTATTTATTTTCAATTCCATCGCATTTTATTACCTCGGAACAACGAAACAACGATTCCGTGAATTTCTTTATGCCGGGCTGTTCGCAGGACTCGCGGTAATGACCAAAGGTCCGGTAGCTTTAATCCTTATAGGTGCATCGGTGTTCTTTTTCCATCTCTTTACAAAATTCAAATCCTTTCCGAAGTTCAAGTTTATTTCCGTTACACTGATCGCTACGCTAATCATTAGTTTACTGTGGTTCTTCTTGCTTTGGATTAGTGGAAATAAGGCAATTATCAGCCAATTCCTTGAATATCAAGTACGCCTTTTCCAAACGAAAGATGCAGGGCATGGAGGTCCAATTTACTACCATTGGCTCGTGTTATTGCTCGGATGTTTTCCGGCCTCATTCTTTGCGATTGGCAGTTTCTTCCAAAAGGAAAGCTATACCAATCCATTCAATACCATGGTGCTTATTTCAGGACTATTCACCTTGATCTTGTTTTCAATTGTTCAAACGAAAATTATTCATTACTCTTCGTTTTGTTACTTCTTCATTACCTATTTTGCGGCCTTATCCATTTCACAAGCAGAAAAACCATTCCGTAGAAGTACTTGGGCTACCATTAGCTACCTTCTACTCATTACGATTGCTCTAAGTGTTTTGATTTATTTTCAAGTTTTCGGACCGGGAATTACGAAGCTTATAACGATAAAAGATCCTTTTGCCTTTGCCAATCTAAACGCACATGAACCCTGGCGAACTGTAGATTTTACAGTCGTTTTTTTATGGGGAATTGCTGTATTATTAAGTATATATTTTCTTTTAAAACAACGCATTCAATATGCTTTACTGACTTTATTAATTGCTGTACCCCTAGGAATTCTATGTATCCAAGGGACCATTTTACCCCATATTGAGCAGTACACACAACGCGCCGCCATTTCATTTTATAAACAGCAGGCTCCAAAGAATGTGTATCTGATTCCCCTAGGATTCAAATCCTATGCGCATTTGTTCTATGGGGAAATCAAGCCGCATCAAAATGCAAATCGGTACAATGAAGCATGGGTTTGTTCGGATTCCACGGATTTACCGGTATACTATGTAGCGCGTATCCCCTTGCATGAAAACTACCTCAAGGCCTACCCTAACCTCAAATTATTGTATATGAAAAACGGATTTGTTTTTCTCACTCAAAAAAAGAACTTAAGTTTGAAATCTAAAGATAAATAACACCATGCCACATATTTCAGAAAAAGCCCAAATCGTACCTGCCTCTCCGATTCGTAAATTAGTTCCCTTTGCGGAAGCGGCGAAAAAATCAGGAAAAACCGTATACCATTTAAACATTGGTCAACCCGATATTCAAACGCCAGATGCTGCCTTAGAAGCCATCCATAATTTTGATGATAAGGTACTGGAGTACAGTCACTCCGCTGGAATTGAAAGCTATCGCATTAAATTATCCGCTTCTTACAAAGCACAAGGTATTCCTGTAGAAGTAGAAGACATCCTAATCACAACCGGAGGATCTGAAGCCTTGATTTTTGCTATGTTGTGTACTTGTAATCCGGGTGACGAAGTGATTATTCCGGAACCTTTTTATGCCAATTATAACAGCTTTGCAGTAACAGCAGGGGTTCGTGTTGTTCCTGTAACTTCCAGCATAGAAAATGGTTTTGCACTACCTGCCATGGAAGAAATTGAAGCAAAAATAACACCGCGTACCAAAGGAATTGTTATTTGCAATCCAGGCAATCCAACCGGATATTTATACTCCAAAGCGGAATTGGAAGCCTTGGCTGCGATTGTAAAAAAGCATGACTTGTTCTTATATGCAGACGAGGTGTACCGTGAATTTTGCTATGATGGTGCGCAACCTCACTCCGTATTAAATTTACCTGGACTGGAAGAGCATGTATTGATGATCGATTCCGTTTCTAAGCGATATTCCATGTGTGGCGCACGCATTGGTGCGCTCATTAGCAAGAATAAGGAAGTTATGGCTGCGGCATTGAAATTTGGCCAAGCACGCCTTTCTCCACCCACCATTGACCAAGTTGCCGCAGAGGCGGCCCTAGCTACTCCACAATCCTATTTTGACGAAGTGGTAGATGAATACGTAGCCCGTAGAAATATAATGGTGGACGGCTTAAACGCTATACCTGGTGTATTTTGTCCGAAACCAAAAGGCGCATTTTATTGCGTGGCGCGATTCCCTGTGGACGATGCCGAAAAATTCTGTCAATGGTTGTTAGAGTCGTTCTCTTTTGAAGGACAAACCGTTATGATGGCGCCTGCCAATGGGTTCTACTCTACCCCAGGAGCAGGGAAAAATGAGGCGCGTATTGCGTATGTATTGAATCAAGATTCCTTGCGTAAGGCGGTAGATTGCTTGCGCGTAGCATTAGAAGAATATCCAGGTACGATCCGATGAATCCCGTAGTTGATTATATAAATACTATTGAGGAAGGTCCTAGGAAAGAATTATTTCTCCAAATGAGGGATGTAATCATCAAAAACCTTCCGAACGGATTTGAAGAGGAAATGAATTATGGAATGATTGGATATGTGGTTCCACATTCCTTGTATCCAAAGGGCTATCATTGTTCTCCAGAACAGCCTTTACCCTTTGTAAATTTGGTTATTCGAAAAGACATTATCACCTTTTACCACTTGGGACTCTATGCGGATCCCGCGATGCTTTCGTGGTTTGAGAAGGAATACATTGAAGAAACTGGTAAAAAACCCGACATGGGTAAAAGTTGTATTCGATTTAAGAAGACCACACCGATACCGTTTACTTTGATCAGCGAACTCATGAAGAAAATTTCCCCCGAACAGTGGATTGAACGCTATGAGGTAGCGTTTTTGAAGAAGTGAGGTCGTGGGTAAATCTGTCATGAAATCCTTTTACTTGAAGCTTTTTCCTTTCCTGTTTTTTTTTGTTGCTAAGGTGCATTCCCAAGATTATATCGAGTACCATCAGCGAATAAATCGAATAGACCAAGACATACTTAATAATGAACTATCGTCGGCGATCAATAGATTTGATAGCATCTACACACGATTCGACTTTATTTTTGCACGACATTGCTTCAAGGCGTTGCAAATAAGTTGTGAAACCAAAGATTCATTACGAGCAAATCAATGGTTAGAAAAAGCCTTTATTCATGGCGTCCCATTGTGGATGATTAGAAATAATGAAATCACCAAATCTTCGCTAAACTATAGCAATACAACCAATACCCTTCGCAGTTATGACAGCCTTCATAACGTTTACTTAAATTCCATAGACACCTCTTTACGAAAACAAATTGATCAATTAATTGAGATTGACCAAGTCTACACCAAAAAAGTGAACGACGGCTTTATATTAACCAGAGGAACTTACCATGGAATTCGATGGATGAGGAACAACAAAAAACAAGTGGAAATTCTAAAGACAATCATCGAAACGAAGGGGTATCCAGGTGAAAAAATAATTGGATTACCCTTACCCATGAACGATTCTATTCTAAGTATTAACCGATTTTACAGAAACGGCCCTTGGTTAAGAGAAACTCATGCTTACATCATGTTCATACATTATTACAGTAATCGACGACCAGACATCAACAACATGTTAATTGACCAAATCAATAAGGGGAATCTTCTTCCCTATCAATTCGGTTCATTTAATGATTTTTTAGCCAAATGGGGAAAGAGAAAGTATAACAACACCTATTATAATGTTTGGCATAAAGACCCTAATACGGATAAGGAAAATGAAATAAATAACAGAAGATATCGTATCGGACTGAACACGATTAAGCAACAAGATATTCTGGAAACAATATCAAATGAACGGTTAAAAAATAGAATAGCTAATTCGTCTATTATTTTAGAATAAAGATAAAGAAAGGATATTCTAAGAGGTAATTACCCCCTAAGCTAGCGCAACCTTAATCCCTCCCTACATATTCCATGTACTCCATTTTCGAAGAATCGAACGAAAACTTAGCGGCTAAACTTGACGCGTTGTCGTAATCTAACAAATGGTCTGAAAGAAACTTTGCGACTTCCAATTGATTGGCATCGAACGTAAACAAGTCCATTAACTGCAACGCATCCGCTGCATACAAACACTTGTTTTTAAGAGAAATTTTAAGCGCTCCAACTCGATCATCTTCAAATGAATACCCATTCAATTCAGTCTTCAAGGTTCCCACATTACTTAAGGTCTTAGAACACACCATTCGACCATTTGAAGTTCCATCAGTTGTTGATGCGTTGGTATTCGAGGTTCCATTGGTCGTGGTCGTTGAGGCATTGGTCGTGGTCGTTGTTGTAGTAGTAATGGTGGTATTAGAACTGTTTTGTGTTACTGTTCCGCCGTTTACCGTAACATTAGTTGTAGCTCCAGGAACGGTAGCGTTTACCGAAGGGTTTACCCCATTTCCACTTACATTAATGTTGACATTTGCCCCGTTTGTAGTTGTTTGCTGGGTTGAGCTATTCGTTGTTGTTCCCACATTAACATTCGTATTGGCACCCGGACGTGTATTGCTTGTATTTTGTTGAGTTCCGTCTCCAGAAACATTCACATTCATGTTCATGTTTACATTTTGTGCATTGGGATTCACATCGGTGCCATTCATGTTCATGTTCACATTCATGTTGATATTCTCACCATTTACAGGGTCAGTTACCGAAATGTTTACATTGCCATTTCCATTATTCGTTGGCGTAACGGTGGTATTCGTATTGATGTTGGTATTTGTAGTATTTGTTGGAGCTGGAGTCGTTGTATTAAACTGAATACCAACGCTTCCATTGCCGTTTCCATTGGTGGTGTTTCCGCCTACGGTTGAAGTTTCCGTAGAAACTGTTTGTGTAGTCGTAGTAGTTGTAGTTGTAACCGCATCCGAAAACACCGCATTGTTATCCGGACGATAACTTACTGATCCTGCAGCTACCGTTCCAGTTGTTGGAACCATACTTACGAGCTGTAATTTACCTACTCCTTTCTTAAAAATCACACGGGTTGTGATGTCTTGTGGAGAATCCAAGAAAAAGCTCTTATCTATGTCCTTTGTTTTTCCATCTTCAAAAATCAATTTCACAGAATATCCTCCGTCTTTAATGTTGCTTACTACGACATTCGTTTGAGCAACTAAATTTTGCTTAATCCCATTCATTATGAGGTAAAACTTTTGTCCACCGTTGTTAAAAACGGTCAAGTTACTTTGTGCAAAAAAGGAAAGGGATAGAAGAAGGACTCCAAAAAATATGCTTGTTCTCATAGCTTTATAAATTTCTTAGTAAGTGTTTCAAGGTTAAAATTACGATTTATTTCGAGGATGAAGTAAGGCCGCTGTTTTTTGTTATTAAATATGGACTATTCGTGCGGTCCACGAACCAGAAACACGTTAGCTTACCGTGGTTTGTGCACTTAGTATTCCGCAAAAGAACATGATAATACTTAAAATTGAAAATCTCATGATAATTGTTTAATGCAATAAAGGTAAGACATTAAGCCAAGATTTTTAATTTCGCAACATGCATTATGTAATTGTTGATGTGGAAACAACCGGTGGAAGCCCAAAGCAATCAAAGATTACAGAAATTGCTATGTATAAATACGATGGGAATCAAATCATTGATGAGTTAATTTCCTTGATTAATCCAGAACAGCCTATCCCGGAGTTTATTGTTCGTTTGACTGGCATTACCAATCACATGGTTTCAGAGGCCCCTAAATTTTATGAACTGGCAAAAGATATCCATTCTTTTTGTGATGGATGTGTATTTGTGGCTCACAATGTTGCATTTGACTATGGAATGCTTCGTCATGAATTCCGCAGTCTTGGTTTTGATTTCAGATACCCACATTTATGCACCGTTCGTGCTTCAAGGTATGTAATCCCCGGACATGATTCGTATAGTTTAGGGAAACTCTCGAATGCGCTAGGAATACAGATTGATGGAAGACATCGTGCAGGTGGAGATGCCTTGGCTACAACAAAAATATTTGACCTGATTTATCACAAAGACCCCAATCAATTAGAGTCTTTTATTCAGCATGAAATCAACCCTAAAAAGGTAAATCCAAAACTTGACATTGCTGTGGTGGATGAATTACCAACCAAAGCGGGAGTGTACCGTTTTTATGACGAATTCAATCACCTCATCTACATAGGTAAAAGCAAGAACATTAAAAAACGTGTAGAACAGCATTTACGTAATAATTCAACAAGCAAAGGCAGTATTATGATGCAAGAAATTGCGCGCATTGAACATCATACAACAGGTTCTGAGTTAATTGCTATGTTATTAGAAAGCGAACTGATCAAAGCGCTCAAGCCTAAATTCAACCGTCAACTCAGGAAATCCATTTTCACGTATGGACTCTATGATGAACCCAATGAACAAGGCTACTTAAGTTTAACAGTTGGCCTAACGAGCAAATCAAGCGCCGCCCCCCTAACCTATTTCAATTCTAGGAAAGAGGCCCATGAATTTATAAAAAACCGAGGTGACCAATTTGGCCTATGTCAAAAAATCAATGGAGTTTATCCGACCAAAGACGCGTGTTTTCAATATTCAATTAAACAGTGCGAAGGCGCATGCATTGGTCACGAACCCGCTGAAACCTACAATGAAAAAGTAAATAAACTGATCCGTTCCATGAGTTACGAAGAAGACACCTTCTACATCATCGATAAAGGACGTTCAAAAATGGAACGAAGTATTATTTGGATTGAACGGGGAACGTATCGGGGTCATGGCTATGCGCCATTTCATTTCAACAGTGCCCCACCGGAACAATGGAAGCGTTTTATTGAAGTTAAAGATGAGAACCGTGACATTCGCTCCATTATAAATCTGTATCTTCGGAAAGGGGAAGGATTTAAACTCGTTCGGTTGTGAAAGGTAAGCTAATATTCTTGGGTACTGGAACATCTCAAGGTGTACCAATGCCGGTTTGTTCCTGCCATGTCTGCCAATCTCCCGATAAAAAAGACAAGCGGCTGAGGAGTAGCGTTTTGATTCAAATCAATGAGTTCACTTATTGCATAGATTCAGGTCCAGATTTCAGGTATCAAATACTTCGAGAACAGGTTAAACACTTAAATGCCATCTTGTATACACACGAGCACAGGGATCACATTTCTGGTCTTGACGACGTTCGAGCATTTAATTATATCCATGAGCAAGCGATGCCTTTGTATGCCCCGAAGGAGGTGGTGGCTGCGTTGCATCAGAGCTATTCCTATATTTTCAAAGGTAATTACCCAGGAATTCCAAAAGTTACCGTTCATGAAATTGACGAAACACCCTTTGTCGTCGATGATTTTACCTTCACGCCGATTCCCGTTTGGCATCACGCGATGCGTGTCTTCGGTTATCGAATCGGGGATTTGGCATATATTACGGACGCGAAAACCATTCCTGAATCGTCCAGGAAGTTGTTGAGAGGTATTCCAATCTTAATTATCAACTGTTTACATGAATCTCCCCATATTTCACACTTTAATTTGGAAGAAGCCTTGGCGTTCATTGATGACATAAAACCACAGCAAACGTATTTAACACATATCTCCCATTTGTTTGGTACACACGAAGAAATTTCGGCTAAACTACCGCGTGGTGTAAATCCAGCATTTGACGGCTTACGTGTAGAATTCAATAGTTAACTTCGGTATTATTACTAGTTTTACGAACCATGAATGAGCTCCATATTGATGTTCGAAAATTAATCGGTGACAAAAATCCGGAATTGCTAAAAAAGCTCCCCCGATTTGCCATATCGTATTTGGAACGAATTATCCATCAAAAAGAAATCAATTCATTTTTGGAGAAACATGGTCATCTCAAAAACTATGAATTCTGTGAAGCCGTTGTAGATTACTTAAAGATCAAGCCTGTATTTAATGGCATCGAGCGGATTCCAAAGGAAGGACCTGTTATTATAGTGCTTAATCACCCCTTAGGCGGTGTTGATGGGGTGGCATTCATAGCCGCAATGAAAAATCACCGACCTGACCTCGTATTCTTGGTAAACGATTTGCTCTTAAATATTGTACCCTTAAAGGATTTATTTGTAGGCGTAAACAAACACGGTAAAAATAGAACTGATACGCGAGATACGATTGCAGCCATGTTCAACTCAGATAAAGCAATTTGTATTTTTCCGGCTGGCCTAGTAAGTAGGAAGCAACGGGGGGTAATTAAAGACCTTGAATGGAAGCGGACCTTTGTTACCTATGCCAAAACAACGGGGCATCCAATAATACCAATTCACATCGAAGGAAAATTATCTCGTTTTTTCTATGGATTGCATCGCCTAAGAACTTGGCTAGGCATCAAAACAACCCTTGA
>Ga0315903_10004061_pt1 | contig 19802 bp, 23 predicted proteins | sample LakEriMetagenome_7_FD_203524 | JGI IMG/M metagenome (GOLD analysis project Ga0315903, IMG submission 203524) | Freshwater fungal communities from buoy surface, Lake Erie, Ohio, United States - Buoy 2 MA119 | ecosystem: Environmental > Aquatic > Freshwater > Lake | place: USA: Lake Erie, Ohio... | reverse complement strand
TGGCAAAATGGGTATTGGCATTGGAACAGAATTGATATTACGATTCTTGTTGTCAAGAAATGGATACATATCTCTCTTTATTTGATTACACTTGGCGCAAGTCAAAGTAATATTTTCTATTTCTTTCGTCCCGCCTTTAGAGCGGGGAAAAATATGCTCAACAGTAAGATTACGTTTATCAAATTTTTCATAACAAATTTGACAAGTATAATCAAAAATCAAACATAATTTTTGTAAATTCAAGGTTTTAGGCATTTTTTTTCTTTTTGAAAAAAAAGAAGACTTAATTACGGCGGTTGTAGGCAAAAACCAAATCTTATCTTTCGAAGTAAGAAAAGGTTGATCATTATGAAAATTTACTCCTTGATTTGAAAACCATTGTAAATTATTATCTATTAGATTTTCTTCAGCATCAAAACATTTAATACTGTTTTTAATAAGATGCAAAAATGTTGCCCTGCCAGTTAAAAAACTGTACGGCATAAAAGAAGAATCTAACAACAAAGTTGTTATCTGATCAGAATAACCGGACATAAGGACATGTTAGCCGATTGATCTTGCTTGTCAACAAAAAACCGCCAACTTTCGTTGGCGGTTTATTTGATTAAATATCGTTCACTATTAGAACGACCAGCGAAGACCTGCTGTAGTGACAATATCACCGTCAAACTCTCTGGCGGCGAAATTGTATTTAGAAGTTGAAAAATCATTATCGTACCAACCAACCTCAACATAAGGAGTCAAATGATCAAAAAACGTACGAGAAACGCCAATCTTTGCCGCAACTACATCATAATCAGTAAACTTGCCATACTCAATAGATGGGTTGACAATAAACCAACCAAAAAAATCAGTTGGACGCTCAAAACCTGCAATATAACCAGACTGCTTTAGATTGAAGTCGTGAGAACCACGAAGATACGGAGTAATATATGGATTCACCAACGCGATCTTTGGTGAAATTTCAATAGAATTACGTCCACCGGGAATAGCACTCTGATGTCGTAGACCTTGCAGATCAGCACGAAGAAGGAACTTCTCTGTGACCGAAATAGACTTTCCTACGCCGACATTCCAGTGAGACTCGTCTAATCCATTTGAGTCTGGTAGAACAACACCGCCCAAATAAGTATCTACTCCAAAATATGATGTGCCAATATCAAAACTGCCGAATCCTTGTCCGTCAGTCTTTGCGAGACCATTTACAATGTAGTGATTATTATAACCAGCAGAAACACTGGCTTTGATTGATGCTTCATTATCCGCAGCAAAAACTGCGATTGAAGACAGTACCGAAACGATTAATAGTTTAATATGCTTGAACATACGCAAATAATGTTACACGGACTTGAGCTGATGTCAACAAGTTTTTTCAGAATCTTTCAACTCTTTAATATTCGTAAGTTTACCCATATAAATACCATCTTCTTGTCTGACGGCTTGACATTTTGCGTGAAAAGCTCTATTTTTACCGTCAACAATTATAATTTCGTGTTCAAAATTTCTTTTATTTTCTATTGCCATTTGCCACCTTTGATTTACGTCGTCTCTGGTTTTTTCGCAAAGCGCATTAATCCAATTATTATTTTCTAAATCCTTAAATAATCTATCAGTCAATCGTATTAAAGAATCATTTGCCCATTTGAAATTACCATGTTCATCTGTTTCAAAAATTGGCTCTTCTCTGTTTTCAAGTATCCATCTTTGTCTGTATAATATTGTTTTAGTTGAAAATTGTAAATCACTAACTTGATCTTTCAAGCTTTTGCCACCATTTGGTTTCAATTCTTTAGAAATTATTGAAACCTCGTCTTTTAGTAAAGCTAAATTATCGGTAATGTGTATATATGGTTTAAGTTTTCTAGTGAAATTTATTAAATAGCCTCCAAAAATAATCAAAGCTCCTATTGTTGCATTCGCCAATGTTATATAATCTGCTATGCTTTTGCTTTGTTCTGCTATTTGAATAATTGCATTAGTCATAAAATATATTATTTATATACACAAAAAATATATAAATCTTAAATTTATTTTTTCCACCTCAATTCTCTTAATACATCGTCAATTAAATCTTTTTCTGGTTTATCCATATCTCTATCAAGTTGATCAAGAATATCTTTTTGAATATTAAATGTTTTTTCGGGATATTTTTCTTGTTCGATTTTTACATCCTGAATTACATCTATAATCTTAATTAGAGGAGATTTATATTCATCAAATTTCTGTTTGCTTATTAGGTTGCTCATTTCAAACGCTTTAGGAGTAAGCCCTTTAAACATAGATATGATTACAGATCCAATCATGTCAAAAATAGAAAAAGCCGCAGCAGCAATAGGATTAACTGTTGCTAAAAGGCGTAAAATAATAAATATGACAACGAAAATAATTATTGCAGTAAAAGCACTAATAAAAAACTTCTTTAATCCCCAAATCACCGCATTTAGCCCAAACATTCCACTCATGGAATTAAGCGTAGATTTTGCCGCATCAGCTTCTTCCGCTACTTTTTTGGCTTTGTCGGACATTTGCCAAAGCTGGTCATCATATCTATCATTTAATTCTAATTTTTCTTTTTGTAGTTTATTTATAATCTCATCTCGTTGGGCAAGAAGCTGCTGTCCTTTTTTTCGTTCTTCTTCAACAGCGGAATTTAATAAATCTACTGTTGCTTTTATTCTGTTTATTTCGTCAATATGAGGCGAGCCAACTATAGAAACGACTCTTTCATTAAGAGATTTAGCGGTTTCTACTTGAATAGGAGGGTTTGTTACTTGATTGAGTGAATGTTGAATACCTTGAGCTAAAGTTGAAGTTTGGACTTTTTTGCCTTTTTCATTTTTATCAAGAGCTTCAAGTGTTTTATCAATTTTTCTTTCTTGATTTTCTATTACTTGCTGATTAACGGTATTAGGTTTTGAAGGAGATACCTTCGAAAAACATCCGGTCAAAAGCAGAAGTATTGATAAAAATATAGCTTTTTTCATGCATATATCTTTACACAAGTTTAATTGAATTGTCTATAATTTATACCAGCGTAACAATTTACGTTGTTTGCGCCAAGCGGATAAATGCAAAGAACTAAAATGTCCATAACGCCAGATAGAGAAGAGCCTAACTTTATAAGATTTTTTAATTGATCTCCTGTTATTTCAGATTTAGAATTGCCATATCCTCCAGCAACTATCGTTCCTCCAGAAGCTATATTGGTAGATCCGTTTCCAATAGCATATTGCAAAGCAGAATTTGTGATATCTGAATAAGTGAAAGTACCTGCTATGTTAGGATTCAGAACTAAACTCCATTCATAAATGTCTGCGCTTGCCATTAAGACTGCGAGATTTACAATATCTACGGTGCATCCAGCGTATGCAGATTTTAATTTTATCCCAAGAATAGCGTTATTTTGATTTTTTGTTCCCGTAATCGCAGAGTTTCCAGTTGAAATATATAAATTTGTAGCAAGATCTTCTTTACCACCTTCGCTTATTACAGCACTGCAAATACATTCAATCGAAGAAGCGACACCAGAACCGGAATTTTCTATCTCATATCTTATTGGCAAATTTGGAGTTGACATATAAACTCCAGAAATTAAATTAGCATGATTAAATTGATGACAATAGAATACACTACCATCCACCACAAATCCGACTCTGACAGATCCAACTCCGAGCCACTCAAAATCAATAATTAAAATTTGACTTTTTGAAAAATCTAAAGTTATACCGCTCAATCCACTTCCATCCATCTTATCAATATTCCAATTTGCTTGTGTAACGCTATTGGAATCCGAGGGTGAACCTGAAGTAGACGAGCGAACAACAAAACTTACTGAATTTCCGTTTCTTTGTAAAAAAATGCCATTATTGTCATCGAAAATACCCATTCTTGAAACTACACCAGTTCCTCCACCACTCTTTTTAAGAACGCCTGTCATGAATATCAATTGAGATTTCGACGGTTGATAATTAAATCTCATGTACGTTTGACGTACTCGTTTACCCGCTGTGTTAGCACTTACAGATAATGTAGTTGAAGCTGTATTTGCTGAATAATTTGTCGATGTACCAGAACCACTGACTTCTACATCGTTCCAATATAAAGGTTGATTGTCAAATATCTGCTTATTATTGAATATCATTTCTGGATTTGACATTCTTTGTCTGCCAAAAGAATCAACTCCACCGAGTCCACCTGCAAAATCTTTGTCAGTAAATGGTCTATAATACTCTTTATATGTATCGTAAATAAGAGTAGTATTTACATTTTGTGGAAATTGTACCGCGAACAAATCAGCCATAAATATTTTTACACTTATTTTCTACGATATACTGTTGCGTCTTTATGTATTTTATATTTTAATAATTTAGAATCTTTGCTGATTTTTACATATTGGTCTTCATACAGCGATATTAAATCATCTTCTAAAAATAAATTATCAGCTTTTACTAATTGATATTTTTTTATCTCTTTATCAGATAAACAAATTATATTTACTGCTCTGTGTTTATTTGACGAATTATCGCTCACTATTAGAATCTTTCTTGATCTTTTTTTGTTTCTTACGTCCCCAATTAATTGAATCGTAACGATGTTTGTATTGTTTACTAAAACAATTTCTAGGTTTATCTCCTTTACCAGCGCTCATATTTACTTTTAATATCGTTATTTGGCTTGAGATCCTTCATTATTGCAAGTCTTTCACTTTCTTTGTAAAAGCACCAATCTCGTATTTGCTGCCAACTTCGACCACAGCCTACACAATGATCATTGATTAAATTACATTTTCTAGTACAAGGTGTTGATATTTTAGCAGCAGTGTCCTCGTTTGTTGTCATTCAGAGGTTTATACACTGATTTTTGCTCTCTATATTTGTAAAGTTGAGCGTAAGCTTCTTGAACATGCTTATCTAAATTTTTAACTAAATAAGGAATTTGTTGAGAAGAGTCTACCGATTTAATAGACTCAATAAGTTTATTAATTATAATATCTACTTCTTGCATTGGTAAAATGGTTGGGGATGATGGAATCGAACCACCACACAGAGCTTCAAAGGCTCCTGCACTGCCATTATGCGAATCCCCAATAAATTTGGCGGTGAGAGAAGGATTTGAACCTTCGGTACTCTTTTGGAGTACGGAAATTTAGTAGATTTCTGCCATAAACCAGACTCGGCCACCTCACCTTAATTTTTCTATTTCAAAACATCCATAACCCGCTTGCTTTTCGAAAGTTAATAATCCACATCTTTTGCTTTTTTTGTTCGTGCATACTCCGAAATCCATGTCGGCATCTCTATATTTTTCATTGTATAAAGGAATAAAATATTTACAGCCACAACTACAATCATTGTAGTTATAACTAGGATCAGCCCAACGAGAGATGCGACCTCCATAATCTATATAATCTGTATCAAGAACTTTACAAAGATCTAATAAACCTTGATCTCTGTTAGTTTTCATTTCTTTTTTTTCTTTCCGGGCTGTGGATTTATTGTTCGCAATCCATAATTTAGATCAATCCAAGCAGTTTCAATCAAAGCCCTATCTTTAGTAAGCTTCATTTTTTCTCTTAGATATTTGATTGTCCAGTTTTTCCATTTTTGATTATCCTCTTCAGTATATGTGTATTCGCAATACCAATTTGGCGTATTTCCCTTGCAAATGTCTTCGAATTTAAGATTTAGTTTTGCTATCTTAAATTGTTTATCAATTATTTTTTTTATATGTTTGATATTCATACGCCTGTTGATCCAAAGCCGCCACTCTGTCTCGATGTATTATCTAAATTTTTTACCTCATTAAAAGCCACAGAATAGCAAGCTTCAAAAATTATCTGAGCAATCCTGTCTCCTTTCTTAACTTCAAAATCAATATTCTTGTCTGTATTATAAAGAATAACTCCAATATCTCCACGATAATCAGAATCGATTACACCAGCTAAAACATCAATTCCGCTTTTATAAGCTAGACCGGAACGAGGAGCTATACGCCCATAATAACCGGGAGTGATCTCCATTGAAATATTTGTCTTTATCAACTTTCGTGCGCCACAAGCAACAACCGTATCCTCCGCTGCATATAAATCATATCCAGCAGCAAACGCCGATCCTTGAGTAGGAATAATTGCGTTATCGGATAACTTATTAACATTAATTTGTAAAATTTCTTTATTCATATTCGTATCATTTATCTTTTAGAATTGACATCAAAATTCTAGCCTCTTTTGCAGGAATATCGTTGTATGAAGTCCAAGTCTTAGCTTCAGCATTCTTATAAACACCTAGCTTCCAAGCGCTTCTAAGATAATTTTGGAACTCTTCAAATGAAGATAGTCCTGAATTTTTTGCAGTCTTCTCCAACATTCCTTGAGAAGAAGGCAAAGCTACTTCATTATCATCTTCAAATATTGAAGGAGTCCCTTTCTTAGAAGCATCGATTTCATCGCTTCCTACGATGTGTACATTAAGGAAGTTTCTTACAGCCCTAACGAATGCGCGATTTGCTGCAATCGTTTCCAAAAATTTGACAGCAAAATCCGAAGTATTATTGACTGTAGCGTTTGCGACATCTTCGTAATAACTTTCATATTCAGATTCATAGTTTGGAATCCATGTTATACCGCACTTAATAGTAACGTAAGATGGTTCACATTTAATAACATCATATTTTACACTTGTATATCCTCGCAGTTTAGCGAGTTCTTTGATACCAGCAAGCTTAATAAGTAGCTGACTATCGTTAAGACCTTCAATCGAAGTAGGCATTTGCTGCTTACGCGATTCAAACCATCCGCGATTTGGGAACAAATGTTCCGATTTAACCATTGCTCGCCAGTTAATTGATCCGTCTTCATTGGTTTTGTAATCTATACCTTCAATTAGTCCCCAAGCATTGCGTGACTGAGGTACTAGATGTGGATTCTTCTTTTCGCTCATTGTATATTTTAAAAAATTCTATTTCTTTTTCGAAATCTGGTGAGAGCATAACATATTCTTCAAAATTGTCAAGATGCTTATTGATCAAATAGTTCGCTTTGCAAGAAAACTGTTTCCCTTTAGAGATTAAAATTTTAGAACTAATAAATTTACAATCTGGGGATAAATCTTGAATTTCATTAATTTTTTTATTATCCGCAAAATCAGCATGTATACTCCAATCGAGAAACTTGAATCTGTATTCATTTATTTTTGTTTCATCATCGCAGAAAATTTTTACTTCAAAACCTAATGCCTTACATAATTTTAAGAATTGTTCAGATATATTTGGGGACATCATAATGGTCATAAGCAAAATGTTGTTTTTGAAAGGAGACAAAAAATTAAGATTTATGTCTTTATCTGTTATAATATTTACTTTTCTGTTGGATAACCAGTAATTCAAAACAGAAGCGTTCAAATTTTTGATATAATCTAATCTTAAGTTAATAGATTTATTCTTCATGAAATCATCTGAAGAAATGAAATCAGGAATAATTTCTACAATCTTTTGATTAAAATTCTTTCCTAAATAGATCAAGTTATATTTGTGAAGATCGTTTTCAATATTCAAACTGTCTAATATATTTTTCGCAACAAGATATGGACTTATAAAATTTATGGTTTTAGGAGATTCATTTAAAACTCCGTATGAGGGCAAATTCTTGTCTCTGTCTGATTCGATAATAATTTGTGAATTCTTGTTCCATATGGGTTTAGTATTTTTAGAATTAAAAATAGAATATAAACCAATGGATTTTGTATTAAAAACAGAAGCGGTGTATAAGGTATAATTTTCGTTTGTAATTAGAAGTTTAGCTTTTGAAATTAGATAATTTTCTTGTTTTTTATTTAATGCTATGTAACACTTATCACAACTAAGTTTTATATTTTTATCATTAGCAAATTGAAAAATATCGATATTTTCATGTTTTAAATATGGTTTTATCAAATCTAAAACATCATTGAAGTAATCGTATTCACCGGAAACGTTTTTGCTTCTCGTATCGAATATGATATAATTATCGTTTTTTATTGGCAAATAATATCTATCTAAAAAAGGTTCAGAAATTTTGACTCCGCAATCTAAAGCTATTTTCTCAGCTATGTTCATATATATTGTATTCTAACTTATCGCAACTGTTTCTAAAATAATTATTATGTATAGACAAATATGGTGCAAAAACCATATCAAAATATTTTTTACTAGAACCTTTCCCTTCAAAAAACAATGGATCGTCCATTTTAGGAAAATAGTTCATTACTTTTGTGACATGAGGATGTGAGTTTATTAAGTCAAAATATTCAGTTTTTGTAAAATAATATATGTCGTAATCGGGATATATGTTTTTTAGCGAAGTTATTATTGCTGTAGAAATAATTATTTCTTCCGCTCCTTCTGGCTGTATGTATGCTATTTTCTTTTTATCACTTAGATTTAAAGTTTCCAAAGTTTCATTTAAGAACTTGTGTTGGTTTTCGGCAATAGCTATTTTCCTGAAATAATTTAATACATCAGATCTTTTTAGATCTGAATTTAAACGTTGCACCCAATGTGAAACACCGGCAGGATCAACTTTGAATAAAATATTGCTGTACAAAGATTCTACCCATTGTTGGTCATCTAAATTATCATTTGGTTCGAAAAATGAATCGCACTTATGTTTTTTATTCTTAAATTCAAAATCAATATAAGGTAGACTATCGAATAAATTTTCAAAAAACTTTCCAACAACTTCAACGCTGTAATTGTTGATAACAAATTGTCGAGCTTTTTGACCTAATATTTTTTTTGTTTCAATAGGTAAATTATACACATATTGTAGTTGAGAAAAAATACTATTAGGTAATGTAGATGCTTTGACAAATTGAGTTCCAGGTTCACGATATTCTGCCCACTCAAGCGGTAAACCACCACTAATTTCAGAACAACAATCTTCACCGCAACTATAATTAGTGACTAAAGTTATCAATTCTGTCAACTTTGCTTCTTGAATTGGAATTTCTTGTCCACCAGAAGTGAATGGATGACAATATACATCCATAAGATTATATATTTGATTCAACTGTTCTTCATTTACTCCATTTTTTACATTAGTAGTTTCGCAACTATTTTGAGTTCGACAAAAATCACAATTTATAACGTGGGCTGAAAAAGACTTTACATGATATGAGTTACAATTTTTACAAACATATGTGGTTAATATGTTTTTAGGATCAATTTCTTTTTCTTTTAAAAATTTTAATATATCCCAACCCTCATTCCAAGAAGTATGTAAAAGTAATTTTGCTTTGACTTGTGGATTTTTGGTTTGAAATAATTTGAAACCATCTAATAAATTGGGTACAGATTTTCGCAATTGATTTCTAAAAACAAATCCAATTATGAATTCATCTGATAATTTGAATTTTGATCTTAAATTCTTTCTATCGATGTCGGAAAATCTATAAAAATGCTGTGTATCTAAAATCCCGCGAACTGTTTTAACATGTGTATGACCTAGCTTATGTAAAGCTTTTTCAGCAAAAGACGCCCAAACAAAATAATTTTTTATTTTGGGAGCTATGTTTACGGCGTCTGGTAATATTGGTAAACTGTCTAACGTTGTATGTATAATACAATGTATTTTGTTCCACCATTCTTTATCAACAAAACCGTTGAATGCCCAAATATCTTCTATACCTAAATAAATATCGGGTTTTAATTCTTGTATTGCATAGTCAATCATTTCTGCGCCATAACCAGCAGCATTTTTACGTCTTTCATCAAAAGAAATTTCTTTTAAAATTTCAGGATCGTCTGGCAACATTCCATAAGATTGCCAAGGAGTAAATTTTAATTGCCCAGCATCCCAAGTAAAACCATTACTCAATTCAATGATATCATATTTGCCAGTCTTGTATAAATAAGACAAAAGATTTTTTTTATGTTTACCGAAACCAGTAAACATTTTACAAAAATTACCATGAATTAAAACCCGTCTTTTACGCATTAAAAATCCATTTCTTCTGAGTCCGCAACAGGAACCGATTCTGGCTTCTTAGGCTTGGTGGCGGCGGCTGCAACTTGTTCTGGAGAAGATGATCGCTTTGCCGAAGGTGTAACCTGCTCAGTCTTGGTTGGAATCTTTCGTGAATCATCTAGTAAAGAATAAAACTTATTGATAAAAGCGATTAGACGAATAGCTTCTCCGGGTTCAAGTGGCACCTTGAAAGTATCTGCTCCATTTCGAATAAAAGAAAGTCCATAAGCAATATACTTAACGACGTACTCACCAGAGCCCTTTGTCTTTTCATAAGGAGCTAACTTGATTTGAGTCTTATTTGATTCGCTAGAATGAAACGTAGAATACGAAGATTTTTGTTGAAAAGCGTTGATTATTTCACCAAGTTCAAATTCATTGAACTTAATGGCAATAGTCTTTGAAGGATCATTTCGACTCTCCGCAAAAGAGCCGCTTTTAGTCTGCTCGTTCCAAGAATGTTGAGCGATGCAGTTTACATAAAACTGAGGCTCATTGTTTGGCTTATGAGAAATCTGAAAACTAATAGCGCAGCCAGAATTCTTAGAATTTGGCTTATAAATTTGTAAATTCATATCGCAAGATAATACATCTTGCGAAGATTTTTTCTAAGTTTTAATCGCCAAAATAATAGAATATTGTTCTTGGGGCTCCGCTAATGCTAGTGTCAAATTTTATTGGAACACAAGGTTGTAAAACTTGATTTGCCCCAACCGAAACCACACCTGCGGAACCACTTATGTTGCCTAAAGCGGCTGTTACATATATGCTACGCTCAGTAGGTCGAGTAATTGTAGTTCCAGTATTGAAATCACAAAACGGTAATAAACTATTCATAATAATATATACACATATTATTGTAATCAAAGAATATTTAGACTATCTCCTTTTCTTACATCATCCCAACTAGTTTCGCCCTTTGACTTATGGCGAATTTTATATTGAGAATAACAAACGGCTGCACGTTGTTTTTGATCTTTAAAATCTTTTAACATCATGTCATCACCCATGCAGCGACTAACGAATTCTTGTTCTGTTTCTTTTTTCGAAGGTTTAGGTAAAGGCATATATTTATATTACACAAATATTGTCATCTTTTATAGAAATTTCTAAAGACAGCTTTTTATATGTATCTAGCATTTTTTCAGCTACTTGAGTCTGTAATTCACGTTGAATCGTTTTGATAACTTGTCTAGCGCCAAAATTATCAAATTGAATCTTATTAAAAATATAATCAATTATTTTAGAATCATATTTGACACTTACGTTTCTTGATACCAGATCATTTTCAAAAGCTTGTAACTCTTTATTGATTATCAATTTTATGTCTTTTTCTTCTAAAGAATTAAAAGTTATCACTTCATCTATACGATTTAACAAATCAGAAGGAAAGAATTTCTTAATTGAAATTAAAACATCTTGTTTATTAGCTTTTTGTTTATTAAATCCAATAGATGAATGATTCATAACATCAGAACCAATATTTGTTGTCATTACAATAATTGTATTTGAAAAATCAACAACCTTACCAGACGAATCTGTTACTTTTCCTTCCTCTAAAATTTGTAACAAAGAATACAATACGTCTTGATCAGCTTTTTGAATCTCATCAAATAAAACTAGCGAATAAGGATTCTTGCGTACTCTTTCGGTAAGTACACCTCCTTTATCAAATCCAATATAACCGGGGTTAGAACCAAATAATTTATTAACAGCAGTTTTGTCAGTATATTCTGACATATCAATATTTATGAAATTATTCTTATTAGGAAATAAAGTTTCGGCAATTAATTTTGCCGTCATTGTTTTGCCGACACCTGTTGGCCCAGCATATAACATTGAGCATATTGGTTTATTTATATTTCTAAAACCAGCTTTGGCTCGTATCAATGTTTTATAAATATGATCAATTTGATTATCTTGACCAAAAATATCATTTTGAAGTTTATATTTCAACAACTTTACCTTGTCAAAATCTTGCATATTTAAATCTTGAATAGGTATATTTGTTTTATCTGAAATCACTTCTAGAATATCTTGATTTGTTACATCGTATTTGTTGTTACGCCAATTATCGATCATCTTTCGAGTCGAAACTTCATATTCAGAAATAAGATCTTCAAAAGACGTTATCTTTTTTGGTTGTGCATTTTGCTTATTATTTTCAATGAGCTTATTTAACTTCTTTTCAATCTTTATCATTTCAGGAGATTTTATGAAATTTTTCAATTTTACTTTAGCTCCTACCTGATCAATAATATCTAAAGCTTTATCTGGGAATTTACCTTGGATATATCTTTCAGCACTATCAATAATAAATTTAAGAACATCGTCTGAAAAATTTATAACATGAAAATTTTCATAACTATTTTTGATATTCTTTATCAGATTAAAAGTTTGCTCTTTATTAGGCTCTTCTATTTTTATAATTTGAAACCGTCTAGATAATGCTGGATCGTCTGCAATTGTCTTTTTGTATTCATCAAAAGTTGTTGCGCCAATACAACTAATTTCACCTCTAGCAAGATAAGGCTTAAGAATGTTGGCTACATCGTTGCCATTTTCAGGATTACCTGCGCCGATTATTGTATGTATTTCATCGATAAATAAAACAATATACGGATCATCAGTTATTTCCTTTAATAAATTTTTTATTTTTTCTTCGAATTCACCACGGTATTTGCAACCAGCAATCATCATTGGAATATCTAAACTATAAATTTGTTTTAGACTTAATAGATCTGAAGCCTCACCATTAACTATTGCTTGAGCCAAAGATTCAACTAAAGCTGTTTTACCAACGCCAGCCTCACCAACAATCAATGGATTATTTTTATTCTTTCTACATAGAACTTCAGAAATTTTTTGAATTAAATCTTTATTGATATGCAAATTATTTATTTTGCCATTAACTACTTGTACATTGAGATTTGTAGCATAAATATTTAATGTCTTATATTTTTTAATGTCAAATGTTTGTTTTGTTGGTTCTTCGATTATGTTATTATCATCAGATCCAATTGGCAACATATCATCTTCTTCTAACTTCTGTTCAATGTAATCAACGACTTTTACAAAATTATAATCATTACTTATTAAGAATGATGAAAATAATTCATTTTGAATTTCAAATAAACTAATAAAAACATGTTCTAAACCAATGTATTTATGGTCGAATTTGCTTGATATAGTTTTAGCGCATTTAAATATAGTTTTAAGATCTTCACTTAATATTGGTTTAACAGTAAAAGTAACCTTTTTCTGTGAAGGTATTTTAGATTTAAGAAAAGACGTTGCTGTAGATTTGATCTTAGTGGCGTCGAAGCCAAAATTACCAAACGCTTCTTCAATTTGACTTTGTTTTAAATTAAAAAAGCTTATAAATAAATGCAGATGAGTAATCTCAGTATGTTTGAGATCAACTGCAATTTTATAAGCTTCTTTGATTAGTTTTTGCGCTCTTGGAGTTAAATTTAAATTTTTCATTCTACGTCAGATAACTTCATATATATCTTGTCATCCAAGATACCGATGTTCTCTATCCATAACACATCATCACCTTTTCTGCCAGTGAAAACTACAATATTCTCTTTCTCTGGTATTTTAAGACCATCTTCAAGATATTCTGTTAATCTTTGATGTTTTCCACCGTCTAAAAACATCGCGCTAATACTACCTACTTCGTCTTTTAATTGAAAACGATAAAATGTAGAATTAGACTTTTTAGTTTTACCTTTATATACGTCATCTATTACCCCCACCATCTTAACTCTATCTTCTTTATAAGCAGAAAAGAACTCTAACGTATCTGTAAAAGTGCATTCAGCCTGTTGAAAAATAGTCTTTAGTCTAATAGATGGAGTATATCCAAGCAATTTATTTTCAAATACCCAGTTGGCAAATTTTTCGTGATTCTTGTTTTGCTCGTATATCTTTTTATACTCATCGTATTTTTTCTTGAAAGTAGTCTTCCGTTTTTCAGTCATGAACGGTTTACCACTTTCATTGAGAGATACGCCTTTAAAAGCACATTCGCTAACTATGGTCAAAATATCATAATCGTATTTTGGTCCCACAGAATATGCAAATTTCTTTTCTTTATCTGTTAGAAGATTAAATGTCTGAGCTTCAAGAACTAGTCGCGAACGTCTATGAGTATACGAACTTAAAGTTCCAGCTTGAATAAGAGAGGATAATAAACCGATATTAATACCAGCTTGTTTTGCGGCAATAAAGATATCGAATTTAGTTGGAGTAGTTGTTTCGCGAAAACTTTGCAAAGCTTGCAAGGTTTTTTCAGAAACACCTTTAATAGAATTAAGACCAAATCGAATATTATTATCTTCAATCTTAAAATCTAATGCAGACTTTGCGAGATCAGGAGGCAGAAGCTTAATATCAAAATGCAAAAGCTCTTTAGATATTTTGCTGATTTCATGATGCGAATCTGGCTCATACTTAGACAATCTAAGCAAAGCTAAGAAAAACTCATGAGGATACTTAAATTTAAGATAAGTAGTCCAAGCAGCAAGAATAGCATAAGAAATTGAATGAGATTTATTGAAAGAGTAATTTGCTGAATCTTCGGCTACCTTCCATAATACATCGCCAATTGCAGGATCTAAATTCTGCTCAGACACTTTCTGACGAATCTTACCTTGCCAAGCTGGCATTTGATCTATTTTTTTCTTACCAACAATTCGTCGCAATTGTTCAGATTCATCAAGAGTAAATCCAAGACGAACAGCCATTTTCATTAACTGTTCTTGATATAAAGGAATGCCTCCTGTGTAAGATAATTCTTCTTTGAAGAAATCATGCACCAATTGAAATACGCCTGATGCAGAATACGTTGCATACTGATCAGCGAAATCCAAAGCGCCGGGACGAGCAATAGCAACGACTGCGCTTAACTGTTCCAGAGACTTTGGTTTAACCTTGCGACAAACCTTAAAATTTGTCTCAGCTTCAATTTGAAACAAACCTTGAGGAGTTCTAAGATTTTGAAGATTCTCGTAAATAAAAGGATCTTCGGGATCAATAGAAGTTATTTCTATATTCAATCTCTTACATACTTCATTTACAACAGTCAAAGTACGAAGACCAAGAACATCAAATTTAACCATCAGTTCGGCTACATAATTCATATCATAGCCGCTAACTAAATCACCATCAGAAGTCTTTTGAACAGGACAAACTTCTTCTATCTTATAATAAGAAATAGCAATACCTGAAGGATGAACACCAGTATTCTTATTTAAACCTTCAATCTTTTTAGCGATCTCAAATATATGCTTATTTTGATCTACCCACGCTTTGAACTTTTCATTCTCTTTGTAAGCTTCTTCTAATTCAAATACACGACCAAATAGTTTTGGAATATTATCACTTACTTCGTTTACCTCTGTCTCGGAATATGTACCTACGATTTTACCACACTCTTTAATGCAGAGTTTGCTGGATAAAGTATTTAAGGTAAGAATCTTTGAAGTCTTGCCTAGATGCTTTTTTTCGATGTAAGAAATAACCTCTGCACGACGATCATAACTGATGTCATTATCAACGTCAGGCAGCAACGATCCATCAAGATAAGTAATATCATCTTTGATTATCTTTTTAGCGCGAGAACGACTAACAAATCGCTCAAAGAATAGACCATACTTGATTGGATCTACTTTCGTAACACCCACAAGATACAAAACCAAAGAACCCGCAGCACTACCACGACCAGCGCCAGTTGGAATATTGTTTTCATGGCAAAAATTAAGAATATCCCAGTTGAGTAGTACATAATCAACGAAGTCAAGCTCTTTGAAGATTTCTAATTCCATCTCCAAACGCTCTATATATTGATTATTGTTTAATTGTAAATTGTTTAAACTTCTATAACAGAGGGTCTTTAAAAATGTAAAGTTATCAGATGAAATAGGTATTTGCAACTGATCATAATACTTGCCCTCAATAGAAATTTGAGGCAAACGAACGCCGGGAAGCATGGCGTTGTCATAAGGTTTAATATCTTCTAAAAAATTCATATCTCAATTTGCCACAGTTGCTTCTGAAAAATCTTAAAATTCATCTGAACATCGTACATCGAATTGTGAAGCATGTTCTCATCGAAGTCAATCTTATAGTCTTTTAACTGAGCTTTGATGCTAGTCTTCAAACCCTTCTCTCGAAAATCGTTTAGCCTGTATTGCCAGAATGTAAAATCTGTATCCTTTTGCGGTTTTAGATTCTTTTTTATAGCTTTAGCTATGCAATTAGTATCTATAATTCTCTTTGTATAAGAAAAGTCGGTCTTGTGTCCAAGAAGTCTTCGATAAATATTATGAATATAAACATCAAATCCAAGCAGATTCTGACCAATAATTAAATAATCTTTATCATAAAGATAAGATTCAAAAGTAAATAAAACCTCTTTGGGATCTGCTGCTAATGAATGATATTTACGCTCATCAAAGTGCGTAACAAGCTTTGCGCCCTCAGATAGCTTCAAGTCAGGCCAATAAATATAATTATCGACTTCCTTGATTATATTATTACCTTTGGCGATTATATAACTTAATTGCCAAGGTTTATTGCTATCGTCTAAAAGATTTAGATGACAAGTCTCAAAATCAAAACAAATATACTTTTGTTCTTTATTAAATCGTAACATTTTCTTCCTTCCACGCTTCGAAACTGAATTTATCGCTACAAAAATGTGCCAGTTCTGGTTTTTCTAGCGATCTATCTTTACCGAATGATCTATTGCAAATTATTTTATAAGCCATAAAAGATTTAACATCAGATTTCTTATTATAATAAATGCTACGAACTTTAACAATTGGAATATTATTATTTGTAGCAAACTCGCTCACCTTTTCGTATAAAAGATAATCTAACGCTAATGAATTATCTTCTACAAATAAAGATGGCTTAGTAAACGACAGATCTGGAACCGCGTTTCCAAAAGAAAAATTGTTTATATAAATAAATGAATCGTAGAATGGAATTGCCAGCTTTAAATGCTTGTCGTTCCATAATTCCTTCAAATCGGCATAATCTAAGAAGCCAGTATTCGTACAAAAAGCTCTTGAGTATATTTTATTAAGAAGCTTGCATCCATCACTGTCTTTGGCGAACACGATAATCTTATGCTCGCTTTGAGAGTCTTCTGGCAATGCAGAATTCCTCATTGAGATTCTTAGTCCAAAAATAAGTTGAATACCCATTTCTTTACTGCGTTTATACGCTTCAAAGAATCCAATCAGGCTATCTTCTACAAGAATTATCTGTTTTAGATTATTATCTTTAGCGATCTTAAAGATGCTATCTGATCCACCTTCAGTTACTTTCTTTGGATCGTCTAAAGTTAGTATAGATTTTCCTATACTAAAGTGCGACTTGAACAATGGCAGCATGTTATCTCATGCTAACACGAAATCAGAACTTGTCAAGATCGAAATGATCAATGGTTTCGGCTGGTTTAAAACAAGGACATCCATCGTATTTCTTTTTTACTATTTTTTCTCCATCAAGTAGTTTAATACCAAGTAATTCTTTCTTGGTAAATGCTGATTTTTTAATTTTATCATCTTTATCTACGATAGCAAAATAATCAAATCCAAATTTATAAGTACAATACCACATTGGAGTACCATCTTTTTTTAATTGATTAGGTTCTTTAGCAAATCCGCATAAAAGTTTACCCGCAAAACTACCATCTTTTGGCATTCCTTGATTAGCCGCCATATTTGATACAGCGGTTTTTTCAGTAAAAGTGTCTGCATATTTTTGATATCCAGTCAATTCATGTTCGAAACCAAGCAATTCATACTTGGTTTTTGTTTGCATAGGCATAACTGCATCGTCATTTAGTTCTTGTTTTAAGAACAAAAATTCCATTTTTATATCTTTAAGCTCAGGATAAAGCTTCCTAATAGCAAGAGTATAAATATAATCTTGCAAGTTGTCTGAAACCTCTTTGCCTTCGTATTTCTTTTTATTTGTTTTGAAGTCGCGAATCAAAACAAGACTTATGTTTTCATAGATATACAGTTTATCTATGAAACCTTTAACTTTATATTGAATATCTTCTTGTTCTACAGTAAGTTCAAAATCTTTTTCCGAAATAACTTGAGTTGGTTCACCATACTGCTTTCCAAAAAAATCATATAATAAACCATTTAAAGCCATTGTACAAATATCATGAATATGACTTTCTTCATTTAATTGTTTACGTTTTACATGTTTATAGACAAGTCTTTTAATAGATTTAGATGCAAAAATATCTTTCTTAGAAATTATTTTATTATAATGTTTTTTGTGTCTTGATGAGCCAAGGCATTCCAGAATAATATGTACAGTATCGCCAATCAAAGCTCCAGAGTTAGTTTTGTCTGGTAGCTTTAATACATACTTGCACCAATACTGCCATGAGCAGGATTTAAGTGTTTTAATTTTACTGGCAGATAAAGTTTCCTTCAAAGCTTCAAACTTTCTAGATAATTTTTAAGAATAGAAATAGTCTTTTTATCCTTATCTGTATTATATACATAATCAAGGATGTATTCAATCTGATTGATTCTATTTCTAGATTTGTTTTCCCATTTTTCCATGCTTATGCTTTTTTCCAACATTTCACCAAAGTCTTTGCATATAGGTAGTTTAATCTTAATCTTATCAATATCGATATATTTAATAAGTTTGAGAAAGATTTTAATTGCAGCTTGAAGACCGCGATTATCTGTTTTGTCAGAATCATTATTTGTAGCTATAATCACCTCATCTACAGACAACGACATCAAATATGACAATTGCTTAGAACTAATTTCTAATCCAAAAACAACAATATGATTATAATAACCTTGCTCAGACAAAGCTAAACTATCACCAATACCTTCAACCAAAATAATACTCCGTTTATTTTCAATAGTCTTTAGGAAAATATTATCATCTTGAGATTGAATGTTTATTGGATATATCCAATTAGCTTTTTTACCTAGATGTTTCCACTTAGGAAAAGACGAAGACGATTTCCACAATAAATGTCTACCACTAATACCGACCACTTTTTTATTCTCATCAAAGATTGGAAAAACAAATCGCCCATTCATTTTACCAGACATGGAGAATCCACATCGATAAAGTTCAAGTGTCTTAGAAGTTATTCCTTTTTTATTATAAAAGTCATAATGAGGCAAAAGAGTTTTTACTTCATCATGATCAAAAAATTGTTCTGCTTCCATTTTAGGAGTCCTTGTAGATTCTATAAAAGATTCATTGTTATTCTTAATCGAAACTAATATTTCGTCTATTTTTGAATCGTCTTGACAACTTAATTCTAATAGTTTCTTAAAAGGCTGATACGAAGTATTAGCTACGAAATCTCGCCAGATACCAGTATCTTTCCAGATTTGCAAAGCTGTTCTGTTATCACCATTTCTATAAACTGCGCTACATTGCCAATATTTTCCTCTATCAGAAAGATTGTAACCAAGATCAATTAATACTTTCTGAATATGATCAGCTTGATCGTTAGTCGAGGTTAGGTACGTCGTCATCGCTATCCTTGGCTACAGTTGCGGTTGTTGAAAGAGAATCAACGATATCTCTATAATCGCCCTTTTCGGTTACACAAAAATTAGCTATTTCTAAATTAACAAAATTCTTTTTGAGAGTACCGTCTGGTAATTTTACTGGATTAATAGCACCAGCGATATCTTTACCAAGATGCCTAGCTTTTACATTAATAAATTTATGTGTTCCGTAACCTACTTCGTTTTGCAGTTCATCAAATGTTTTCTGACGAAGAATA
>Ga0315903_10004058_pt1 | contig 19817 bp, 16 predicted proteins | sample LakEriMetagenome_7_FD_203524 | JGI IMG/M metagenome (GOLD analysis project Ga0315903, IMG submission 203524) | Freshwater fungal communities from buoy surface, Lake Erie, Ohio, United States - Buoy 2 MA119 | ecosystem: Environmental > Aquatic > Freshwater > Lake | place: USA: Lake Erie, Ohio... | reverse complement strand
CGGTCATAAAACGCCAAATTGCGCCCGGTGCCCATGCCCACCTCCAGCACGCGCCCATGCGCACCGGGGACCACTTGGCGACGCTGTTGCTGAACCATGGGCATGCCACAGGCCATATCAATCAGGTAGGGCAACACCACACGGTCATACCAATTCATGGCAGTCCTTGTTTATTTGACAGGATTTCAGCCCTTTTTGGCCACCAGGGTCAGGATGTCATAGCTGGCAACCATTTCACCGAGTTGGTTGGTGACCTCCACGTCCCACGCCACCACGCCCTGCCCCACCCCGTTGGCGTCTTTTTTATTGCGGTCAATTTTGCGTTTGGCAGTCAGGCGCGCCTGAATGGTGTCGCCAATACCCACGGGTTTGACAAAACGCAAGGTATCCAGGCCGTAGTTGGCCAGGACCGGACCTGGCGCGGGCGAGACAAACAGGCCCGCAGCGGCTGAAAGTACAAAGTAGCCGTGCGCAATGCGTTTGCCAAAAGGCGATTCCTTGGCAGCGATTTCGTCAAAGTGCATATAGAAATAGTCGCCAGACAAGCCACCGAAAGCCACGATATCGGCTTCTCCCACGGTGCGCCGATGGGAGAGCAGGGACTCGCCAATTTGCAATTCTTCGAAATAACGGCGGAAGGGGTGAGTGCCGGTTTCAATCACTTTGGCCCCGCGCACATGTTCGCCCGTGATGGCCGCCAACATGGTGGGCGAGCCTTGCAAGGCGGTGCGCTGCATCAGGTGCTTAACCGCCCGAATGCCGCCCAGTTCCTCGCCCCCGCCCGCGCGGCCTGGGCCGCCATGCTTGAGGGTTGGCAGCGGCGAGCCGTGGCCTGTAGATTCCACGGCCGATTCGCGGTCAAGAATGTGCAACCGGCCATGCAACGCGGCAGCAACGGGCACCATGCAGGCGGCAATTTGTGGGTCTTTGGTGACCAGCGTGCCCACCAAGCTACCTTGTCCACGAGCGGCCAATTGCAGCGCTTCATCCATGCCGTCATAAGCCATAAGAGTGCTGACCGGGCCGAAAGCTTCCACATCGTGAACGCTGTCGGTTTGCAGCGGGTTTTGGCACAGCAGCAAAGTGGGCTGAAAGAAAGCGCCTTGTGCAACACCCTCACCCAAGGGATTGAAGTCATGTCCGCCGCCAAAAACCAGTTCGGCACTTTGACGTAACAAGGCCACACGTTCGGCCACGTCGGCTTGCTGGGCATGCGAGGCGAGCGCGCCCATCTTCACGCCTTCGACCGACGGATCGCCCACCACCACTTTGGCCAGTCGGGCTTTGAGTTTTTCAGCCACGGCATCCAGGTGCTGCCTGGGCACAATAACGCGGCGAATGGCCGTACATTTTTGCCCGGCCTTGCCCGTCATTTCCCTGAAGACTTCCCGCACAAACAAGTCAAATTCTTCGTCGTCAGGGGTCACATCGGGGGCCAGAATGGCGCAATTGAGCGAGTCGGCTTCGGCATTGAACGGGATGCTGTTTTTGACCACGTTAGGATGTACACGCAGCTTGGCCGCCGTATCGGCCGAGCCAGTGAAGGTGACGACATCTGAACCGTTCAGCCGGTCCAGCAAGTCACCCGTGGAGCCAATCACCAGTTGCAAGGCACCCGCAGGCAAGATGCCCGACTGCTCGACCAAACGCACCATGGCCTCGGTCAGGTAACTGGTGGCGCTGGCTGGTTTGCCAATGCAGGGCATGCCCGCCAGAAAGGTGGGAGCAAACTTTTCGAGCAGTCCCCAAATCGGGAAGTTGAAAGCGTTGATGTGCACCGCAATGCCCCGCCGTGGCACCAATATGTGTGTGCCCGCAAAGCCGCCTTTTTTACCCAAGGCAAATGCCGGGCCTTCATGGATCAGGTTGCCACTGGGTAATTCGTTGCTGCCCATGCTTGAATAGGCAAACAAAGTGCCCGCGCCGCCTTCAATGTCCACCCAGCTGTCGGCCCGCGTGGCCCCGGTGTGTGCCGATATGGCGTAGAGCTGTTCTTTGTGCTCACCCAGGTATTTGGCCAGCGCTTTCAGCCGCTGGGCGCGCTCTTGGAAGTCCAGCTTGAGCAAGTTGGGCAAGCCCACGGTGCGGGCGTAATGTACGGCATCGCCAAAGTCGATGGCCTCGGCATGGGTCTGGGCAATCGTCTGCCCGTTGATGGCGCTGCGCAAAGCTTGCGCGGCCTGCTGCCCGATCCATTGACCGCCAATAAAACTTTGCAAAACTTGTGTCATAAATGCGCTTTCTGTGAGGTTCAAACCCGGCTTGCTTGAATTAACCAACCGATCGGTCGGTGAATTCTAGTTGGTTTGCTCGACTCTTGAGCTCAATTCAGGTTTCAAAAAGCGATAGCGCAAAGCAAATTTAATATGTATACTTATTAAATGCCATTCATTTGCAAGCAACTCCCTGCTAAAGGAAACCCATGAGCACTGAACAAAAATCTCTTCCTGTCCTGATTGCTGGTGGCGGCATTGGCGGTTTGGCAGCCGCTTTGTCGCTGGTGCGTCAGGGATTTCATGTCATTGTTTTAGAGCAAGCCCCAGAAATTGGTGAAATTGGCGCGGGTATCCAATTGGGGCCCAACGGGTTCCATGCTTTTGATGCTTTGGGCATTGGCGAAAAAGCCCGTGGTCGTGCGGTCTACACCGATTACATGGTGATGCACGATGCTGTGGATGAGTATCAGGTTGGGAAAATCCCCACCGATGAAAAATTTCGCCAGCGCTTTGGCAACCCCTATGCCGTGATCCACCGGGCCGATGTGCATTTGTCCTTGCTTGAAGGCGCACAGGAAACCGGCCAAGTCGAATTCCATACCTCCACACGGGTAGTGCGCATCGAACAAGACAACACAGGCGTGACGGTGTATGACCAACATGGTAAGGCTTTTAAAGGCGCGGCCCTGATTGGCGCTGACGGCGTTAAATCGGTGGTGCGTGAGCAATTTGTGGGCGACCCAGCCCGCGTGACCGGCCATGTGGTTTACCGCGCCGTGGTGGAGAAAAAAGACTTCCCGGTCGATTTGCAATGGAACGCAGCCGCCATTTGGGTCGGTCCCAACTGCCACTTGGTGCATTACCCCTTGCGAGGCGGAGAACAATACAACGTGGTCGTCACGTTTCACAGCCGACAGCAAGAAGAATGGGGCGTGAAAGAAGGCAGCAAGGAAGAAGTGCAAAGCTACTTTCAGGGCATTTGCCCCAGGGCGCGCCAGTTGATCGACCTGCCCAAAAGCTGGAAGCGCTGGGCCACTGCAGACCGTGAACCCATTGGCCAATGGACTTATGGCAGGGTCACTTTGTTGGGCGATGCCGCCCACCCCACCACCCAATACATGGCACAGGGTGCCTGCATGGCCATCGAAGATGCCGTGACACTGGGTGAAGCCCTGCGCACAACCCACAACAACTGGCCCAAAGCACTCGACCTGTACCAACGTGCCCGTGTGGCTCGCACGGCGCGCATTGTGCTGTCCAGCCGCGAAATGGGCCGTATTTACCACGCCAAAGGCGTTGAACGCTTGGTGCGCAACGACCTCTGGCGCGGCCGCAGCGCCGACCGTTTTTATGACGCCATGGAATGGCTGTATGGATGGAATGTAGGCAACTGCCTGGACGCTGCACAAAATAACGCCTAAAGGAGACCCGCCACATGAACGATCTCGGACGCCTAGAGGACCTGCCCAAAGATTTTGTGCAAGACATGCGCAACTTGAACCTGGTGCCCCTGTGGCCCAGCCTGCGCGGTGTGATGCCGCCCAAAGTGCCTACTCGCCAAACCCAACCCACTTGCTGGGCCTACAAGGACATCAAACCCCTGCTGCTCAAGGCCGGTGAGCTCACCCCCATAGAAAAAGCCGAGCGCCGCGTGCTTGTACTGGCCAACCCTGGCCACGGGCTCGAAAAAATGCAGGCCAGCGCTGCCATTTACTTGGGCATGCAATTGCTCATGCCCGGCGAGTGGGCCCCCAGTCACCGCCACACCCCCAATGCAGTGCGCATGGTGGTCGAGGGGGAAGGCGCTTGGACCACAGTGGAAGGCCAAAAATGCCCCATGAGCCGGGGTGACTTGATTTTGACGCCCACGGGCTTATGGCATGAACACGGCCACGATGGCACCGAGCCCGTCATCTGGCTGGATGTGCTGGACTTGCCCTTGGTCTACTACATGGAGGCCAGCTACCACGTCAACGGTGGCCGTCAAACCGTGACGCCTGGCCAGGGCGAGGCTCGATATGCCCGTGGTGGTGTGGTGCCAACGCCAGTGTTTGAGCGCAGCAACAGCGCCTACCCCCTGCTGCGTTATGCCTGGAAAGACACCCAGGCGGCTTTACAAGCGTTGGCCGCTGACGCAGGTGCACCCGAGCAGGTGCAGGTCACCTACATCAACCCCGAGACCGGCGCTGATGCAGAAAACATTCTGGGTTTCCATGCGCTGATGTTGCGTCCGGGTCAGACCTTGCGCTTGGCTGCGCGATCTCCTGCACAGGTGTTTCACGTCATCGAAGGCTCTGTGCAAGCCAACATCGTGGCCAGCACTTTCACCCTGGCCGAAGCCGATACCTGCTGCGCCCCCGGCTACGAAGCCGTGACCCTGACCAACCTGAACGCCAACGCAGCGGCCTACCTCTTCATTGCCGACGAATCGCCCTTGCACCGTAAGCTGGGTGTTTACGAAAACCGGGGCTGAAGGCTCCTGACCTCATTCCTTTCCTAATCCCCTCCTGAAACCCCCACAATGACCTCCTATCTCTTTACCCCGCCCGCTGTTCAGTCCTTGGCCATTCGCGGCAAAACCGAGCGTTTTCCCATCAACCGTTTGTTCTTTGTAGGGCGCAATTACCATGCGCACGCAGTCGAAATGGGCAAGCCCGTAGACAAGTCCGTCGAGCGCCCTTTCTACTTCACCAAGGCACCCCAGACCCTCACGCCCAGTGGGGCTACCGTGGCTTATCCGCCCGAAACCAAGAACTACCACTTCGAGATGGAAATGGTCATCGCCATTGGCAAAGCGGGTTTCCGGGTCAGCGCCGACCGAGCCCACGAGGTGATCTATGGCTATGCAGCGGGTCTGGACATGACGCGCCGTGACTTGCAACTGGTGGCTCGCGACAAAGGTCGCCCCTGGGATCTGGGCAAAGATGTGGAGCAATCGTCCGTGTGCACCGAGATCGTGCCCATGCCGGGCGTGGTCATCAGCCAAGGGGCCATTGCCCTAGAAGTTAACGGCCACACCAAGCAGTCGTCCAATGTGGACAAACTGATCTGGGATGTGCGCGAAATCATCGCCGACTTGTCGTTGTTCTATCACCTGCAACCGGGCGACCTGATTTATACGGGCACCCCCGAGGGTGTGAATGCGGTGCTGCCGGGTGACAAAATCACGGGCCGGGTTGAAGGCGTGGCCGAGGTGGCACTGACCGTGGGTGCGGCTGAATAAAAGCAGCCATATTGTTGAACGCCCAAACACCAGACAACGAAGGCACTGACCATGAAGCTTTACAACTTTTTCCGCAGCGGAACTTCGCACCGCCTGCGCATTGCACTCAACCTCAAGGGCATCGCCACCGACTATGTGGCGGTGGACCTGCGGGTGGAGGCCCACCTGAAAGACGCGTTCAAGACGGTCAACCCGCAACAACTGGTGCCTGCACTGGACACCGGGGAACAGGTGTTGATTCAGTCACCCGCCATCATCGAATGGCTCGAAGAAACACACCCTACCCCTGCTTTGTTGCCCGCCAATGCCTCTGATCGCGCTCATGTGCGCGCGTTAGCGGCCATTGTGGGCTGCGACATTCACCCGATCAACAACCGCCGGATTCTGGAAACCCTGCGCAAGCAGTTTGGGGCCAACGAAGAGGCCATCAACGCTTGGTGCGGTACTTGGATCAGCGCCGGGTTTGACGCTTACGAAGCGCTCATTGCCGCCGACACACAACGCGGGGCTTACAGCTTTGGCAACACCCCCGGGCTGGCCGATGTGTATTTGATCCCTCAGGTAGAAAGCGCACGGCGCTTCAAGGTGGACTTGTCGCGCTGGCCCCTGATCAGCGCCATCGACAAAGCCTGCAACGAGTTGCCTGCGTTTCAACAGGCTGCCCCTATGGCCCAACCCGATGCCTGAAGTCTGAAACTTCCGCCGAATGAGCGGCTGGTTTTAGCCAAAGACTTCGGTATCGACTTCGCTGTTGGCTTGGGCGTTGTAGCGGTTACCGGCCACGGTTTGCTGGTTGATCAGTGCCTCCAGACGAGCCAGTAAACTGGGTTCAAGCTGCACATCTGCGGCGGCCAGATCGTCCAACAAGTGCGGCACCGAGGTGGTACCGGGGATCGGGATGATGTGGGGCGCTTTGTGCAACAACCAAGCCAGGGCCAATTGAGCCGGCGAGCAACCGGCCTCTCGGGCCAACGCATGGTAGGCAGGTAACAACGCCAAGTTGGCTGCGTGGTGCTCTGGGGTAAAGCGAGGCATGCCGCGACGAATGTCTTTGGCATCGAAGCTGGCAATGTCCAGCGGCGCACCACATAAAAAACCACGCGCCACGGGGCTGAACGCCACAAAGGCTGCGCCCAGCTCGCGGCAAGCTTGCAACACAGCAATTTCAGGGTTGCGTGTCCACAACGAATATTCGGTTTGCACCGCCGCAATCGGGTGCACCGAGTGGGCTTTGCGCAAGGTGTCGGCGGAGACTTCGGACAAGCCAACCGCCTGAATCTTGCCTTGCCGGACCAGGTCACTCAAAGAGCCCACACTGTCTTCGATGGGCACTTTTTTGTCCCATCGATGCAAGTAATACAGATCAATCACATCGGTTTGCAAACGGCGCAAGGCGTCTTCGCAGGTTTGACGAAGCGTCTCAGGGCGGCCATCAATTACCCGAACAAGTTGACCATTGCCCGGGTCCACGCCTTGCATGCCGCACTTGCTGGCCAGCGTGAACTTTTGGCGATGAGGCTTCAAGACTTTGCCCACCAAGGTCTCATTGGCGCCAAAGCCATACAGGGCGGCGGTGTCAAAAAGGGTGACACCGTTGTCGAGTGCGGCGAGCAACACGCGTTCTGCTTGCTCGATGGAGACGGGCGGGCCATACGCGTGGCTCAGGTTCATGCAGCCTAGGCCGATGGCGCTGACACTGAAAGAGGCAATTTTTCTGTTTTTCATGCAGATATCTTAGACGCTCTCAGAGCACTCCATGAAAGGCTGGGAAATCAAAGCATCCGATCAATCGGTCGAAACGATCAAGTTCACGCGGGGCGCAAGTGGCGTCTGTCGGTCGACAAGCGTCAGCACCGAAGCACCCAAAAACAACTGCCTGGACGGTACACCCAAGTTGGCCAAAGCATCGCGCACCTCTTGGGCTCGGGTTTCCGCCAAATCGCGCATATCCGATTCGTCAACCGACAAGGAGGCCAACAGCAACGCCTCCATGTCGGCTTGGGGCAATTCTTTGAGCAAACCCACCACATTGCGTGGTTTAGGAACCGAGGAACGTTGGTAGGCTGATTTCAACAAGGCCAAATAGTCCTCAGCCTCAGCCTGAACCGGGACACCGGACTCAGCCCTGGGCACCGTCTGCGCTTGCTCACTGGATTCATCTGGTCCGTCTAGCGCTGTGTCTGGTTTTTTCTCCGCGTTGACCCAGGCCAGCAATTTCATTCTGCGCAAAGCCTCGCGCTCGGTGTCCGGGTTGGCCTCGCCCACCACGGTCAAGTTCACCCCTGGTTTGTCGATCAGCAGTTGCGCGACCCGCGCCAGTTTCTTCCTGTGATCGGCATCCAGCAAAGCACTGCCGGATTTGAAATCAATTTGCTCCAAACGCTCTTCACTGGCAAACGCACCCGCAATCAAACTCAAAGGCGAAAAAACGGCTTTGCCAATCAGGCCCACCACCAATTTCCACACAATGGCTCCGACTTTGAAATCAGGGTCCTGCAGAGAACCACTCACCGGTAAATTGATGTTGATCACCCCGTTTCGATCCGCCAGCAATGCCACGGCCAGCTTGACCGGCAGATTGGGAGCATCTGGAAGGGTCGAGCGATCGCCAAAACGCAACTGGTTCAGCACAATCTGTTGACTTGCGTTCAGTTGCGCACGCTCATCAATGCGGTAGTTGACATCGGCAGACAACTTGCCGCGCTCAATGCCATAGCCTGTATATTTTTGGCTGTAGGGGGACAAATCAGGCAACTCCAAATCCCGAACTTTGCCTGTGACATTCAGTGCAACAGGCTGCGTGAGGGGATGGATGCGACCATTCACTTCCAGACTGGCCGACCCTTCCACCCGCCCCCGAAGGCTCAACTCGGCCAATGAGGCCGTCTTGGCATCTCGGTTTTGATTGGAAAATGCGCCCAGGCTACCCGCCACCTCAGACAACTTGGCCGAATAGTTGGGCCGTATGTAATGGTCAGAAAACAAAATTCGCCCGTTGACCAGCCCCAAGGGTCCCGATTCCAGCAAGGGCTGCGAAGCTGCGGTTTTTGCCGGGGGCAACTTCAGCAGGTTTTGCCAGTTCAGATGGCCTTTGGAATCGATGTCGAGGTGGGCATAAAAATCATTGAGTGACGTTTCAAGAACCTTCAAATGGGCCAGTTCACCTGATTTAAACCCCAGGTCAAGCCCCTTTAAATTGAGCGAATTGATGTCCAGCAGGGCCACCCCAGAAGGGCCAGTCAAGGTTTGCAAATTGTCCAATGACAAGTGACCTTTCAGTGTCATGTCCATGCCTGCTTTTGGCCAAGCCATGTCCAACGCACCTGAATAACCCACATCGGCGCGCTTCAAATCAAAATTGAGCCAATCCGCCCCATAAGGCGCAAGTGGATGAACCGGAAAACTTTCAATTTGCAGTTGCCCCTTGAGGTGCAAGGGCCATCCATGCTGCGGCACTGACATAAGCGAAGGCCATTGAATTGCCCCATCAAAACCCAGGCGCCCCATGGCGCGACCGGACTGGGCAGTTTGCAAGTCCAGCTTGAAGTTCGACCAAGCCGGGGTTTTGCCGCTGTGCTGCCAAGGCCCAGCGCTGAGGTTCACTTCACGGACCTCCAGTTTGACCGAGCCCGGCACAAAACGGTCGTCCAGACCGAACCCTCCACGGGTGATTTGCAGCGACCCCAGTGCAAGCTCCCAAGCATCGGTTTTAGCTACCGCTTCAGTATTTTCAAGCTTAACGGGGATCAGCCAATCTTCAAACATCCAGCGCCCCGTTGCGCTGCGTGAAAGCTTCAGGACGGGCCGATGGATGCCCAGGCGCCCTGTTCGGACCCTCTGTCTGAAAATATCCACTTCCAGTTGCTCTATGGCCAGTTCGGCCATCGCCGCCTCAGGCTGACCGGGCAGACCCACAGCCATCGCCGTCACCCTGACCGAGGGGGCTTTGATCAGCAGATGTGGCGGCTCAGTGCCCTGCGCTGCCCGCCAATCCAGCGCCAGTTCTGCCGATAACTTGCCAGACAAGGCGGGCTGGAATCGCTCGGCCCAATAGCCAGCAGCACTTTGCAGCAGCAAGTCTTGCCCCTTGATATGGATCTGCGCACTCTTCAAATCGGTTGTGCCTTGCCACGACACAGGAACCCCATCGAGTTTGGCTTTGCCCGATAGCAGTGCAGGCTCCGCTTGAAGGGGGGGCCAATTCAGATTGCTGCTTTGGAAATCCAATTCTTTCAGTGTCAAATTCACAGGCAAACGTGTCATGTCATCCTGCCAGCGCAACTCACCGCCTGCAATTTGAACAGTCTTCGCACCATATTGCGCATGCGCATTGACAAGGCTTGGGCCGCGCTCCTCACTGGGCGTAAAAAACTCTTGCAAGTCCACCCAGTTGAATGCGCCAGAGGCATCACGCCTTAAATGGAGCACGGGTTTATCCAGACTCAGACTGTCGAGTTTGAAACTGGCTTCCAGCGGTCGCCAAGTATCGATCTTCAGTTGCATCGCCTCCCACTGCAGCAATGGCAGTGCGCTTTCCGCATTGGTTTTTTCTTGGAGTTTCAGCCGTTTCACGGCCAATTGGCCCGCCACCACCACTTCAGGGGTTGCCTGCTGCTTAAAGTCTAGCGTGAGATCCATGTCCAACTCGCCATCGGCCAATTGAACGGGCCATGCCGCGGGCCAGTAGGGCAAATAGGCAGCGGCATCGAGTGCATTGACCTGAAAGCGGGCTTGGGTGTGCCTGTCTTTAGCAAAGGGCCTTGTTTCTGCATCGGTATCAAACACCGCACCGTTGAGCTTGAATGCCAGACGCGGATGGGTGGCAACTTCACGCCTAGAGCCGATATTGCTTAAAAATGGCACACCGAGTTGCAACTCGGTCAATGCGTGCGTGACCGACTTGGGACTGTCGTGAAATTGAACACCGCCACCCTCAATCCGGATATTGAACAAAGACATGCGCGGGATACCGGAGGTTTGATCTTGTGTGTCAATCCAGTGCTTCAAAACATCGTCGATGTCAAATTGACCCTGCCCACGGTAAGTCAAATGCAACTGAGGATTGCGCACCCAGATCGCATCGGCCACAGGGGCCCAATAAATGAGAGATTGCAAGCTCAAATTCACTTCAATCTCGTCAATCGTCAACTGCGGCTTCAGCATAGGCTCTGAAACGCCTGCCTTGCCAATGTGCAAACCCCGGACAAGCAAGGCCATGGACCATGGCCTGAAGTCCACCTGGGTTAATTTGACTGACCGCCCCAAGGCTTGCGAGCCCTGTTTTTCGATTTGCCATTGAACCCAAGGTGGTATCGCCAGCCAACTGACGCACCACAACAGCCCCACACCCAGCAATGACAAGATTGCCCAGCGCTGCCAGTGCTTCAGGAGGCCCAATTTCATAATGACAACTTTAAAAAACAACAAGGCCGATTCTCGTCGATCCGAGAAGAGTTTTGTAACACCAAAGGAGCACACGCACTGTGCCAAAGCGCACTCAGGTAGTTTGAGTGGCTAGACCGTTTAGCCGCAACACTGGTCCGGCATCAGGCCGCCTGACTGAGGCAGCAGCCAGCGAGACCCCCAAAGACCCCACCCATTGGGGCTTTGTGGTTTGCAAAGCTACGGTATTTTTGCCATCGGCCTCGTCGGTGCACCTTGGCTCAAATTACCGCATGACATTGCAGGGCCGGTCTGCCTGATTGGGAACTCCAACTTCTTTGAACTGGCGGTCGCCGTGATGCTGTCAAGGTGTGGCTGGTCAACCGAAGCCAAAGTTTAGGCGCAGTGGCAAAGTGAATGCTGTTGGGGCAATACTCAGGCCACTTGCCTAGTCCATTGCGGCAAAGGCGCCGATTTGCGCAATACGTCTTGGTGCAGCCAAATCGCACTCTTGCGGGCACGCGCAGCCACGGTTTGGAGGGGCAATTGTTGGTAATCGTCGTTGAATACTTCAAAACTGTAATCACCACGGTAGCCAATTCGGTCAAGACGCAACACCAAATCAGCCAACTGCTCGCTGTGCACACCCTCGCCCGGAAAAACCCGAAAGGTGCGGGCGGTGGTCATGCGTTCTTCAAAGGTCGGGGTTTCTTGCCACATGAAATCGGACAACTGGACAAGAAAAATTTTTGAGGGGTCCAGTTCATCCATCGCCTCCAACGGCGTGTTGGCAGCAAATACATGAAATGAATCCAGACCCAGCCCCAAATTGGGACAGTCGGCACGACACACCACATCCCAACTGGTCGGAAATTCATTGACCGTCCGGCCCCAAGACAAGGCTTCATAGGCCACTTTGATGCCTAAGGGCACCGCCAGCATGGCCAGCTTTTTAAGATCGGCCGCTATCAAATCAAGGTCATCGGTCGCGTGACGCGAGGTGGATGAGCAGGCCAGCAAAACCTTGCTGCCCGTGGCCGCGCACATCTCCAACATGGCTTTGGCAATGTCTAACTTGTAACTGTGCAAGTGTCCTGACAAGCCTTCAAAGTCTCGCAGCACCTGAAAGCCCGTGGGACGCATGCCACTGGCGAGCACCTCGGCCACTGCGGCCTTCACCCCACCTGGGTGAGTCACCAGGTCTCGGGCCATCAACATGACCTGCGAGAAGCCAGCTTCTTTCATGGCGGCCAGTTTGGCTTCTAAGGTACCAGCCATGGTGATGGTGTCCATGCCGTACCCGTCGAGCAATTTCATAGCGGCTTTCCTTTATTTGTGCACGAGCTCAAAGGCGACAGAACCCAAAGTGTTGCGCGTCAAGGCACCCCGGTCTTCAGGGTGCAATTGGGTTGACTCCACAAACTCAACGCCCAAAGCCTTCAGAGCAGTCACGGCCTTGCCTACATCGGGCACCCCGAAACCAATGCGCTGTAAACATTCGGATGGGTCTTCGATGTCCATCCATGGTTCAGGCTCAACCAATTGCCACAAAAAGCTGCCACAAGGGCTTTTCATGAGCTTTCCTTTTGGCAAGATGCCAAAGCGTTCCTCGTCAGGAATCGTCGTGAAATCAAACATGTGCTCGTAATAGGTCAACCAATCTGCACTACGGCTGGCACCTATGTACTGAACCACACCAAAATAGCTCATGCCTGCCAGTGCGGGCGGGTTAGGGTCGACCGTGGGAATGGGCTTGAAATCAATGTCGTAAATAGAAAACTCTTGCCATCGATCCACAAAATAAAAGCGGCTACCACCAGGTCCATGAATGGCGGGTATGTGCAACTCCATGGCCTGCGCATGACTGCCCACACTCCAAGCCCCCAAATTCAGGCAACGCGTGTGCGATTTGAGTGCATCCTGCACCCGAAACGCCACTGCCGAAATAACGGGTTGCCCCTCTACCGTGCTGCTCACTCGAGCGTCATCCGGGTGGGCATTGACCACCAGGTTCATATCCCCCTGTCGGTACAGCGTGACCTCTCTCGAACGATGACGTGCCACGGGCCTGAAACCCATATTTTCGAGTACCTGCCCTAGTGCCTGTGGTCGGCTGGTGGCGTACTCAATGAATTCAATACCGGCAATACCCAAACGGTTGGGTGTCTCCGGCACGGCTTCTCGGTCAACTTTATGCAGGTTCATCTTGGGTCTCCAAAGAGTCTGGCTTGCATGACGGGGCTCAATAACTCAGCTTGGCCACGCTTCGCAACACATCAGCCGTTGTAGTGGGCAAATTAAAAAACTCCAGATAGGCGGGAATTTGCTCATAGAGCATGTCGGTTCCGATCTGAGTTCGGCAACCACGCGCTTGAGCTGCAGCCAAAAAAGCCGTGGTTTCAGCTTTCATAACGACTTCCCCCACAAAGGCATGGGGCGAGATTCGGGACACATCCAAAGGCAGCGGATCGCCATCGTTCATGCCCATTGGCGTCGCATTGATCACCAGATCGTGGTCTACAGGATCATTGGAACCGGTCAGCACATCCATCTGCGGGTAGTTCTCTTTGATCCGCTTAGCCAAAGCGGCACAAGACTCGGTGTTGACATCAAAAAGACTGATGGCAGCAACGCCTGCCCCAGCCAGCGAAGCCGCTATGGCACTGCCCACGCCTCCCGTGCCAACCACCAAGGCGCGTTTGCCCCTCAGATCAAAACCTTTGCGTTGAACGCCACGCACAAAGCCCGAGCCATCGAACATGTCACCGACCAAACGGCCATCGGTCAAGCGTTTGACGGCATTACAAGCCCCCGCCACCCGCACCGTGGGTGTGACCTCATCGAGCAAACCGGCAGTGGTCACTTTGTGCGGCATGGTGATCAGGGCACCGGTGATGTTTTCGAGTGTGAAAACAGCTTTCAGAAACTGCGGGTAATGCTCGGCTTTGCAGCCCATCGGGACCACCACCGCATTGATACCCGAAGTTTCAAAGTACGGGTTGTAGATCATTGGCGACTTGAAGGTATGCGTCGGGTAACCAATGTGGGCAATGAGTGATGTGTTGCCGTTGATCATGACCATGTTTATTAGTTTTCAAGAGACTTCGCCGCAATGGCGGCGAAGTCCTGGGGTTTACTTGCCCATCTTTTGAGATGCAGCACGCACTTTTTCAATTTCGCCCTGCAATTCCTTGACCAGATCCTGGCCCACAGTCACCCCATACTTGGCCGTGATCGGACGCATTTTGTCGCGCAATTTAGCCATTTCAGATTCGGGCAACTGAGACACTTGCATGCCATTTTTCTTCAGGTTTTCCAGAATGCTGGCCTCCAGGGCACGGGCTTTGTCACGTTGGAACTTAGCCGATTCAGTCACAGCGTCAGCCACGATTTTTTTCTCAGATACCGATAGTTTTTCCCAGAATTTTTTACTGATGATGACCGATTGTGGGTTGTACTGGTGCCCTGTTAATGCCAAGTGTTTTTGCACTTCGTACAACTTGGCGCCGTTGATGGTGGCCACTGGGTTTTCCTGGCCGTCAACTGCTTTTTGTTCCAGCGCCGCATACAACTCGGGAAAAGGCAGTGGTGTAGGGTTGGCACCCAATGCCTTGACCCAGTCCACGTTGATTGGGTTGGGAATCACGCGCAGCTTCAGGCCTTCCAAGTCTTCTACTTTATTAATAGCGCGCTTGCTGTTGGTGATATTGCGGAAACCCAGCTCGTAATAACCGAGACCAATGATGCCTTTTTCGTCAAGCTTGGCATGCAGTTTTTTGCCAAAGGAGCCGTCAACAGCGGCATCAGCTTCCTTGCCGGAACCGAACATGAAGGGAAAATCGAAAATGGCAAATTCTTTGACTTGGGAAGCAAAGATGCCCGAGTTCATGGATGCCATTTCCAATGTGCCGCCCTGAATGGCGGATACGTTGGCTTGGTCACTGCCCAAAGCGCCACCTGGGAAGACGTTGACTTTGATCTTGCCGCCGGATTGTTTTTCAACAATTTCCTTGAACTTTTCCATGCCCAAAACGATGGGGTGACCGGCTGCGTTCTGGTTCGCGAACTTGATGGTTTTGTCTTGTGCCGATGAAATGCCCGCAGCGGCCAGTGCCACGGTGGCGATCAAGGTTTTGATGAACACACGTTTCATGAGTTGTCTCCAAAAATTAAATGCGTCGGACGTACGCAAGCATCAGGCAGTTTGTCATCCGGCGTACCCGATCGAACGACATTACCGAAAATCAATAAAACCAGCGAGCAGGCACCATCACCAAAGCCGGGAACGCCACCATGGCAAACATGATGATGAACTGGGCCACCATAAAGGGCATGACCCCACGCGTCACTTCGTCCATGCTGACCTTGCCCACCCCGGCCACAGCATTCAGCACTGTGCCCACGGGGGGGGTGATCAAACCAATGGCGTTGTTGATGATGAAAAGCACTCCGAAATAAACCGGGTCAATACCCGCCGCTTTAACCAACGGCATCAGGACCGGAGTCAAAAGCAAGATCGTAGGCGTCATGTCCAATGCCGTGCCCACCACCATGGTGATGACCATGATGGCGAACATCAGTAATCGAGGGCTGTCCAGAATGGGCTGCAACAAAGTCACGAGTTCGCCGGGCAAATTAGCCACCGTGATCAACCAGGCCGAAACCATGGCGGCAGCCACCAAGAACATGACCACGGAACTGGTTTTGGCTGCAGACATAAACAAAGGCACCAAGGACTTGAAGCTCAATTCGCCGTAAACAAAAGTTGAAATGAGCAAGGCATAGGTCGCAGCCACCACAGCCGCTTCGGTGGGGGTGAACACACCAAACTTCAAACCAAACACCACAATCACCGGCAACACCAACGCCCAAGTGGCTTCACGCAGTGCAAGCAAAATTTGACCTGCTGTTTGGCGCGGCGGCACTTGTACCCGTTCGCTCCGCGCCAGCCACCACCAGGTGATCCAGAGCGAGGCCCCAAGCATCAAGCCAGGGACAATTCCCGCCAAAAACAATTTGGAAATGGACACGTTGCCTGCCACTCCGAAGATCACAAACCCGATGCTGGGTGGAATGACCGGCGCAATGATCCCAGCCGAGGCAATCAGGCCCGCCGATCTGGCTTTGTCATGCCCCGCCGCCACCATCATGGGCAAAAGCAAAGCGGTCAGCGCTGCGGCATCGGCCACAGCCGAACCGGAAAGCGCGGCCATGATCACGGCGGCCATGATGGTCACATAGCCCAACCCCCCCTTGATGTGACCGACACACGCCATGGCGAAGTTCACGATGCGCTTGGACAAACCACCCGCATTCATGATTTCACCTGCCAACATGAAAAAGGGCACCGCCAACAAAGGAAAACTGTTGGACCCCTCGATCAAGTTTTGCGCCAAAATCTGGGCATCAAAAATGTCCATGTGCCACATCAAGGCCACACCGCACAGCAACAAGGAAAAGGCAATGGGAATGCCCAAGGCCATGGCACCGAGCAAGGACAACAAAAATACAGCGATTGTCATTTTTATTTCCTTGCGGCTAAGGTATTTGAGGAGGGTTCACCATGTGGCGACTCTTCAGACTCCTGAATCAGTACCAGGTCTTCATCTTTGATTTGCCCCGTGAGTAGCCCGATGAATTCGATCAAAATCATGAAGCCTCCGAGCAAAGAAAAAATAACTCCCGGCATGTAAATCCAGACCATTGAAACTTGCATGACCGCGCTGGTGGTATCCCAGTTAATGACCGCTTGGTCATAGGTCCCTTTAAAGAGCAAGCCACAAACGAACAGCATGAGCAAATGCGACAAACCCATGCAGAACTTTTTACCTTTAGGACTCAGTTTGCCCACCAACATGTCGGTGCCCAAATGACCGTGCTCCTTAACTGCCACGATGGCCCCCATGAAAGTCATCCAGATAAACAACCATCGCGACAACTCCTCGGAAAGCGTGATGCCTGAGTTGAAGCCATAGCGCATGACCACATTGCCAAACACCAAAACCACCATCACGGCGAGGCACAACGCAATCACCCATTTGAGTAAGCTGCAACAGCCATTGATTAAGTTCTGCATCACCGCGATCTCCTTTTGAGCACATTCATTAATGTACGAACTGGTTAGTTTTTAATGGACTAGGGTTTGTACTTATTCAAACAATAGAAAAATTGCTAGCTGTTATAGCGAAATTTGATGGCTTACAAATCGCAGAATCAATTCCACAACATGCTCGCGCTTAAGGGTTTGGGCTTTGCCTTGGCTGACGCGGTCCTGAAAAATCACCCCGAAGGTATGGCGATTGGACACATTGAAAAACGTGAAGGCTGAAATGGCCGAGTGAATGTCGACAGGGTCGAGTCCCGGGCGGAACACGCCTTGCGCAATGCCCCGGTCGTACACGGCACGCACGGACTGGATCGCGTTTTGATTGAGTTGCTGAATGCTCGTGCTTTGGCGCAGATAATCCCCGCGCTGAATATTTTCGTTCATGACCAGCCGAATGAAATCTTCGTTGTCCCGGTGGTGGTCGTAGGTGAATTCAACCAGCCTGACCAGTGCCTCAAGGGGCGGCAAATCGTCTAAGTGCAAGTCAGACTCAATGGCGCGCATGCGCCGGTAGGCCTCCTCCAGCACGGCAAGATAAAGCCCATCCTTGCTGCCAAAGTAGTAATAGATCATGCGCTTGCTGGTGCGCGTGGCAGCGGCAATTTCGTCAATGCGAGCGCCCGTCAAGCCTTTGTCGGCAAACTCGTGCGTGGCCACGGTCAGAATTTCGGCCATGGTCCGAGCAGGGTCGTTGGTACGTCCGGCTTCCTTGGTCACAAAGGGTATTGAATCTTTCATGCTTTGGGAATGTACCAGTTAGTTCATTTTCCAAGTATAGGCCGGTCTGACTTGGATTCAAATGCGCGAAAGCGTTGATAATTTCTAAGCAGTGCATTCACCAAGGTCCGATGGATTAAACGCAGCCATTCAACGCAACGATAAAAAAGTCTTTTGCGCTGCAAAAGCAATTCAAATCAAAGCACACGCAAAAAGGATGCCCTGCTTGAGCAGCCTGCGCACAAAACGGATTGAGCCGCCATGACGAATTCACAACTTCCCCTAGACCGGCGGGACTGGATCGCCGGGCTTGAAAAAGGCCTTCACATCATCGAAGCCTTTGATGCAGCCCATACCCGACTGACCGCCACCGAGATGGCCGAACGATGCGGCATGACGCGAACGGCCGCCAGGCGGTACCTCAAAACACTGACTTATCTGGGCTATGTCGGAACCGATGGAAAGCTTTATTGGTTGACCCCGCGCATCTTGCGACTTGGGCATGCCTACATTGAATCCGCCCGTCTGCCGCGACTGGTGCAACCATTTTTACAGCGCATCACTTCAGGAACCGAAGAAATCGCCTACCTAGGGGTATTGGATGGTGATGATGTGGTTTTCATTGCGCGCAGCGGCCTTCAACGGCACACAGCGAGTGGCTACATGCCCGGCACTCGCATGCCGACCCAAGTGACTGCCGCGGGCATGATCATGCTGGCCTTTGGTGATGAGTCTGAAATGGACAAATGGCTAAATGCCCATGATCTGCGATCTTTTACGTCTTTCACAGTCGCTGACAAAGGAGCGCTTCGTGAAAGTTTGATTGGCTTCAAGCGTCAAGGCTGGGCGCTCTCAGAACAACAACTCGAGCTCAATTTTCGTGGCATTGCCGTTCCCTTGTTAGACCGAAAAAACAGAGTTCACGGTGCCATCAGCATGACCGTGCCGATGAACCGAGAAGAAACTGACCACGCACTGAATCGGCTGTTACCGGTCTTGCAGGAAGCGGCTCGGTCCTTGCGGCCGTTGCTCTAAAAACCGGGTCAGTGGGCCGCCTTCGCCTCGATGGGGGTGTGGGCCCCTCCCAAAAACAAACGTTCCATTTGTGGGTCAGCCAGAATTTCGGCGGCCGATTTGTAAAGCACCAAGCGACCGGACTCCAGCGCAATTGCGTTGTCGGAATACTGGAGCGCACTCTTAACGTTTTGCTCCACCATCAGCACGGTGGTGCCCTGGTCAGCCAGTTTTCGCAGCAATTTAAAAACATCCTTCACCACGATGGGTGACAAGCCAATGGAAGGCTCGTCGATCAGCAGGACTTTAGGCCGCAACAGCAAGGCTCTTCCGATTTCGAGTTGTTTTTGCTCGCCACCCGACAAAGCCGAGGCACGCGAGTTTATGCGTTCCTTGACACGGGGGAAAAAGTCCAACACTTCAGGAATTCGCTCGTGTGTGATCTTCATGCCCAGCGTGATCCCGCCCAACTCTAAGTTTTCATAAACACTGAGTTGTCCAAATAGATTGCGTCCTTGAGGGACAAAGGCGATGCCTTCAGCCAGCAAGGCTTTTTGAGTAGCGCCGGTAATGTCTTTGCCATTCAGCAATACGCGACCTTGACGGGGTTTCAGCAGTCCAAAAAGGGTTTTGAGTACAGTGGATTTACCAGCACCGTTGGGGCCAATCAACAGCGTGATTGAACCCCTGGGAACCTTGAATGACAAGTTGTTGAGGATCATGAAATCCTTGTACCCGGCCACCACATCGTCAAACTCGATACAGGTGTCTGTGATTTGTATCGTCATCTCAGTTCCCCAAATAGGCTTCGAGCACTTGCTTATTGGCGCGAATTTCATCCGGTGTCCCGATCGCCAAAACTTCCCCCTCCACCATCACCATGATGCGGTGACACAAGTCCATGACAAAGTCCATGTTGTGTTCAATCACGACAAAACTGCCCTTGCGACTCCGATTCAACTCTTTGAGCAAGGTGCTGATGCCGCCCACCAATGAGGGATTCACACCGGCACAGGGTTCATCGAGCAAAACCAGATCAGGCTCACTCATGAATGCCATGGCAATGTCCACCAGTTTTTGCTGTCCATAACTGAGTTCACCTGCCTTCTTGTCAGCCACATGTCGAATGCGAAATTGATCAATCAAGGCGTCGGCTTTG
>Ga0315903_10004056_pt1 | contig 19819 bp, 12 predicted proteins | sample LakEriMetagenome_7_FD_203524 | JGI IMG/M metagenome (GOLD analysis project Ga0315903, IMG submission 203524) | Freshwater fungal communities from buoy surface, Lake Erie, Ohio, United States - Buoy 2 MA119 | ecosystem: Environmental > Aquatic > Freshwater > Lake | place: USA: Lake Erie, Ohio... | reverse complement strand
CGCCATCATACCCTGCAACGCCGCCGCTGCGAAGTAGTCGCGGAGGGTCATGCCTTTGTCCCAGTCTGAATATTGTGAATCGGGTGGGACGTTAGGAAACGCCGGTCCTCCGTCGTTGATCTGGTTGCTCATTTCGATTCCTTATTTTGAAGTATTGCGTCGCTCGCTTTCAGTGTTGCTACCATCGCATCGTTGATGTGTGCGCTTCTCGACTGCACAATCATCTTGTCCAGCCACGGCAGACCGCTGTCGGGTACACGCAGATTAATGGCGGCGTATTGGCGGAGGGTCATGCCGTCGTTGTGTTGTATTCCTGCCGGTGTCGGAAACGCCGGTCCTCCGTCATTCTGGATGTTCATTTCGATTCCCTTCTCTTCAAATATTCCGCCACCGCTTCATCTGCAACGTACTGTAATTTATACCCCATCTTCATGGCGTATGCTTTCAGCTTCCTGTGCGTGTCATCTGACACGATGAACACCTTCGCGGTGGGGCGCTTGGTTTTCACGGCCTCCCCTCCATGATGATGGACTTCACGAACCGCTTCTTCACGCCGATGGCCTTGGCCACGTAGGACAGGCTCTGACCTTCGTTCCACAATTTCCAGGCGCGCTTTGCATTGAGATGCGGTGCTTCGATCCGTGCTGGCACCGCAGCTGGATCGGGGAAGCTGATCCATCCACGGGCTACGGCGTTGGAGATCAATTCACTGACCATTGATAACCTGCCAGATGGCGCTGTTTGACCGTCCGAATTTCTTTTCGAGTTCACGATACGTGTAGGTGGGGTTGTTCCGTTTGCATTCGATGATCGCCTGTCGCTCCGCCTCGGTCATGCGAGTCCAGGTGCTGGTGGGTTTTACTTCAACAACCGGCGCCGGTGGCTGCTTCCCGAGTACGCGTTCGATGGCTTCACGGGAGAGCTTCATCTTTGAGGATCCAGGTGGGCGACTGAATGATCTGGGTAGAATCACCGTTGTAACCCGGCCAGCTGTCGGTGTCTTCGCAGACCATCCACTGGCGGACCCACGACTGCCAAACGGTCGATGCCTTGTCCAACGACTCGGTGTCCAGCTGATACACAGCGACCGCAAAGGGTGCTTGGTCTTCGACGCAGATCCACTGCCATGCGCGGGTCTCGCCGGTGATGTCCCGGTACAAGTCCCGGTAGTACGCGGCCTGCACGTCGTAGCGCAGCTGGCCAATCTGCCGGCGGAAACCAGCCTTGCTAGCATCGCGAGTCTTCTTGAGATCCACGATCACCGGCGTTGTGTTGGGGAGCCAGTCGATCAGGCCCTTGCGTTCGCAGGACTCGAACTCACCGAACATCCCCACCTGGGCCTTGCCGGGCTCTGCGAAGATCCGGCCGGCGACCGGGTGTTTGCGCACGGACTCAACCATGCGTTCGACGGTCTCGATGGCGTCGTGCTTGAACACGGTGACGCCCCGCTCGGTCTGCTCATCTCTCCAGGCGCGTGCTTCTTTGGTGCGGTAATCGTCGAACGGCGACGTGGTCCAGAGGTACGGCGTCCCGAGAACCTTGTGGTCCAGCAGACTGCCGATAGCCATGGCTTCGGTGCTTTCCTTCTCCTCCTCAAAGCCTACCAGCGCGTGGGCTGGTGAGCGTGAGAACGCCTTCAGGCTGGAGATGTTGATTGCCGGGTGGTTCCGGTAGGTGTTTACGTCGATGGGGTGGACCAGCTTCACAGCACACCTCCCGCCTTCTGGAACGCACGGGCGATGCCGCGCTTGTTCCTGATCACCCAGTTCTGAATCTCCAGCGGCAGGTCAGCGACCGTGGGATAGGTGTCGGCCTCGGGCCACCACTCAAGATCGGTGGCGAGCTTCGCCAGCTGCGCGTAGGTGATGCCGATCTGGGCCAGGGTGGATTCGGCGGTCTGCTCCGCAGGATCGACCGAAGGCAGTGGAGCGGGCGTGGGCTCAGGCGCAGCTGGAGTCTCGACAGGGGCGGGCGCTGGCTCGGGCTGCGGTGCGGGCGTGGGTTCAGTAACCGCCGGATCGACAACCGCGACCGGCGCGGGCTCGGGCTCGACCTTCTTCTTGCGCGGCTTTGGCTCTGGCGGCGTCGGCGTCACGTCCACGACAGACGCGGTGACCGTGGTGGCGATGGACGGCTGCACGACCTGCTGGGCCGCCTGCGTGTCGTGGACCTCTTCCGAGGTGTGCATACCCAACGCGATCTCCGGCGCGTAGGCCCGGGTCCAGAACGCTGCAGCCCGGTACTGGAGCATCTGTTCCGGCATGGTCTTCCACTTGGAACCCGCCTTGCCGTACCAGCCTTCAGCCTTGGCCATGGCGATCGTCACCAGGGCACCCACCAGTTCCAGGTTTCCCTCGCGCTCGACGGCGTAGGCGCGGCAGCCCCAGTCGTCAGCGCCTTCCTTGCCGACCCAGCGGAACCGCATAGGGCTGAACCGGCCGCAGCTGTTGACGGTGGCAATCAGGAACGCGGCGCTCCAGGTGGGCTTGCCGTGGATCGGGACCATGCTCTGCATGACCGCCATGACCGAGGCGCCGATGCGCTGACTGAGTTCCAGCGCGATGATGCAGTTGCCGAGGTTGGCCTCGCCCCGATAGGAATCGGGAACGAGGGTGCTGGACGCAAGGGCCTTGGCCATGCGCTGCACGGAGACGAACGCGTTCTCGCTGGAGAACGCGCTGAGAGGTTGAGATTGCTGTGTTGCTACTTGCAGTTGGTTGCTCATACGTCAGTCAACGTATGGCAAGTGGTGCGTAGCGTCAATACAGGACTATCGAATTCCCACAGCTTTTTTCGCTTTTGCGTTCGCGATGTCTTCGATCCGGTCCAGCTGCCGTTTGGTTGCGGTCTGAGGATCCAGCTGCGAAATGCGGGTCTTGAGTTCGACTGCGCGAACCTCCTGCATCCTGGTCAACTCCTCCGGGGTGGCTTGGCGTTGCACGCGGCCGAACTGGAAGAACTTGTTGCTCTGAGGGGTGGCCGGCGTCCATCCAGTCTTGGCTAGCACCTGGTAGGCGCGATCTTCTTCTGGGCCTCCAACGATCGCGGTGCCGCCGGTCAGGATCGACATGATGCGCTCCTGGGCACGCGGTGTACCGACCGGATCCCCGAGGAAATTCCGATCAACCTTGCCACTCCAGGGCGTCGGTACCAGCAGGTTGATGAACGTCTGGTCCTTCGGATCAAACTGAGCGCCGGACATAGCGGTGGCCTCGCGCAGAAGGGGTTGAAACGGAATCAGGGGGCTCACAGTAGCAGCGGCGATCTTACCCACATCCGGCGCTCCGCGATATGTGCCGGCGCCGATCATTCCAGATGCGGTGCGCCCCTGGGCGATGGCTGAATAAGCGCCGTAGCCGAGCGACCAGATGACATCCTTCGCTGTAAGGTCACGAGGCTCGAAGGTGAGCCCCTTCTTCTTGGCGGCGGCAGCGGCTTTTTCGTTCAGCCGGTTACGCTTGGCAATGGTGTACTGAAGCTCGCCGACAGCGGCCAGCGCCGGGCGAATGTACTGGAAGGGTCCGGTGTTGAGTGACACGCGTAGCATCTTCCCATCAGGAAGATCCAGCTCCATCGTGTTGGGCTTGTGGCCCTCACGCTCCATTCGATCAGCCTCCTCCTTATCGTCGGGCCACCTGGTAAAGACTCGCAGCGCGCCTGAGAGAACCAATCCAACGAACAACCCAGAAAGCCCCAGTCCCGCCGCAGCCTCGATCTTGCGCTGCACCTTGTCGGTCTCGCTCTTGTACCAGGCGGATCCCTCGAACGCGCCTGGAACGAAACCTCCACCGGCAAACGTAAGCCCTCGGTTGATTCCGATTGCAACGGCGTTCGAGAACATCCCCAGGAGATCTGGAATTCCGATGCGCGACAGGATTTTACCGGTGGATTTCATCGCTTGCCCGATAACCCCACCGGGGCCGCCCTGCTCTTCGACGTTCCATCCGATGGTAGACCTCAGGTTTTGCGTGACACCCTTAATGTCTCCTGCGTCCAACCCAGCTGCCGCAATGCGTTGGTACTGCCGTGCGCGCACCACGTTCCATGCAGCAGCGCTGCGATCCTTGGGCGCGACGTTGGGATTGTCCCCGACCAGCGCTTGGGCCAACGCGTACTCGGCGATCGAATCACCAATGATTGTCTTCGCGGTCTTTCGCGCCTCGGCCTGGCCTATTCCCTGAAGACGCAGCTGTGTTTCAACCCAAGCTCTGATCTCCTGTTGCTCAGCCAGGACGCCTTGGAATGCGTCGAGGGATGAGGCGAAGCGGTAGGACAACTGCGCGAGCCCAAGAATACGAAGCACCGTAGCCTGCGCGTATTTGCCGCTCTTGTAATACTCCGTTGCCTGCGCGTTGATGCGATCCAGCGCACGCATTCCGCTCTGGAGACCCATGATGGTATCCTTTTCAGCGCGGCCTTTGGCGGCTTGGAGTGCGGACTTGTACGCCATACTGAGCGCGTTGAAGCGCGCCTTATAGGCATCTTCGAGAGTGGTCGCCGTATCCTTCCAGAGGCGGAGTGTGCGATTCGGATCGCGACTGGATATGAATCTTTGGATCGCTGTCGCACCTGCACGCGACGGCGTGTAAACGAACATCTGGGTAGCCACGTCGATCAACTGCTTGGTGATGAAGCCGAACTTCAACAACGTGTTCGCTGACCCGTATTCCTTGGCCGCCCTTGCCAGGTTCTGCTTGTTGCCACGGATCGGCATGGTCATCCGCGCCCAGCGCATCTGGAGTTCACGCATAACGTCCATGCGCTTGCCCTCGTTCATCGCAGCCTTGATGTCATCCGTGATGCCCTTGCTAAGCTCCTCTTCGGTAGCCGTGCTAAGTTCCTGCTCCAGGCGCGCAAGGTCTCGGAAACGGGATACCTCTTCATCGGTAGGCACCTGCCAGCCCGATTTCTTGGCGATGCTTTGCAGGAGCGCCGCCGAGTTCATGCCGCCTGCGTTTACAAACTGCTCAATCTTCTGCCAGAGCGGAGTGCCTGGTCCGGCATCCTCGCGCTGTTTGCCGGTGAGCTTCTGGACTGCGAGGTCGAGCGCCCGGATGCGTGCCCGCTCGAACTTCGCCTCGAACGCCTTGGCTAGGGCAACGCCCGTCTTGTCGGCCAGAGCCTGGTCGATTGCCAACTCAGACAGCAGTGCTTCCGAGAACGCTTTAGCCAGATTGGCCTGGCCAGCCTGCGGGGTATTCAAGACCCGCTTCACCAGGTCGCTCATCTTGGGAACCAGTCGCTGCAACGCGGGATTCTTCGCGACGCTCTCTGCGATACGCTGGTCCAGCAGGCCGGAGCGGATACCACCTTCGAGGCGCTCGACAGCCTTGGCCCGGTCGGCCGCCAGCTGCGCGTCAGTCTTCGGCTGGGCTGGGTCGAAGCTCACGTCCTTGGCTCCCACGATCTGGGAGACCACTGCGTTCTCGGCCTCCATCATCCGCTCGGTGAGATAGGTCCAGACAGCGCCCTGCATCCACTCATTAGTCAGATTCTCAGCTGCGACGATCTGGTTCAGCTTGCCGGTGAGGAACGCAAGCTTCTCGGCCCGAGGGCGTGTGGCCATACCGGAAAGCTCATCGGCTGTCAGGTAGGTCTTGGCGACGCGCTTCAGGAGTTTACGTGTCGGCTCAGACCGGTAGCGCGGGTCCTCAGTGATGCCGGCGTTGATCAGTCGCTGGAGACGGTCACTCGCGGTCGTGGGGCCCGTCTTGGCCTTCACGTCCAAAAAGTTATTCAGCACCCGCTGGCGAGCCAGCTGGACCTGTGATCCCACGTTGGCTGTGATCATCTGCATCACACGGGCCTTAGCCTCTGGGGATGCTCCAGCCAGATCCATGATGCGTTCGATGGAAGCCAGCTGGCTGCCGATCACGCGGCTCATCTCGGCGTTGGGTTGCTGCACCAGGCGAACGAGGTCGATCTTGGCGGGCGCCGGCGGTGCTACCTTCTTTGGCCCGAACTGCGTTCCCTTGAACCGGCCGCGAATCACGTCCTGGGCGAGCTTCAAGGTGGTCGGCGAGTAGTTCAGGAACCCGTCGCGGATTGTGCGCCAGTGGGCGTACTGCGGTAGGTCGAGACCCTCCTCGATCGCCTCTGGATCCGGATCTTCTTTGGCATCCATGGCTTCCTGGTACTGAGCGCGAAGCTCTTCGTTGCCAGCCGCTCGGGCCATCATGATGTTCCAGCCCGCATTGAACTCGGCTTGCTTGACGGCATCCTCGGTAGCCTTCTGCACCTTGGCTTGGGTCGAAGGCTTGGTCATCAGCGCGAGGCGCTCGTCGGACGTGAGCTTTCGATTCGTGGGCTGGGGAGGCTCGGTAACCCCGAGGGCTAGAGCATTCTCGATGATCTGGTCAATGGCTTCATCCTCAATGCTGCGCTTCTGCTTAGCCTTCTGGGTCGGCGCCTTCTTGGTCTTCAGGCGAGCCTGGACAGCGCGATATACGCGACCACCGGTGTCGGCCAGCGCCAAGACTCCGAACCGATTCAACATCTCCTGGAGGTCAGGTTTCTCGCCAACGATCTTCTGGATATCGGCTTCGGTAAACTGGCCACGGAACTCGGCCATAATCTTGTCCATCACACCTTTAACGCTCTCACCATTGAAGCTGTCGTAGATAGCCGAGGTAAGGAATCCGCGCACGTTTCGAGCCATGGCCACGAAGTCCTTCACGGACGCCCTCAGGCTCGCCAGGTTGCGGCCGAACTCGGATGCCTCGGACTGACCGATCAAGTAGAGTTCATCGCGGGTCTCGGGGCTGAATGCCCCGGATGCACCGAAGTGGTTGCGGAGCGACTGGATTAGCTCTGCGATGGTATCACTGCGCCCCTCAGCTTTGGCCTTGGCGATCTTCTTTTTGGCGACCTCGATCAGCTTTCTTCCAGCCGCCTCCTGGTCAACCCCATCGACAGGCGCGAAGAGGGTGTCTCCCACTTGGCGGAACTTCACCCCTGCCTCATTGAACGCATCAACTGCCAGCTGGATGCCAGCGTTTACAACCTCCGGAGTCCGGGACCGCCGGCCGGCTACAATGTCCTCGTATGCGCCACGCTTGGTGGTCACAGGTTGGCCGGGCGTGGTGTAGATCATACCGAAGTCAGTAGCCGCACGTTCAGGCAGGCTGGAGACATCAGCAATAACCTCGGCCGTAGGCTCGGTTGCCGATCCTTGGGCGCGATCCCAGGCGTACTGCAACGCCGGGCTGAGCTTTAGGCGCAGGCTGGTCGCCCACTGAGACGCGCTCTGAATGCCGGAACGGATCGCGGCGGAGGCGAGCTTGGTAAGAGCTTCGAGAACCCGGCGCGCAGACTCCTCGGGCGTCGGCCCGTCGGTGATGCCGGCCTTGGGAGTGATGGACTCGACGAACTGGGCGATGGCGTCAGACGCTTCGGCAACGGCGTCACTGAGATCCATCTGGGTCTGCGCCTTCTCCCGTGCGGCCTTGGCTTCAGCAGCGGCGCGGGCAGCGGCTTGGGCCTTCTGCTTGCGAGCTTCGATATCCACGCCTTCTTCGCCGACCAGGGCGAACGGCTCAGCCTGTGTGCTGGAGATCAGGTCGCCCTGCGTTTCTCCAGCTGCGAGGCGAGGTTTGCGCTCTGGGGCAGCCGGTTCTTCTGCCGGTGCAGCGGCTGGAGTGTACGCGTCGATACTAATGCTGATACCGTCACGGAGATTGATCTGACCGTAGGTTTCTCCGCCGTCAGCGGTCGCAGCCATGGTATCCGGATCGACGTCGGTGATCGTGAGCTCTGAGCCACCAACGGTGATCTTGTCACCCACCGCCAGGTTGCTGGTGTTGATCGCAACGGGCCCACCCTCCTGGATAGCGGCATCGAACGCTTGGATCTTTCGATCTTGCTTCACTCGCGCAGCAAGTTCGCGCATCTGGGGAAGTAGAGCGGCGCGGTCGGCCTCGGAGTTCTGCTCAGGGTTTCCACCAAGCTGTTGGATAGCCCGCTTCTTAACGGTGGCAAGGGCCTTCTGGCGGGCCATTTTGGCCGCGATCGAACCTTTGTCCTGGACGTTTCCAACAAACACTGGGCTCAGGAGCGCAGGATCCTCGATCAGTCCAAGGTCAGGCGCGATGTCGGTCGCCAGGCGGTCGAACTCCTGGGCGTCTTGGCGCACCTTGGAGACTTTACGCGGGGCTTTGGGCGCAGCTGGAGGCGCGGTGACGGTAGGCGCAGCTGGAGGCGTAACCTTAGGCTCCTCCTTCGTCAGGTCCTTCTTGGCTGCCTCGGCAGCGTTAGCCTCCGAGAACGATTCATCCTCAAAATTGAAGTTCTTGATGTTAGCAGCGGTGGCGCCGGCTTCCCCTTGAACCAACGCGCCCATGTCCCTCATGCGGCCACCAACCCGCTGGGCCAGTTCCCGCTCGAACGGGATGTTGTCAGCGAAGAGCCACATCATCTGAGCTTTGCTCTTGAGACCGTACCGGGCGGAACGCAGTGATACCTGCTCAACCTGAGTAGCAGTCCACGGCAGGTTGACGTTGATCTGGGTCGTCGGGTGAGTGCCGGTCTTGTCGTGCAGTGACAGGCCGGTGCCTCCCTTGGCCATGGTAGCGACCAGGACCATGGGTTGCTTTCCGCGCCATTCTTCGAGGTTCTTCTGAGCTTGGGCATCTGGAATGGAGCCAGTGAAGATCGCGACGTTTTGTGCTCCAATCTCGCGTTTAATGACTTCTTCAGCAGACGGTATCTCGATAGCCGAGATGCCAACCTTGTCCATCGTGGACTCCAGAAGGTTGATCAATCCGTCTGACAGCAAACCAGGGTAATCGCTTCTCTTCGGCGATTCGCCGCCCATCATTTTAGCCAGCGCCTTGGCGCGCTTAAACTCCTGCTGGAGGCGCCGCTGTTCGTTGATGTCGATGGTTCTTTCTGCCTTAGTCTCAACGAAGATGATTGGCCAACGGCCAGCATTCAAAGCCCGCCACGCCTCATTGATCGCGTTTCCAACCTTCGACGCTTCCAGTAGGCGCTTCTTGTAGTTGATCACCCACATCTTGTCGGTGCCATCTAGCGAGCCCTTTTGGTTTTCCGCTTCGTCGGAGAACGCATTGTAGATGTCGGTCCATTTCTGGTCACCCTTGATAGCCACCAGGCGCGAATCAACTTGCTCCGCTGGCAGCCGGGTCTTTCGGGCCGTGAAGATGCCCTCCTTTCGGAAGAAGTTTCTCGCCGCAATTTGATCCTGCTCGTTGGTCTTAGTCGGGAGCCAAACCGTTCTCACTACCTGACCGTCTTTTTTGATCGGGGTCGCTCCGTATGCCGCAGCGAACTGTTTGTAGTCACCGTTGAACGAATCAAAGATTCCAGTGTTCAGCAGGTAGGCTGTCTGAGTCGGGTTCTCGAACGGCGTTGCAGTCGAGAAGATTGGGAACTTGGTTTGCTGGATCCATTCCTGAGCCTTCTTGGCTTGTTCAGACCCTGCTCCTGCCAGATTCTTAATCGCGTGCGCTTCATCGAAGATCAGCACGTCTGATTCTTCCGGCGCGAGGTCTTTCATCTCCGAGTAGGTGATGAACTTTACGGGTCCGAGATTGTAGGCCTTGAGATCCTGCTGGATCTGTTTGATCAGACCCCGGTTGAGGGTAACGTAGATGATCTTGCGGGCGAAACGGTCCTGCATCTCGCGAATACCAGCCCCAAGCACGAAGGTCTTTCCGGTTCCAGGTGCGCTGGAAAGCATGAAGAATGGGCGCTTGGTTGCAAACGCTTGGACCATGAGGGCTGCATCTTCAATCTGCTCATCCCCAACTTCCCTTGGGATCCCAAAGTCTTCACCCTGTCGGATAAGCTCCTGGGTTTCTACGCTAAGATAGTTGTCAACGCCTCCCTCCAGTCCGCTTCGGTCGGGCCGGTTGTCAGCATTCTCTCGGAGTTTTCGGAGTTCAACATCACGGGAATAAGCCGGGCCACTACTTCTTTGTCCGCCAGCAGCTCCCGAATCAGCTCTTGATCGCTCGATAAACTGCCCAAGACCGGTGGCAGAGATTGTGTAGAACGGGTTGGTTTTGATTCCTGAATATCTTCCTCCGGCGGCGCGGAGGTCATCTTGGCGGTCGTAAGTCTTGCCCCGGAGGGTGATGCTACCATCCGGGTTCTGCTGAGCTGTGATTTTGAGGCCGGCAAGGATAGCTTGGTTTTCATCGGTAAGTATTGCTTCGGCTTTCGCTTTCTCTTCTGTGACTGCGTTCTGGTATTCCGGCAGCGAGCTAATGTAGTCGCCAACCTGGCGCGTGCGTGATCCTGGCGCGGCGCTCCTGGTGCTTCTGACCAGCCACATGGCGTAGTCCGGCTGTTGCGCAAAGAGGTCTTTGACCAGGAGGTTGGAATGTTTTCCGAATCCAACGGTTTGGTTGGCGAGTGCGTTTTGAGGCGCAGGGGCGGGCCGAGGCGCAGGGGTAGGCGCGGGCCGTGGTGTGGCAACAGGTCTGGGTGCAGCTGGCGCAGCGGCCGGCGCCGGTGTCACTGGACCCGGCTCATTAAAATCCAGCGTCACGCCCTTGCCAGCGTTCCTGAACACGCGAACCGGAGCGCCGCTTAAAATCCTCTGGAGAGCATTGTCGAGCGCCTTCTCGGACTGCGCGTCAATCGTAACGTCACGGTCAACCTTGATGGTGTACTTAGGCTGAGTCCCGCGCTCACTGGGCGTGCCGGCTATTGATTTGGCAAATGCAATGATTTCCTCGGTATCATTATCGACCATGCCTTCCGCAGTTCGGTTTTGGAACGGGAAGGTGCGTGAGGTTACAGGAGCGACTGGTGCGGCAGCAGGAGTAGGGACAGCAGGCGCAACCGGGGTTTCCGCCGGCGCAGCTGGCGTCGTAGGCACGGTCGCAGGCGGAGTCCAGCGCGCAGGCTGATCGCCCTGCGGAGGCTCAAATGACCACCCAGATTCCTTCAGCGCATCGAATCTATCGCCGAGTTCGGCGTAACGCGCCTGCTCTTCAGGGGTTAGGTAGTCAGATCCAAACTGAACAACCTGATCGTCCAGCCCCATGAACTCGGCGGTCTCCTGATCTGTCAGCGGCTGGACTTCGGTGGGAGCGGCGGGAGTTGACGTCTCGGCGACAGCGACAGTCTCGGGCGCAACAGCAGCAACCTCGATCGGAGTCTCCTCATCAACAACATCCGCCTCCAAAGCCATGTCTGGAATCTTGGCTTCTTCCCCAGGAGCGCCACCAGTCACAGGCGGCGGCGTGATGTTAATCGGCCCGGACGGAGCACCGCCGGAGTTGATTCCGGCGAGGGTGGCTGTGGCGTTGGGGAGCGGGTTGTTGGGGTCACCACCAAGAGCAGTGTTATTGGCAGCGCGAGCGGCGATAATTTCTTTCAGGGTGGGTTCTAAGTCGCCACCGATTGCGGGCCCGCCAGCACGTTGGCGCGCCAGGATTTCTTTGATTTGAACCTGAGAAAGAGGCGCGCTCAATTCTTGTGCAAGACGTTGATTTTCAGCGACGCGTCCAACCCTGCCTCCCACTAACCCCACTAAGCCGCCAACCCCAAAACCAGCTGCCCCGGACTCGAACACCCCCTCGGTGAGCTTCTGGTCCGGGTTGTAAGTTTTCTGCGCGACAACATTTCCCAGCCCTTCTTCTGAAACCTCCTGAAGAGTTTCTGCGCCCGCCGTTCGTGCCGCTTCTTTGATGATGCTTTTGGAAACCTGACCAGAAATTGCACGCCCCAATCCCGCCACTGCTCCAAACCGTTCCGTCACCGCTCCAATCGGTGCTGTGTATAGTGTTGATTGGTATTGTTTGACGGCTTTTTCAGCTTGCAGGCGATTCACCTCCGCTGCATTTCCCTCAGCCAGCGCCAGCGCGATCTTGGCGTCGTAAAACCGGCCTGTCTTTTGCGCTGCGTTTTCGCCGGCGCTGAGTCCGTACACAATCTGGCCTGCGCCAGGAATCGCTGACACCGGCAAAGAACCGAGCCCGCTTGCTACCTGCGTGAGGTAATCATCTTCACGCAATGGGCTGACCGGGAACGCTTCTTCCGCGCCCTCTTGAAGCGCCTTGCCCATCTGGAATGTCGGGCTGGCCTCCAGTTCGGCAGCACGCGCCTGGAGAACCTCGGGCGGCACTTCCTTCGTTCGCTTCTGCCAATCGGCAAGCCTGCGCTCGTAGGCTGCCATCTTGGCCGGACTGTCAGCCATGGACGGGCTGATTAACGGAGGAGGCTCTTCAAGACCTAAACGCGTCAGGCCCATCATACCTTGGCCAACCATGCGGCCACCTTCGCGCATGAGCGCGGAGCCGGCGGCGGGTAGCGCGCCTTGATCTAGTGTGCCTACGAACTCAAGAAGCTCGTTTTCGCCCATGTCATCGGGCACTTCGATCAACCCGATATTTTCAACGTCAACGAGCTTTGGCATAGTCGATTATCTCTGGATGGATCTGTTACCAGCCCCACCGATAACTCTCAAGACAGGAATGGCATTGGTAGCACTGGCTGCAGCGGGCGCCCCGAGCCTTGAAAGCCGTTCCGCAAGCTGCTGCGGAGTGAGCTTAACCGTCAAGGGTCCCTCTTCGGTTTCGATTTTAAGCGTTCCCGGGTACTCAGTCTTTGGGACCTTTTGCTCTACAACCTTCTTTGGCTTCCCGTACCGCTGCCCAAAGACGGTGCGAATGTCCATGTCCGCGTTGCCTTGGTAGGCTTTCCGGTTTGCAGCTGGCTTCCCAGCGGCCTCCAACTCGGCGAGCATTTCTGAATCGTTAGCCCCGGTTCCTGTAATGGTGGATTCGAGGTCTTCAGAAATAGGTGCCCACCCCTGCGACGCCATGATGCTAGGCATTTTCAGTCGGGTCTCAGACACCGAAACAAGACCTTCAGCGCGCCCCTGGTTGAACGCTGGGCGCTTCATTAACTCTTCTGGAATTTCCAGCTTGTCACCAAAGCCTGACGCCTGTTGGAGAATGGTGGCTTTACCAGCGGCTGCCGCCAGTGCGTCGAGGTCCTTGATGCTCTTGGCGCCCTTAGCTGAATTAACCAAGTCGATGGTTACCCCATCCGCTTCGTAAACCAGGCCCTCGCCAAACTTTTCCTTGAGGAGGTCAGTCCGATTCTGTGCCGCAAGCTTTGCCGCCTCCCGCCGCTGCTCAACCAGATCCTGGTAATACCTATCACGCACCCGCGCTTCTTCAGCACGCTGCGCTGTTGCTTCCTCCCTGGCCTGACGCTGCTGTGCCAGCTGCAAGCCTGCGAGGTACGACTGCCCGATGTTTTCGAGTCCTGAGAAGGGGTTTGCCATAAATCAACGTCCCATGAGTTTGCGTTGAGTCGAGACCAGATCGCTTTCGCCGCCGGTGCCACCGGACCCAAGCGTCGCAAACCCAAGGTTGGTAAGCCCGGATCCAAGGGAGCCAAGTGCGCCACCAAGCACACCGCCAGCGCTAGGCATATTAGCCACACCAGTCAGTGCGGCCATGCGTTGAGCGCGCTCCTGGCCGCGCAATGAGGCTAATCCCTGCGGGCCAAACTCGTAGCTCTGCATTGGCGCCATAGGCGTTGAGCCAAGAATTTGCGACAACTGCTGAGATCCCAGCTGTTTGGCTTTGAGCGTCCCCAGGTTGAGATCGCGCAGCTGGCGGTTGATCATTGCCGGAGATCCGGCGTACCCACCCTCAAGTGCTGCGCCTGCGCCAGAGCGATAAGACGCTGAAATCTCGTCAGCTGGAAGTTCTCCTCGAATAAGCGCAAGCGCATCCTGAGCGCGCAGTCTCTGAGCCTCTGTGTACCCAGGGATCGACTGCTCGATCAACGCCTGAAGTTGCGCCTGGTTGTACGCGTTTCGCTCTTGCTCCAGTCGCCGTGATTCAGGTGCTAGACGGGCCGATTCCCGCAGCATCTCGTCGATACTGATACCGGGAGTGTTGGCCGCATCCATTGCCTGTCTCTGGGCATTTGAAGCCGCGTTGGCTGACATGGCGGCGCCAGCGCCGGAGGCAAGTAGTCCGCCGCCGACCCCAAGGCCAAGTAGAAGTGGTAGTGCCATAAGTTTCCTTAGATGAATCCTCCAAAACGGTATTGGATCTTTGCCGACCCAAACGGCTGCACGTTGACCACTGTGCGCTCGTTCGGGCTGTAGGCTTCGAGTTCGTTGCGCAGGCTCCGTAGGGCCAGCTGAATCTCGCGTTCGGCCTCGGTGTACTGATTCCGGTCCTCCTTCTGGATGGCCTTCATCATGTGCTTGATCGCCTGGAGATTACCGATGAAGAGCCAATCCGAATCCACGACTGCGGGAATGAAGTCCAGGCGCACGATGGCTTCGACCACCGTGTTGGTGCAGTTCTCATCCGGAGGCACGCATCCGTCGCCATGGTCGATGCAGTCGTTCTGCGCTTCCGCGTTGCACCCGGAAGTTCCACCGCAGACCTCGGGCATCCCGATCAGGTAGGTGCGCCGATACTCCGGGTTCTGTTCGCTGGGCCCCCAGACGGCGATTTGGGTCAGCAGACCGCTGGTTTCGTTTTCCGCGATAATCGTCAGGCTGCCTTGAGTCAACGGCTTCTGAGCGCCGGTAAGGCCAGGTTGCTTGAAGAGCTTGGTTGTCCGAACGTAGGCGGTCACCGCCGGGTTGGGCAGCGTGACGTACTCACCCCAGACATACTCACCGGTCACTGTATCCAGCGTGCGGATAGGGTGCCCGTTGGGGTCTAGCCCCTGGAGAAGCACGCGCTTGCCGGCATCGGCCGTCAGCTGGGGTTGCACGCGGATGTAGCAGTTGCCGACGGAATCACGGAACTGAGTCACCATACCGCGATCCAGCAGCTGCTCCTGCTCGCATCCCTCACGGCCGCACCCGGTGCGCGGTGCGCGTTCGTCCGTCTGGAACTCGTACCACTGGTTCTGGATCGGGATGTTGTAGCCGCAAACGTTCATCGCCTCGATCGTCTTGACCTCGCGAGGCCAAGTGATGCAGCCGGCGGTGACGCAGACGCGGAGCTTCTTGTACGTGCCCCACCACTTACCCATGTCTGCCAGGCGCGCTTGAGCCTCGTTCAGCAGCTGGACAAAGCGATCATCGCAGGTGGCGAGACCGACAGCCTGCGGGATCGTAGAGTTCTTGGCTTGGGCGAGGGTCTTTCTCATGGCGGCGTGTAGGCGGGGTTCAGGGCCGTGGCGTAGACTTTGACTTTGTAGTTGGTCGCGTTGCTGGACGGGCCAAGCGGCGGAGTCATGTACGGGAAAACGATTCCTCCAAGAGTCGAATTAAACGCAACCACCTGAATATTGATTTGCGCCGGGTCGCACAGATACTTAAAAGCTGGCAAATCTGACGCCCTGTCAGCGACAAAATGCATACAATCAATCTCTTGTCCTTCATACCAAAGAAACTGAACAGCTGGCGAAGGTAACGAATCCGTAAAAGTGTCAAACGTGCCAGGAGATCCGGTATCTCGTATCAAAACGGCGCGAACCATAAACGGCATGACGCCAAGTCCATGATTGAAAGGAATTAGGGTTCCGTCCTGAAGAATTGGTACCGGAGACGACGCATACGTCAAAAACTGCCTCAAGCTCTGACGTGTAAGATCCCGCTTCTGACTCAGCAGCTGAAACCGAGTGCCGTCGTACATGACCGAAACGGTCTGGCCAGCCAAAATGTCGTTCGCAATCAGTGGAGTGGCGACGTCTTTGGTGATCGCCCTGGTTCCGCGAGCATCGACATTCAGGGTGCAAGCCCCGGTGTTCGCCTGATGGGCGATGAACGTGTAAATCTGCCCAGTCTGGTAGGCCGCGTTAGCGGTCGGCTGCGTCGGGTTGTTGGAGACCGCGTAGATATTCGGTGCGCCGGTGGAAACTCCGCTGTAGATCACCTCCGACAGCAATCGGGTCCAATTAGAGTCTGCCGTGGAATACTTGAGCACCTCAATCGGCCGGCCAGTCGTGGAATCAGTGCGAAGCCAGTAAAGCCCCGTGTTTGACGGCGGCGCATCTTGCGACGCCCATTCAGCGCCTGTGGTCAGGTTTCCGATCAGCGCGGCTGCGTAGGCGTCCAGGCGATCTTGCTCCGATGGGTAGCAAGCGGGCGGCGGCAAAAGGCCTGCTGAAATGTCAACGGTTGCCATGGTTAGATGCGGTAAAGGTAGTCGTTGGGCTTACACGGGCCGGGGTCGCATTCAAGCGCCAAACAGCCCTCGGGACAATCGAAATAGAAGAACTGTTCCAGCGGGGCAACGCAGCGCACAGGACGCCCCTGGAGGAATGATGTCCCAAACCGGCCGCCGTTGTTTACAACCAAGCTGTTTCCGCTCAGTCGCCTGACCGTGTTGCAGCCAATCTGGATGTTATCGACGTACCGGAAGAAATTTCCTGTCTCAGAGGTGAACGGCACGTCTGGGCCGGGGCTCGCGCAGGTGAAGGTGTAGAGCGTCGGGGTGCCGGTCACGATCACCTCATCGTTGAACGAGGCGTTGCTGAGCCCTTCGACCGTCGCGTGATAACCGGCCACCATCTGGTGCGCCTTGTCCGTGGTGTACGTGGCGACGCCACTGGTGCGCTGGTATCCGATGGGGCGGATCTCCCATGGGAAATTGACAGGGTTGTTGATGCCGAGGAAGCCTCCTCCTGATGTGCCTGGGACCCCGGGGTTGTTGACCGTGAACTGCGTTGGCGAAGGGGTTGAAAGGACGGTAAACACTCCGTTGAATGTGCCGTCTGTGACGGCGGCCACAGAAATCTCCATCCCCACTTGAAGTTCATGCGGGGAAACTGTGTTAAACGTCGATATACCGGCTCCATCCCTCGATGCCCCTGTTGGAAGTGGGGCCGGCGGGGCCACTGGCCTAATCGGAATCTGGTAGTCCGTCGGATAGTAATACTCCGACTTATCCACGTCATGGTTGTTGATCAGGAATACGGCATCCAGCGGCGCGAACGCGGTCTGGTAGAACCAAGATGCAGGGCCGGTCAGGAGAACGTCGTTGTTCTCGATCAACATATCCTTGTGGGCCGCGATCAGCGTCGAGTAAAGGGGCGCAGTCGGATCTCCCGTTGCATTGATCAACGAGTACCAATCCTGCACCACCAGCGAGATGAACGCTGATACGTTCAGCGCCGAGTTGTGATGTATGTGGGTGCCTTTGTGCTGGTACGAATCAACGTAGAAGCAGGTGCCACGAAAGCCGTCGAAGTTGTTGTAGCTGACATCCATCCCGCTGGTTTCGCGGGCCGTGATAGCATGGACTGGGCTCTGCTGGTTGACCACGTCAGGGCCGCCTTGGACGCGGTTGTATTTGAATTCGCACTCAGAGGCGAAGATCCGGCGACTCCGCAGCATGATCAGCTGGCCGTCGAGGTAGAGGCCGGGGAGCACGTCTGGGCCACCTGTGTTTGCTGTGAATCGAAATACGTCTGGAGTCGATATGACGGTGAGGCTGCCGTTGAAGGTGGGATCTGAAAAAGAATTTACGACCACCACATCCCCAACCCGCAACGTGTGTTTCATCACGCACGTGTAGGTGGCCACTCCAGCTGACCTAGACACCACGTTGATTGGATTCACCAAGCTCGAATAGCCGCCGATCGCGCACTGAGTGTTGGCTTCAGCGTTGCCGGGATACAGCGTGCTCTGGATCGAGTTGCGCCCCTGGTAACTGAAGTCGTTGTTGAGAACCTTGGCGCCTGCCGTCAGGTCATCCACGTTCATCGGTAGGAACGATTTGACCAGGAACGTCTCCGCATCCGCGACACCCACGCCGAAGTCGTAGAACTGGTTGTTCTGAATCAGAGCCCTCTCTCCGACATGGTTGATGCCGGCGACCGTGTAGAGCGAGTTAACGCCCGCTTTGGTTTGGGCAACCGGCGGAAAAACATCCGGCACATTCCAGGCGCGTGCGTTTTGGCTGACCGGCTTGTAGACGGTGCCATTTTCTGGTTGCGTCGGTAAGTCTACGCCAGGGATTGCGATCTTGAATTGGTTTGACGCAACAACCGGGGCCACCGCTGGGTCCACAATTTGCAAGTCGGTGCCGTTGAAACCCGCAATCGAGATGTTGGAAATGTTGACCTTGTCACCGGTCACAAAGTCGTGGTCGGTGTTTAGTTCGTAGATCGCATATCCGGAAATTCGCTCAACTCCAATCACCTGGAACTCGGTAATACGGAACGTGAATCCGGAGCCAGGGTTGATGCCGGTATCAGCGCCAGGGTTTGCAACGGTAAACTCCGACGGTGACACGATCCCTGTCACCTTGAAATTCCCAACAAACGACCCGTCTGCGGTTCCCTGAACCCGGACTATCATTCCTGCTAGCAGGTTGTGGGCAATAACGGTCTTGATGTAGGCGACGCTGGTCAGCCGCTGATACGAGAACAGCTGGAGGTACGGGGTATTTCGCGTGCAGTACACCTGCTGCGCGTCGATAAATCCATTGACCGTAAACGTGCCGTTTCTCGCTGGGTCCGTGAATCCAGTGACCGTGATCACATCGTTGACGGTAAAACCGAAATTCCACTGCTGATGCTTTGTAAACGTAACGTAGTTGTACTGGTTCTGCCGCTGGTTAATCAGCACCACGCGTAGGTCGCGCTCGAACGCCAGCTGGGTCACGTTCGTAATGCTGCCGAACCCAACAAACGTCAGATCGTTTCCTGGCCCAGCGGTAACCACGTTGGTGATGTACTGGCCGATCGCACTGACATTGGTGTACGGCGGAGGAACAATCGGCGGCGTGTAGGCCGGGGGAGCTGGGGAATAGAACTGAGTGCCGTTAACGCCAGGCGCGTACAGCGGCTTGTCCACTGTGTACGTGTTGATTCCGTTGGTGCGCTGCACCGAAACGATCTTGATGTCCGCGACCGAGTTGTTGGCGTAGTTGCCGTCGAACGTGATGCCCTCGATCAGGGTGTTCTTGCAGTTTAGCGCGTTGAGCGGGACGCCCGGGTAAGACCCAGGCGACCCAACGACTCCAGATCCGATGTAATTCCCAAGCACCTTCAGCATCTGGATGTTGAAGCCGAAAGTGTCCCCTCTTTTCGTGGAGGTGTTGTTGGCGAACTTCAGGATCGTTTTCCCGGCGCCTTTGCCAGTGAACGCGACGTTGTCGATCACGCCTGTTAGGGGAGGGTATCCCATGACTAGCGATGATGTGTAGCCACCGCCGATCAGGTTGATCCAGCCGTCTTGGACAACCAGTGGCGCATCTGGCTGCGACGGCATCGACACGGTAAACTGCGTTGGGCTTGGTGTGCTAAGCACCTGAAACCCAAACTGCCCCGGCCCGGTTCCGTTGAAGGTTGCGTCACTGAATCCGTACAGGGTGATTTTTTCATCCACCACCAAGCCGTGCGGCGTTGCCGTATTAAAAGTTGCAACGCCCCCAACCCGCACGCGATCAATAATCTTCGCCCCTGGACTCGACCCCAGCAGAAACGTGCCTTCAGGGAAATCGGCTCGCTTGGCCGCAAACAAGCATTCGTTGATCGCCCAGGCGCTGTTGCGCAGCCCGCAGGGATCGGCACCGTAATCGACTGGGTTTGAGGAAGGCATTTTATGCTGAGAGTAGCGGACAGGCGACGCGACTGAGGTCGCCGTAAATATCCTCCTGAAGGCGCTGAGCAACCATTGCCACGCGCTTGAGGCGGAACCGGCCTGTGTTGACGTAGCGGAGTTGGAACTCATAGCCATCCCTGGTGAACCCACCGGTCTGCACGTCGCACTTGTCCGGGGGTTGCGGAAGGGCAATGCGCGAGCGCGTAGGCGGCTGGTAGTATTTGACCTCCTGGCAGTTGATCACCGCCGGAGGGCAGGAAATCTCACCGGGCTCGCAGTTGCGGTACTTGGCGCAGTCCTTGAACTCGGCCC